>Ga0134126_10004970_pt1 | contig 16605 bp, 16 predicted proteins | sample KB31752_FD_96881 | JGI IMG/M metagenome (GOLD analysis project Ga0134126, IMG submission 96881) | Terrestrial soil microbial communities with excess Nitrogen fertilizer from Kellogg Biological Station, Michigan, USA - KB3-175-2 | ecosystem: Environmental > Terrestrial > Soil > Unclassified ...
AATGAGACTCCCGCTCACCGAAAACGCATCGCCCGACCTACCGGACGTTCGGGATGGCCTGAACCGGCGCGAACGCATCGTTCTATACGTCCTGCACCAAACGCAAAGGGAGCGCGACGATCGCGACGTGCCGACCGCAATGCTCTGGGGCAGGATTTGCGAGCATTTCTACATCAGTCCCGAGGATCTCTCAGCGATGCTCTCGCGGCTCGGGGCAAGCCGGCGATAGCTGACCATCCTGCGCGCATGTGCTGACACAACTTACGCCCGAGGCATTCGAGTCATCCTGCCAGCAGTCAACGACGTACTATCTCACCGTCGAGCCGTGAGGGTCTGGGCGCGGCAACCCCGGCAGATCCGTCCCAGGCTCGCCGAGATCCCGGGTGAGACGCGTTACGGCAGGCCCGCGACCATCGAATGAACAGCGTCGGCGAAGTCGACCTTGCCATCCAGGTACGATTGCCAGTCGGTCTCCAGGAGGAGCCGATAGGTTTGCCATCGGCCGCGGTAGACTCCATACCGATAAGCGTAGGGCGTGAAGGTTGCCTGCTCGGGCGCGGGCAGCACGCGGCGAAGCTCCACGCCGGAGGTATAAAACAGCGTTGCGTGCCACAGGTCAGCGACGTCCTTGTGCTGCGCGCGGCCTTGGGCCGAGAATGCACGCATCAGCGTATCGGCAAAGGCGTGCGAGGCTTCGTGGAAGAGCAGCTCGAATCCGCTGAGGTCCTGGGTGGCGGGTTCGCTGCTCGAAAACGTAGTGTGCGGCGGCCCGAGAGTTGTAAGGGCGTTGCCTAGCGCAACGACATAGTAGCAAACGTCGACGCGAATCGGCGCAGCGGGCCACCGCTGGTGCAGATCTTTCGTCATGGCCGCGGCAAGCTTCGGTCCGAGGTCCCGCACCCGTTCCTTTTGCGATGCGATCCAATTCTCGTTGGACCGGTCGTGCGCCCGCCACCAGTATTTGCGATAAATCACGCCTGCGCTTCGCAATACCGCAACCAAATCCGGCGGCAGGCCCGCTGGATTCAGGTGCGCACCGTCGTCCGGCTGCCCGGCGAGAGCGTCGTTGATATCGATGAGCCGATCATCGCCAAGCGGGCCAAACTGCTGGCCGGTTCCGAAACGCCCAACATAAAACCTTACCGCCGCATTCCAATTCGCCTCGTCCTGTTTACTCATGCCCGCTGCGGACAGGGGCGGGACGGCTCGCAAGCCGCGATCGGGCCTGCCCACGCGCAGCTTCGCCTCGTGGAACAGAACCTGATGCAGGTTGACCCAGAAATTGCTGTGAAAATCGAAGAGCGGCGTCGTGCGCGCGGTCTCCGGCGTTCCCCGTGCCAGAACCTTTGCAGGTGAAGTCAGGCACGCTGCCAGCGTCACACACATCAACAGCGTCAAAGCCGATTGCCACGAGCATCTGCGTTTGCGCAATTGTGCCTCCTGGAACGGTATCAGAGAGGCGGGAGCGTAGTGCGTAGGAGGGCTTACTGTCTTGAACAAATCGGCAAGCGGGAGCGGCGTCCCCATGCCGTGGGCGATTCGCCGAGCAGGTCGTGGAATTCCCGACTCATATGGGCCTGGTCCGCAAAGCCCGCAATAGCCGCTACTTCCGCCCAGGCAAGAGAGCGGTCTCGAGAGTTGATCAGGGCGCGGTGCAGACGCTCGATGCGAATCACGCGTTTGGGTGATAGGCCGATGTATTGCTTCAGGCGAGCGCGCAGCGTCCTGACGGGTAAACTGGATTGAGCAGCCATATCCCCGACCCGGACGTATCGGCCAAACGGGAAGTGGGCGAAGCGATCCTGGCCCGGCCATTCGTGGCCGAGAAAACTCGAAATTATGCCGACGGCAGGGAGTGGAGACCGCAACTCGCCCAGCTGTTCCAGCAACAATCTGCCGCGGGCGCCGAAGACATCCTCGACAGGAACGGATCGATCCGTGAAGTCCGACGCCGGGTGATGGGTGAGCAGTGGCAACGCGCCCGGGCGCAGGCGGGCGCCGCACGTGAGTATGCGATCGGCCATCGTCACATCCGCAAAGCGGGATCGCGGACCGACCAGAAAGCACCGCGCATGGGTGCGCGAACCCTCACGCGAGACCACGAAAATGAGATTGGGGCTCGCGTCCGGAATGATCCGCCAGGCGCGCCCCGTGGGGCCGGAACGGGTTTGTTGCATCCAGAAGTTCTCGACGAACGGCTCCTGCGCGCGCGAAGGTGGATAAATCCTCGCTTCGCTGGCACCAGCTCCCGCCTGATCGAGGTGAATCATGGACCCGGATGATGATGACCCAGAACGGGGACGAGCAGCAGTCCGATGCCGTCAATCGTCGCATGGGCGATGACGTTGATTACAAGGTCCCGCCTCCAGAGATAAAGCAGCGTCACGAACACGCTGACGATGAAGACCGGCAGCAAATGCGCCAGTCCCACGGCCGGTAGGTGAGCCAAGGCGAAAACCGCGACGGTGATCGCACCTGCCACCCACTTGCTGTTGAACAAAGACGCCAGACGCTCGAGGGCATACCCCCTGAACAGGGTCTCCTCGAACACCCCCGCGGTCACCACGAGCACCAGCCGAGTGGCGAAGGGCAAGGACTGCAGGAATGCCACAAAATGCGTGTCGCTGCTTGCGCCCGCAGCGCTCGCGAGAAGACCGGACACTGGAACGATTGCAAGACCGGCAAGCAGCCCCAGCGGGATCGTGCTCCAGTGCAGCGGCCGCAACCCGATGGACGCGAGCTTTTGCCGCTCGAGCAACATCACGACGGCGATCAGCGCCGCGAGGTTGACCCAATGCGCGACGATGCCCCAGACGATCCGGGTGCCGGTGAGCGCGGTTCCGAAGAAAATCGGATCGACGAACGGCGCAAGAGCGGGCGCGACGAGCGCCAGAAACAAGCCAAGAAGCGTCGCTGACGAGAGAGCCTGACGGGATGCCGAAGGCTCCAACACTGTATTCATCCTTTGCCTCCAACCATCATGGATCACTGCAACGGAAGTCAGACCTCGCCACTGATTCGACTGCGATACGTGTCCGCGTCAGCGTGAAGAGCCAGTGAAGCGGCGGCATCGGCCGCCCAGCGCCAGAACGAGGGCTTGCAGCCGAAGAGCTCCGCTGCCGCCACCAGGTCGCCGAGAGCCGAAGAGAGCTGCTGTTCGGTGGAGTCGCTATCGATACTCAGCGCCGGACGCGAACAGGAAGCGAGGCACGAAGCCGCCTGCTTCAGAGACGCCAGTGCAGCTCCGGATCGCACCTTCTGGTCAGGGTGACTCATGGGTTCGGGGGCTGAAGGAAGTAGAGTTGAGGGGCCGTCCGCTGTTGCGCGAGTATACGCCTCGCACTCGCGCACGAGGCAAGTGGTTGCCCCCACGCGACGGTCGGAGCCCTCGAAGAGGGTATACTCCGTATGTCCATAAGCGCAGATGGGGAGGCGTTCGTGAGTCCAATTGCAACATCAAGGGTCGTCATTCTTTGCGCGCTCGGCGTGCTCACGACGCTGGCCGCGCCGCCTCTCCTGGCGGCTGAACCCACCGGGGCCGCCGTTTCTGGAAGCGACCCGGTCGCGGCGCTCGTCTCCCGATTGAACCTCGAGCGCTACAAGGCGACCATCAAGGGACTGACGCGCTTCGGCGACCGTCGCCAAGGCACCGATCGCAATCGTGCGGCGGTCGATTGGATCGCGTCGCAGCTGCGCGCGTACGGTTGCGCAGACGTTGAGAGACTGCGCTATGACTTCTCGCCGACGGGGAAGAGGACCCACAGCGGGATTCGAGTGGCGCCCGGTGCGCCTCAGGGGGGTGGCCGCTTCCGTGGACAGCGTGGTCCGATCGGCGTGAACAAAGATCCCCAGCGTCAGCCCGATGCGAAAATCCGGGCTCTTGATACGCAGCCGAGCACGCCCGGGGAGCGGGAAGAGGTCTATTGCACGAAGGTGGGCAGCACCCATCCCGATGAGATGTACATCGTGGGTGGTCACATGGACGGCATCGGCTGGGGTGAGGCGGCGAACGACGACGGCTCGGGCACTGCGCTCGTCATGGAGCTGGCGCGGGTTTTCTCCAGTCCCGATGTCAGGACCCAGCGCTCCATTCGCTTCATTCTCTGGAACAACGAAGAGACCGGACTCAATGGCTCATACGCTTACGTCCAGCAGCGCGCGCGCCTGCAGGGTATCGAGTCACCTCCCGGCTCGGGTCGCTATCCGGAGCCGCGCTGGCTCGGAATGGTCCAGCATGACATGGAGATGTTCGATCATGGCATGCCGCGCGCCGACGGCACGGTGAGCCGCACGCAGCGACCCGAGGCCGACGTCAACATCGAGTTCCAGTCGCAATCGAAACAGGCGGCGGGGGCTCAAAAGCTCGCATGGGCGTTCTACGCGGCCAATGAGGCGTACGCGACCGACTATCCGGCCAGCGTCGGGCCACATATGACCAATACCGACAGCACGCCCTTCATGGATCTCATCCCCGCCATCAGCGTGCGCGAGAACGAGCGCGGTACGCAGATCGGTGCCGGATGGGATCCGAATTGGCATCAACCGACGGATGTCTACGAAACCTACAGCGACGCCGATTTCCGCCTGGGACTCAACGCAGCGCAAACGACGCTCGGGGCCATTGCCAGACTGACGGGTGCCTCGCTGACGACACCACGCTAGGGGCGCGCTAATGAGCCCCGGAAACCGGGCCCGTCCGCCTCGGGCGGGCCCGGCAGCGTGGTCATGCCCATGAGACTGAGGAGCACGGTGATTACCCCCGCGGCGCCGGCGCAACCTCGCGACCTTGAATCGGTCCTATACCAGTTCGGGGGCCGCGAGATAGAAAGGGCTCCTCTTCACAGTGCGAGTCCGCATCGAATGAATCACCTGGCCCGATTGTTCATTGCGCTGTGCGCTCTCCTTGCCGTGACGTCGACCGTGCGCGCGAGCAATGCGCGGGATTGCCACATCGGCAGCTACCGGCTGACTGATGGGAGGCTGATCGATATTTCATATGACGATGGTGATGCGCTGCGGTGGCGCGACTTCGACGGACAGACCGGCAGCCTGCGCAGGACGGGGAAGGGAGGGTGGAGGAGCACCTTGGGCTGGACCGATACCGACGACGGCAAGACAGTCGGATTTTCGGCCTGCAGTGCCGGTCGCATCGACTTCGACGGGGTTTCCGGAAAGCGCATCGCCTTCGACGTCGCGAATACGACATTCCGGAGCCACGGCACCACTCTGGCCGGCCGTCTGGTCATGCCGAAGGGCTCCGGCAAGGTGGCGGTCGTCGTGTTCGTGCACGGCTCCGAGAACAGCTCGGCGCTCGATGACTGGGCCCTGCAGCGCATGCTGCCCGCGGAAGGTGTCGGCATGTTCGTCTATGACAAGCGGGGCACCGGGAAGTCCGGGGGTGCCTACACCCAGGATTTCAGTCTGTTGGCAGACGATGCAGTCGCCGCAGTGCGCGTAGCGCGGCGTCTGGCGGGAGCGCGCTTGAGCCGCATCGGCTATCACGGCACGAGCGAGGGCGGATGGGTGGCGCCGATCGCTGCCAATCGCGCCCCGGTCGACTTCGTCATCGTCGCCTATGGGCTGGCAGTCAGCGTGATCACCGAGGATCAGGAGGCGGTCGAGTTGCAGCTACGCGAGAAAGGATACTCCAGCAAGGACATTGCCGATGCCCTGAAGGTTGCGCGAGCGGCCGAGGACGTGTTCGCCAGCGACTTCACGAGCGGCATCGAGAGGTTCGATGCCGTGAGAGCGCGGTACAGGAGCGCGCCATGGTACAAGGACCTGCACGGCGACTTCATATTCCTGGTGTTGCCTCATTCGCGGTCGGAGCTGCGCGGGATGGGGCCGCAATTCAACTGGCATACGCCCTTCAACTACGACCCGATGCCGGCCTTGAGGGCAGACAGGACGCCGCAGCTGTGGGTACTGGGCGGAGAGGATTTCGACGCTCCGAGTGCCGAGACGCGCCGCCGCCTGCAGTCTCTCATTGCGCAAGGGCGACCGTTCAATATCGCGTACTACCCCCGTGCGGACCACGGCATCATGCTGTTCAAGACCGCCGCAGACGGCTCCCGAACCCCGACGCGCTACGCGCCAGGCTACTTCCGGATGCTCCGCGATTTCGCCCGGGACGGCCATCTCCATGGAAGCTATGGTGATGCGGAACTGACGCCCATGCCTGCAAGCGCAAGATAGACTTCGAAGCCTATCTCGATGGAAGGGGCCGGCTCATAATGCCCGGTCTATGACGTCACCCCATTCCGGCCATTCCGGTCCTGGGACATCCCGTGAGATCGCCGGGTCGCGATCCAAGCCACTGCGCATCCTCGTCCTCGGCGGCACGCAGTTCATCGGCATTCATATGGCGGAGGTCGCGCTCGAGCGCGGCCACACCCTCACCCTTTTCAATCGCGGTCAATCCAACCCGGAAATGTTGCCCGCCGCCGAGAAACTGAAGGGTGACCGCAACGCAGATCTCGACGCTTTGAAGGGACGCAATTGGGACGCAGTAATCGACAACTCGGGTTATGTGCCGCGTCACGTGCGGATGTCCGCCGGCCTACTGGCTCCCCAGGTCGGCCGCTATCTGTTCATCTCCACCATCTCGGTCTACGCGAGCTTCGCCAAGGCCAACGATGAGGCTTCGCCGCTACGCACCCTGGCCAATGAGAGCATCGAAAAAGTCGATGGCCTGACCTATGGGGCACTCAAGTCTCTCTGCGAAAGAACCGTCCATGCCGCCTGCGGAAACCGCGCCACGATCCTGCGCCCTGGCTTTATCGTGGGTCCGCACGACTCGACCGACCGCTTTACGCACTGGCCGGCGCGCGCAGCGCATGGAGGGGAGATGATCGCTCCGGGATCGCCAGCAGATCCCCTGCAGTTCGTGGACGCGCGCGATCTGGCCCGCTTCACCATCGAAATGCTCGAGCGTGATGTGACGGGCACGTTCAATGTCACGAGCCCGCCTGGGCACTTCACCATCGGCCAGGTCATTGATGAGAGCGTCGCGGCTGCCAACGCGCTGGCGCACCCGCAGAGCGAGCCTCGGCCGGTGTGGATTCCGACGGAGTTTCTCGAGCAGCAGCAGGGCTCGACCATGATGGTGGACTTCCCCATCTGGCTGCCGGCGAAGGGCGAGTTGGCGGCATGTGCCGATATCAATGTCACGCGTGCGCTCAATGTCGGCCTGAAACTGCGGCCCCTCAGCGTGACCGTGCACGATACCCTTGAATGGCATCTGGACCGGCCCATCGCGGAGCGGGCGAGCCTCAAGGCGGGTATATCAGTCGATCGTGAGCGTGAGTTGCTGGCCGCCTGGCGTAAGTCGCACCAGAAGTAGAACAGGACCCGGCGGACGCGGGACGTCCGCCGGCGCGTGATCCCTGCTAAGCGGTGATCTCGATGCGGTTTCCATCCGGATCGAGAACCACACTTTCGTAATACCCGTCACCAGTGCGACGAGGTCCGTCGACAATCAGGTATCCGTCCAGGCGAAGCCGATTCGTCAGATCATCTACGCCTCGTTCGGAGCCGACGGCGAACGCCAGGTGTGTCAGGCCCATTCTCTGGGCAGCCGGTTCGTATTTGACCGGCGAGAGCATCGTCGTTCGCATGACTTCCAGCCGTGCTCCGGACTCGAACCTCAGAAATCGCGATTCGAAGCCTTTGGCCGGGTTCTCGTACTTCTCTCCGGAGGAGGCGCGGAAGTAAGCCACGTAGAAGCATACGAGCCGTTCGACATCTTCCGTCCACAGCGCGACGTGTTCGATTCGCATCCGGCAATGATAGGTGCCGACGAGAACACATGTCGAGGAGGTCGGCCGGAAGGAAAATATCTTGCTTCCTGTCGGTCCGGCGAGTAGTCCATCGTCCTTGAGACCAGATGCACGATCCGGCCCACATCGACATGGCGATTTCCGGCGCGCGGCCGAAGGCCGTTGCGGCCCTTCTGCGGTACTTCCGTGACCTGGATATCGCGGAGGAGGCTTTTCAGGAAGCCTGCCTGCGGGCGCTGCAGACCTGGCCTCACAAAGGGCCGCCTCAAAACCCCACGGCGTGGCTCATCACGGTCGGGCGCAATGCGGCCTTGGATGCCAAGCGACGTGTCCGCTCCGTCGGACCGCTGCCTGACGATGAAACCCTCACGGACGATCGCGATGACGGTCCCCCGGGAGGCCTCGAAGAAGGTCACTATGGAGACGACATTCTGCGGCTGTTGTTCGTGTGTGGGCACCCCACGTTGCCCGCCACCCAGCAAATTGCCCTCGCGCTTCGCATCGTCTGCGGGCTCACGGTCGAGCAGATTGCCAAGGCATTCCTGGTCTCACCCGCCGCGATGCAGCAGCGGATCACCCGCGCCAAGCGGGCGATTGCCGCAGTTGCCGCCGAATTCGACACACCCGGCGCCGCCGAGCGGGGTACGCGACTCGCAGCAGTTTCGACGATGATCTATCTCATCTTCAATGAGGGCTACGGTAGCGCTCCGGATACCGCCGCGGCACGCGAATCGCTTGCGGGCGAGGCCATTCGCCTGGGGAGGCTGCTGTTGGGTCTCTTCCCAAGCGATCCGGAAGTCTTCGGACTTCTGGCGTTGATGCTGCTTCAGCAGTCTCGAGCCCCGACGCGCTTCGACGCGAATGGCGAAATCGTATTGCTCGAGGAGCAGGATCGGAGCCGCTGGAATCGGGCACTCATCGACGAGGGAAGGCTGTTACTGGAAAGAGCGGCCGTCTACCGGGCCCCGGGCCCCTACCAGCTCCAGGCGGCCATCGCCGCGCTCCATGCGCGGGCGACCCGACCCGAAGACACATCGTGGAAAGAGATCGACTCGCTGTACGGGGTGCTCGAAGCGCTGCAGCCATCACCCGTGGTAACGCTCAATCGAGCCGTGGCGGTTTGGAAGCTGCAAGGTCCCGAGGCAGCACTGGAGATGCTCGAGCCGCTGCGAGGGGAGCTGGATGCCTACTTCTATTTGCACGGCTTGCGCGGCGCACTGCTCAAAGAGCTGAAGAGGCTCGATGAAGCTGGTGATGAGCTCAAGCGTGCCATCTCCCTTGCGAATTCGGTTGCGGAAGCCAAACTCATTCGACGCGAGCTGGATAGTCTCACGATCGCGTGAACGCCGACCGTCATCATCGGCCGGTGGCATCCACCCTGCAGATCAGCGGCCGATATCGATGCTGGAAGTATAGCCGGACTGGACGCGGAAAGAGGGAGGGCGGCAATGGCCACCGGCTCCTGCTTGACGCACTGTAACCAAGTGGTTACAGTAACCAAATGGTTACAGATGCAAAGCCGCAGGACCAGGTCGTCTACCGCGCCATCGCCGACCCGACCCGGCGCCGGATCCTGGGCCTGCTGCGGCAGCGTCCTCATACCGTCGGCGAGCTGGCCGGCAACTTCCAGTCCAGCCGTCCGGCGATCTCCAAGCATCTGAGGCTGCTCAGGGCAGCCGGTCTGGTGATCGCGCACCAGCGCGGAACCGCCAGTGTTTGCCGATTGAATGCCCGGCCTCTGCGAGCGGTGAGCGAATGGCTGCAGGACTATCAGGTCTTCTGGAAAGGCACGCTGCGGGACCTCAAGAAATACCTCGAGGAGGCGCGATGAGTCATTTGGCCGCCGGCGACACGATCGTCGAAGAAATCGAAATCAGCGCTCCGGCGGACCGGGTCTTCACCGCACTCGCCAGCGCGCAGGAGCGCGTGAAGTGGTGGGGCGCGGAAGGCCGGTTCAGGACCACGCACGTCGAGTCGGACCTGAGACCTGGCGGAAAGTGGCTGATGCGCGGGATCGGCTTCGGAGGCAAGCCCTTCACCATCGAAGGCGTGTACCAGGAGATCGAGAGACCGCGGCTGCTCGTATTCACGTGGCTGCCGAGTTGGCAGGATGATGCGGTCGAGACGCTGGTACGCTTCGATTTTGTCGAGAAGGCTGGCGTCACGACGGTGCGCCTGACACACTCCCGCCTGGTCACCGACAGTTCCCGCACGCAGCATCGGGGCTGGCCCGATATCCTGGCCTGGCTGAAGAGCCACGTCGAGCGATCGACCTGAGGGCCGGGCCGACAATCGAGAATCACCGCATCGGCGACGCCATGAGAATTCAGTTCGAGAACAAGACGGTCGTCGTCAGCGGCGCGGCGGGCGGGATCGGCGCGGCAATCGCACGAGGATTTGCATCTCTGGGAGCGTCGGTGTCGGCTTGCGACGTCAAGACGGATGGCGTCGCCGACCTGGAGGGTGCAGGTGTCGCGGTGGAGAGTGTCGATCTGTCTGATAGGCGCGCTGCGGCCGCCTGGATCGAGCGCATCGAGGCAGGATGCGGGAAGGCGGTCGACGTACTCGTGAATTGTGCGGGCGGCGTCGCGGGCCAGACCGGGCGGGCACTGGAAGAGGTGAGCGACGCGGATTGGGATACGATCATGGCGATCAACCTTGGCGCGGCGTTCGCGTTGAGTCGCGCGTGCGTCCCGGCGATGAAGCGCGCGCGGCGCGGGTGCATCGTGAATATCACATCGGGTGCCGCGACGAACCCCTCCCTGACGGGGATACAGGCCTACTGCGCGACCAAGCACGCGCTCCTCGGGCTGACACGACAGCTGGCGCGCGAGCTCTGCCCTCATGGAATCCGGGTCAACAGTGTCGCTCCCGGGCTGATGTTGACGAATGAAGCGACGAGACGGCAGTGGGCGGCCTATGGTGCGGACGGTCAAACGGCTCTGCTTCAAGGCGTTGCGCTGCGCAGGCTGGGATCCGCACAGGATATCGTCAGCGCCGTCACCTTTCTGGCATCGGATCTGTCGGGGTTCATCACCGGGCAGCATCTACAGGTCGATGGCGGAAGATGACACCGGAGGTCGCGCCGCCGCCAGCGCCCGATAAAGGCATTCAGGCATGGCGACAATAGACTTCGACACGGTGAGAAAGCTGGGACTTTCGCTGCCTGAGGTGATCGATGGTACCGCCTACGGATCCCCTGCACTGAAGCTGGACGGAAAGCTGCTTGCCTGTGTTCCCATCAACAGGTCAGCCGAAGCCAATAGCCTCGCCGTAAAGATCGATCCGGAACATCGGGCAGAGCTTCTCCGACAGCAGCCCGACGTCTACTACATCACCGATCACTATGCTCCTCACTCCACGGTGCTCGTCCGATTGGCGAAGATCAGCCGGACCGACCTGAAGGAGCTCCTGCGCGATGCATGTCATTTTGTGAAATCCGCGGCTTCCAAACGCTCGCGTCCGCCGAGGCGGCGGATTTAGCGCGCGGAGGAATCTCTCACGATGCCACAGCAAGTTTCTCGAAGATCGCTGCTCGCCGGCTGCGGTGCCGGCCTTGCGCAGTTGCTGCTGGTGCGGCGCCTTCCGGCGGCGGGCCTTCGCAACCCGCTGACCGGAGCGCCGGGCGATCTGGACCTCTCCCTGGCGGCCCTGTCGCCCCGGACGCTGCGCATCTCCATCGCCCCGGTCGATGCATGGCCACCCGAGGAAGAGCTCGGAGTGCTCGCGCAGCCGCAGGCCGCCTCTCTGCTGCGCAAGCCGGTTCCCACGACCACGGACTTGCCCTGGGGAACGTATCGCCTCAGGGTCGAAGAAAACCCTCTTCGCATCACGATCTCCCGGGCGAACGGCGATATCGCCCAGCGGGTCCAGTTCGATCCGGATACTGCGGCGGTTCGCTTCATGCTGGGCGATGCCCCGGTCTTCGGTCTGGGAGAGGGCCTGCCCCGATACGATCTGCGCGGCGCGCAGTACGGGATGCAAAACGGAGAGGACACTTCCGCTCTGCGGCTGGATGGCTCACGGATTCCGATTCCCTGGCTGATCAGCGCGGCCGGATGGGGCTTGTTCGTCGGGCAGCCTTCCGGATTCTTCGACTTGTCGGGCTCCGACGGCGTATTCAAGCCTGTCGAGGCGTCCTCGACCCGCAATGTCTATCTGATCCTGGGTGACACGCCGGAAGGGATCCTGCGCGGCTACGCCGAGCTCACCGGGTTTCCGCACCTGCCGCCGCTGTGGTCTTTCGGGTATCTGCAATCGCATCGGACTCTGGCGGGCAGGACCGAGGTGATGGACGAGGCGCGCACTTTTCGAGACAAGAAGCTGCCCTGCGATGCGCTGATCTACCTCGGTACCGGCTTTTGCCCGTCGGGATGGAATACCGGCCATGGGTCATTCACCTTCAATGAGAACGTCTTTCCCGATCCGAAGGCGATGATTGCCCAACTGCACGCCGAGCATTTCAAGGTCGTGCTGCACGTCGTACCGCCGGGCAATTTTCACGGGACGATTCATGACTCCGGCGCGGCCGCCGACGCGCCGGGCGATGCGGTGTCCTACTGGCGGCGACATCTGCCTGTCGAGGAGGCCGGCGTGGACGGCTGGTGGCCGGACGAGGGTGACGGCCTTGCCGTCACCGCGCGCTTGCAGCGCAACCAGCTTTATTGGGAGGGCCCTCTCAGCGCCCAACCCGATCGGCGACCGTTTGCACTCCATCGCAACGGATATGCGGGTATCCAGCGCTACGGATGGCTGTGGTCGGGAGACGTGGACTCATCGTGGGACACGCTTGCGGCCCAGGTGCGCAACGGGATCAACGTCGGCCTCTGTGGAATACCCTGGTGGGGCACCGATACCGGCGGGTTCGTCCCGACGCGCGAGCTGACACCGGAGCTCTATGTCCGGTGGTTCCAGTTCAGCGCCTTCTGCCCGCTGTTTCGCTCCCATGGGCGCGCGTGGCAGTTGCGCCTGCCCTGGGGTTGGGATCTGGGGAGTCCAGGCCCGCTCGAGGGCGCTGAAAGGAGCCTGGGTTCCCACTGGCCGCCGGAAGAAGAGCTGCACGATGCGCAGGTGGAGGGAATCTGCCGCGAGTATCTGAACCTGCGCTATCGCCTGCTGCCGTTCATCTATTCATCCGCGGCACAGACCCATGACACGGGCCTGCCCGTGATCAGGCCTGTCTGGATCGCCGATCCCGCGGACCGCGAGGCTCTGTCACGGGATGATGAGTTCCTGTTCGGCGGCAGCATCCTGGTGGCGCCGGTCCTGCGGCCAGGCGCGAGGCAACGCGCCGTCTATCTCCCGGCCGGAAAATGGTGGGATCACTGGAGCGGCGAGGCAGTGCGAGGCGGCAGGGAAGTATCACGTCCCGTGGATCTGCGGACCTTGCCGTTGTATGTCAAAGCGGGCGCGATCGTTCCGTTTGGCCCTGTCCGTCAGTATGCCCACGAATCGGTGGACCAGCCCCTGACTCTGCGCGTCTATCCGGGTGCGGATGGACGGTTTGCCCTGTATGAGGACGATGGAGAAAGCTTCCGCTATCAGCGGGGAGAATTCACCAGAGTCGTCTGCGAGTGGCGGGATCGGGAGCGCACGCTGACCCTTCGAGTCGACGCGCAGGGCCGGCCGGCCACCGGCCGCAAGATGCGGGTCCGGCTGGCAGGCAGCACCGGGACGGAGGCGATTACGCTCACCGGATCAGTGACGGTGGTGAAGCTCTGACCGTCACCAACGGCACGAGGCTTCAGGGCACGAACTTCAAGGATGCGCGTGCAGAGCTGGTCGACCCTATGGGTATCGCACCGGCGGGCGCCGGCGATACCGTATAACGGAACTGCGCTTCGCCGAAAGTGATCACGTCGCCATGCTCGAGGCGCGCGCAGCGGACGCGGCGCTGGTTGACGAGCACACCGTTCGTACTGCTCAGATCCTGGACGAATGCGGTCCGGAACGCCGGGATCAACACGGCGTGGTGCCGGCTGACCGACCGCATCGCGAGCGGAAGGTCGTTGTCACTGTCGCGGCCGATCGTCGTGCGCCCGCGGAGCACCACACTGTGGTTCTGGCTGGTGCCGATACGTGTCAGGACACTGACCTGAGCCTGAGAGGACGCTCCCTCGGACGCCGCCAGGTGTCGGCCCAGCTCGTCGATACTCGATTGCACCCGGCCGAGGGCGTAGGTGTTCATCGAGGCGATCTGGGTGGCGCGTTGCAACTCTGCCTCGCGCTCGGCCAGTGAAGTGGTCAGTCGTCCCACCGTGGCGCGCAACTCCGAGTTCATCAACTCGAAACGGGAGAGGCGGGAGTCACTTTCCCCCGCCTCCCTCGTCAGCGCGGCGACCCGTTCCTCGAGAGCGTGGCGCTCCGCTTCCGGCGTCGCCAGGCGGGCGGTCAGCTCCGCGAGCTGTGCGCGTAATGTCGTTACGAGTGCGGTCTGGTCCGCATGACTCGCAGTCAGCGCGCTCGTCGTGGCTTCGCGTTCTTCGAGCACACGGCTCTGGTCGGAGAACATGGTCTGACTCTTCAGCAACGCCGCCGTCAGGTCCGCGAGCAACGCGCGGTTACGGTCGATCTCGAGCCGCGCCTCGGTCAGCTCGCCCTGGCGCGCTACAGTCGCAGACTCGAGCTCGAGCAGCCGCTCCGCGGCGTTCCCGCTCGCGAGGGCTTCGGCTTCCGCGCGCTGCTGTGTGGCTGTCAGTGTCGCCGCCATCGTCAGAACCTGAGCGCAGGCAGCGGCACGCTCGGCGGTCAATTCGGCGAGGCGTGATTCCAGCGCGCCGCGCGTGCGTTCCCCTTCACCGCGCTCGGCGACGCGGTGGGAAATCTCCGTATCGTGTAAATGTCGCGCCTCGTCACGCTCCTTCACCGTGTCCTGAAGCCGCCGATCACGCGCCTGCAGCTCGGCATCGAGCCGATTGGCGCGCGCCTCCTGCTCGGCTGTCTGGAGCCGCGCGGCGGCGAGCTCGATATCCAACTCCTGCAGGCTGCTTTCGTAGATCGTGCGGTACGACTCGCGGCTATGCAGGCTTTCGACGCAGCTCGCGAGCTGAGCCTGCAGGGCCTCGACATCCGCAGCGAGCCGCTGGCGGGCACCGCTCTCGCGCTGCACGAGCTGCTGCAGCGCCTGAATCTCCCCGGAACGTTTCTCGAGGAGTGCTCCGGAGGCTGCCAGCGCGGCGGTCTGCCGCGTTTCGGCGGCACGCGCTTCGGCCAGTTGCTGTTCCAGGCGGACGGTCTCGCTGCGTACCGCTTCCAACTCGGCGGCGCGACGCTGTGCCGCCTCTTGCTCGCTGGTCAGCGCCTGCGCCAGGGTACGCTCGCGCCCCGTCGCTGCCTCGAGATTGGCGCCAGTCTCGGCGAGCTCCTGGGTGAGCGTGGCGGCGCGCGCCACGGCCGTGGCGCGGTCGCGTTGCGCGGCGCTCAGCGAATCGTGATGCGCGCGCAGCTCCTCGGTCTTCTGCACGATCCAGTGCTCGACCGCCAACATGGCGTCCGAGTCGGTCGCGGGAGGAGGAGGCGCCGCGGTGGGCAGGCGAGGATCTGGAGGAACGGATCCCGCTGCGGGCAGATCGGATTCGGTTGCGGTCGCCCAGCTATCCGTCCGATCGGTCGCTTCCCGCGAAAGGACTTCTGCCTCGTAGGCGGCGGCGTCCAGGACGGGAAACTCGTCGGTGGCATCGAGGTCGACCGAGGGTCGAGCCGTTGTCTTTGGGGTGTTCATGTTCTTCTTCTCGTCGGCGTTCCAGCGCCATGGCTTATCCCCTTCCGTCCGTCAATTTAAGCGCAATTCGGGTCGAAACGCACCACTGCCTTTGGCCCGGATTTCCAGGCGAATAAAATCCTTTAATTTCAGTGAGTTACGGGACCGCCGCAATGGCAGCCTGCGCTTTTCGAGCCGCATGTTCCGACCTTGGAGCTGTCAGGCGGCCGTTGCTCTACCCGTGGCTCTCCGGGCCACCCGCGGGTAGACTACCGTCACGGTACCAAGAAGACCGGTTAGAAGGACGGGGAAACCTGCAAGAGATACACGCGTATGAGTTCCAACGCATTCGAAAAGATCAGTCCCGTGGCGGCATTTGCTCTGCACACGGCGCGCGGCGAGGTCCGCCTGCGAATCGAGACGGCGCTGCGCTCCGACCCTCAGCGTACAAACTCGCAACTCGCCCGCGAGCTGGAGTTGAAACGCACGGCGATCGCACACATCCGGGCGGCGCTCGAGGCACAGGGGCAGATCCCGGTGGTGCCGCAGTCCCGTTTCAGCGTGGTCCGCTGAGCCCGCGCGGCTATTCCCGATAGCCGGGATTCGACCGATCGAGCCTGCGCAGCAGGCCCGGCCATACGAGGCTGCTTCCGAGGCCCCGTGTCACCTGGCCGGCCGCGGCGCGGATGCCGGCGACAAGCGGCTCGGGTAGTTGGATCAGGTCCCGCCCGCCGCTCTGAGCTCGGACCTGGATGGCGCACGCGGATTCGAAGATATACATGTGGAGAAAGGCGTCAGCCGGCGACGAGCCGACCGTCAGCAGCCCGTGATTGCGCAGCATCAGGTAGGACCTGCCCCCCAGGTCCGCGACCAGCCGCGGCTGTTCGGCGGCATCGAGCGCAACGCCCTCGTAGTCGTGATAGGCCAGCGAGGAGAGCACGAACAGGGATTGCTGTGAGATCGGCAGGAGCCCCTGCTTTTGAGCCGCGACCGCGACCCCGTTGAGCGAATGGATGTGCATGACGCACGCGACATCCTCCCGCGCCGCATGTATGCAGCTGTGAATGGTGAAGCCGGCAGGGTTGATCTCGTAGGGTGAGTCCAGGACCTTGCGGCCGTCGAGATCGA
>Ga0134126_10004972_pt1 | contig 16605 bp, 19 predicted proteins | sample KB31752_FD_96881 | JGI IMG/M metagenome (GOLD analysis project Ga0134126, IMG submission 96881) | Terrestrial soil microbial communities with excess Nitrogen fertilizer from Kellogg Biological Station, Michigan, USA - KB3-175-2 | ecosystem: Environmental > Terrestrial > Soil > Unclassified ...
AGCAGATGGCGCAGCAGCTCGTCAATTCCGACTGGCTGCATCCCGAAGTGGTCGAGGCGGGATAATTTCGGCGAGGCATCTGCGCCAGGCGCCATCTTTCCATGGCCGATCTGACAATTGGGCGCCGTTACCGGCGACCCTGCGGTCCTATTTTCGGTGCGCTGGATTGTCCGGTGTGCCGCTGCTGGGGATGTGAATCCGCGGCCATCCGTCGCTTCAGATCGGCAAGTTCGGCCCAGTGCCGGGCAATGTCGTTCCAGACGGCGGCGTCGCCGGTTGAGACGGTCCGGGAAAACAGCTCAGCCGCCATGGCGTGAGTCTGGCAACTGCGGATGGCGCGCGCCCTGCTATCTGTAAAATCGAAATCAGACATGTGCCGCCCCGCCAGCCGGCAGGAGTTTCTGCGAAGCGGCCCTTTTCCGCTCTCGCCCTTGGGGGCCATCTGGCCCTGGGATACGTTCCCACGGAGAAGCCGGCGGCGGGAATGCAGGGATGGGAAAACCGGAACACCCGAGCGCCAACAAAATACTGGAATACCGGTCCAAGTCCCTGGACGCGGTGGAACGCGCCATCAGGGCTACGGATCTGGAGGTCCGGAAAAGCTGGGACGCCATAGCCCGATCCTACCACGACATGGCCGAGCGCCTGGAGCGGCAATTCAAGCCGTAACCGTACCAAGGCCGGTCTTGTGCATCTATTCGAATTGGCGCAACTCGTCCTCGAAGGCGGCAAGCACGCGCTCGAAGGTGCCGAGAAGCCGCTTGGCATCGGCACAATCGCCATCGCGCGCGCGTATTTCGCCGATAAGCAGATGCTGGCGCACGACGACTTCGCGGGCCCGCGCCACGCGATCCTGTGCCAAGGTGTGATCGTGCGAAAGCAACGAGCGGCCCATGCGAGGCTCCTACCTTACAGGCGGGAGCACCTTTGGGCGTCTCTCAGCCACCAGCGCCTGCGAAAATCGCTGCCGATGATGGAGAAAGTATCGTACCATAGGCGTGACGCTTCAACCCTAAAATGGGGCGGGCAGGCCTTGAGCCGCCTTCCGCCCGTATTGACGGACGCGGCCATGCAATCCAAATCGCTTCTTTTCCAGGCCTATGCACGGGAATGCGAGAACAAGGCGGAGGCCGTCCAAGACCTGGCATTGAAGAATCTTTACCGGGATCTGGCATCGCAATGGCGTGAACTGGGCGGAATTGCGCGGAACCTTTCGCTCGACAAACAGAAGGCCCAGCAATTTTACGAAACCCAATCCTTTGACGCGGGGGCATCGCGGTAGGGAAGCGGTAACGCGCACCTCCAATTGTCAATTGTCGCGCGCGGCGCCCTTTCTGGAGCCGCTTTTGCCGTTCTGTTTTTCCAGTTTTTGATTGGCGGTGCGCAGGGCATCTTCCATCTGGCGCCGTTCACTGACATCGACGAAGGTGGCGACCACCCCGTCGATCTTGTCGTCCACGGTGCGATAGGGTCGGATGCGCACCAGGTACCAGCCGTCGTTGCGGCTGCGGATTTCCCGCTCGATCGGGGTGAGGTGATCCAGCACCTTTCGGGCATCGGCCACCAGGCCATCATAATCGAGCTGATGGGTGAAGTCGGTGATGGGCCGGCCGACATCGCCGGGCGTCAGGCTGAACAGGTCGGTCAGGCGCGGGGTGAAGCGCTTGATCTTGAGGCTGGGATCCAGGAACAGGGTGCCGAAGTCCATCGCCGCCATCAGGTTCTGCAGATCGCTGTTGGCGCGTGATACCGTCTCCAGCTTCAGTTTCAGCTCGCTGTTGACGGTCTGCAGTTCCTCGTTGATGGACTGCAGCTCTTCCTTGCTGGTCTCCAGCTCCTCGGCCGTGCTGCGATATTCCTCATTGATGGATTGCAGTTCCTCGTTGGCGGCGCGCAGCTCCTCGTTGGCGGCTTCCGAATCCTCGCGCATGGCCCGAAGGCGCGAGCGGGAGGTTTCCAGCTCCTGGCGCAGTTCGTTGACCGTCTCGTTGCTTTCCGAGGGCGCGGCGATGGGCTTGCCGGACTTGTCGGGCTGGCCCTCGATGAAGAAGATGATGGCGCGTTCGGTATCGCGCCCTTGCTGGGGCTGCGGCCTGACCTGCAGATAGACCGGGTTGGCCGCGCCGTTGAAACGCACCGCTATGGCGGAGGAAAGGCTGGCCTCGCCGCGATCGAAAGCCTTGTGCAGGGCCGAGCGCAGTTCGAAGCGCATCTCCTGGCGCACCAGGTCGGTAATGTCGCTGGTCAAGGGTCCCGCCGAAGGCTGCAGATAACGTCCCGCATTTTCCGACAAATGCAGCACCCGGTTCGATTGGTCGACCAGCGCACTGGCGGGGGCCAGAGTCTCCAGCGCCTCGCGATGCACGGCCTGGGCGGTGCGGACATTGAGCGGGGAGGGCACGGCGGGCGCGCCAAGCTGTTCGGTGGGTACGCCAAGGATGCGGGGCAGGGCCGGCAGGCGCTCGGCGGTGCGTCCGGTCGATTGATAGATGCGCGCGTCCCGGTCCACCACCCGGAACAGGCCTTCCGGATGTTCGCTCGATTCCGACGAGCCCAGGAACAGATAGCCGTCCGGCATCAGGGCGTAATGCACGGTTGCCAGCACCTGCTGCTGCAGCTCGCGGTCCAGATAGATCAGAAGATTGCGGCAGGAGACCAGATCCAGGCGCGAGAAGGGCGGGTCCTTGAGCAGGCTGTGATTGGCGAACAGCACGGCATCGCGCAGCTCCCGCTTGACCCGGTAATGCTCGCCGTCGCGGGTGAAGAAGCGCCGCAGGCGCTCCTCATTGACATCGGCCTCGATGGCGGCGGGATAGCGGCCTTCCCGCGCGATGTTGAGGGCCCGCGCATCCATGTCGGAGCCGAACACCTGGATCTCCGGTCGGAATTCGTGCTTGCCGGCTTCCTCCATCAGCAGCATGGCGATGGAATAGGCCTCCTCGCCGGTGGCGCAGCCGGCCACCCAGACCCGCACCGGATTGCGGCCCTCGCCGCGGAACAGATGCGGGATGACATTGCTCGCCAGGGACTCGAAGGCCTTGGGATCGCGGAAGAAGGTCGTCACCGAAATCAACAGATCACTGAGCAGCGCCTGACCTTCCTCGGCATTATCGCGCAGATAGGCAAAATAATCCTCGAACGCCTCCTTGCGCGTCACCTGCATGCGACGGAGCAGCCGGCGCATCACCGTGGAGCGCTTATAGTGCGAAAAATCATGGCCGGTGCGCACCCGCAGGTGCGCCAGGATGCGCCGGAGATTTTCTTCCTCATCCGCCTTTTGCGCGGTGGCGACATGCCCCTTGCTGCCGATCAGCTCGGCCAGCCTTTCGGCGAGCTGGCGGACCGGCAGCACGAAGTCCACCACGTCGGTGGCGATGGCCGCATTGGGCATGGAGGCGTGCTCGGCTTCCGCCGGGTCTTGTACCAGGATGATGCCGCCCGCTTCCTTCACCGCCTTCAGGCCGATGGCGCCATCGCTGCCGCCGCCGGTCAGGATCACGGCAAAGCCGTCACCATGCTGGGTGGCAAGAGAGCGGAAAAAGTTGTCGATCGGCGCGCGCTGGCCGCGCGGCTCGTGGAAGGGCTCGGCCGAAATCGTGCTGTCGGTGATCTGAAGCTGGCGGTCGGGCGCGATGACATAGACGTGATCGCCTTCCAGCGCGACCGGCGCATTGACCTGGGCCACCGGCATGGCGGTATGGGCCGCCAGAATCTTGGCAAGATCGCTTTTGGCGTCGGGATCCAGATGGATGATGACGACAAAGGCCGCTCCGGTTTGCGGCGGCAGCGTTTCCAGGAAGATGCCCAGCGCCTTGATGCCTCCGGCGGAGGCGCCAATTCCCACCACCGTTGGACGGGGCAGGGGCTGATTGCTGTTGGTACCCGCGCCCGACATCCTGGCCTCGAATCATGGTGCATAGCTGCGCAAGGACAGCCGCCCATTATGCGGCTGCCTGAGACCTTGGCCACAGATATCTTTGGGCGATTACCTTTGTTTAGACAGCGACGGCCCGCCGCTCCGCGGTCTGCGGCCAGATCGACAGATAGCCGTCGTCAAACTCCGCGAACTGCTCAAGCTGCGCCAGATCCGTGATCACCACGCGCCGGTCCATGATTCGCACCAGCCCCAGATCCTTCAGATGCTGGATGGTGCGATTGGCATGCACGGTGGAGATCCCCAAGGCCTCTCCCAGTTCCTGCTGGGTCAGCGGCAGGGCGAAACCCCGCGCGTCTGCCAGTCCTACCTGGGCCAGCCGGCTGCGCAACTCGCACAAAAGGTGCGCCGTGCGCTTGTCCGCGGCCATGGACATGTTCGCCAGCCATTGGCGCTGGACCCGGATCTCCGACAGGAAGAGCGCTGAAATGGCTCTGGTCAGCTCTGGCGCGGCGTGCAGGCATTCCTGCAACAGGTGATGCGGTACTTCCGCCACGGTCGCTGGCGTCAGGCAGGCGATGCTGTGATCCATAACCCCGTCAAAGTCCGGATGGGGGCCGCAAAAATCGCCAGGCAACAGATAGGTCAGGACGGCCCGCCTTTCCCCGCACAGTTTGTAGCGGCACAGGATGCCTTCCAGGACGAAATGGGCGTCGCGCGGCGTATCGCCCTGCCGGGTCCGATCTTCCCGCGGGCGCAAGTGCCTGTGATGGCCCATCATTTCCTTGAGGCGGATTTGGCCGGCGGCGGACAGACCGGCGCCGAGCTTGCGGATGACGATATCGAACATGGGAAGCCCTTCCTCGCGGACCTGAAGAGGCCCGACTGCGGAATGTCCCGGGAAGGGAAAGGTTCCTGATGTGTTGGTAAAAATTTCTGCGCGCTTCTGGACAGAGTTGCGTGGATGGCTTCTGCTTCTCGCTCGCAATTCCAGGGGAGATTTTCATGCGCAATTTGACTCAGCGTCTGGCGCTCGGCGCCGTCGTGCTTTCCTTCGGCGCCGGCCTGGCGCTGGCCCAGCCCGCATCACCGCCGCCGCCGCCAATGGGCCTGACCAGCAGCTCCTTCACCGACGGCGGCATCATTCCCGACAAATATACCCAGGCCAGCCCGTCACCGATCTCGCCGTAATTGTCCTGGACCAATGCGCCGCCAGGCACCCAGAGCTTCGCCCTGATCGTGGATGATCCGGACACGGCGCTTCAGCATTCGACCAACGAGGTGCTGCACTGGGCGGCGTTCAACATTCCCGCCACCGCGACGTCGCTGCCCGAGAATGTGCCCAACAGCGCGACCTTGCCGGACGGCACCATCCAGCCGCTCAACACCGGCAAGAAGAACGGCTTCATGGGGCCGGGGGCGCGGGGGAATGTCTATCACCACTACACCTTTCAGCTTTATGCGCTGGACACCAAGCTGAGTCTGGGCCCCGACGCGACGCGGGCGCAGATCATGTCGGCGATGGATGGCCATATCCTGGCCAAGGCAGTGCTGGTGGGACGCTTCCACCGGCCGATGTAACGCCGCGATATCCGGCAAAAACCCCGCGAGGCAGTGCCCCCGCGGGGTTTTTTGCTGCCCGGGGCCGGGGCATAATCCCTGTGTGTTGGTTCGGATCTGGGGGCAGCCATGACAGCCATCAAGACGATAGCCATCGCGATGGTGCTGAGCGTGTGGGGCGGGACCCCCGCCGATGCGGCCTCATCGTGGCGCGACAAGGTCACGGCCTTTGCCGCCGAGAATTTCAAAAATCCGGCCTGGGGTTTTTCCCACTGCCAGCGCGATTACCGGCTGGCCCGCGAGATGGCTGCCGCCGATCATGTCACCTTGGATGACGATGTGCTTTTCGCCGCGGCCTATCTGCATGACATGGCGGCATTCGATCCCTGGGCGGAGAAGAAAAAAGAGCATGGCGATGTCGCCGCCGAAAAGATCGATCTGGTGCTGGCGGACACCGATTTTCCCAAGGTCAAGCTCGATGCGGTGCGGGCCGCGATCCGCACCCACATGTTCAACTACACCCCCGTCGGGCCGGAAGCCCGCTATCTCCACGACGCCGACGACCTCGACTGGATGGGGGCGATCGGCATCGCCCGGATGCTGCCCTTTGCCGACAAGAAAGGCGGCAAGCCATCGACGGCGGACATGATCAAGGGCATCCAGGCCGGTCTGGCGGCCGAGCGCAATGGCATTGTCACGCCCGCGGGGAAGGCACGAATGCCGGGCCGCATCGCGGAAGGAAAGGCGTTCATGGATGCGCTGGCGCGGGAGAGCGCCGACTTCTCCGAGCTCTGACCCGGACTTTGGGCCGGGCTATTTCAGCGATGCCATGTCGATCACGAAGCGGTACTTCACGTCATTCTTGAGCATCCGGGAATAAGCCGTTTCGATATCCTGCATTTTGATCATCTCGATGTCCGAGGTGATGCCATGCTTGGCGCAGAAATCCAGCATCTCCTGGGTCTCGGGGATGCCGCCGATCAGCGAGCCGGCGATCGCCCGGCGCTTGAATACCAGATTGAAAATGGCGGGCGAGGGATGAGGGCTGGAGGGCGCGCCCACCAGCACCATGACGCCGTCGCGCTTCAAGAGGGACGTGAAGGCGTCCAGATTGTGCGGCACCGCCACGGTGTTGACGATCAGGTCGAAGCTGTTGGCTTGGGCCTTCATCTGGTCCTCGTCCTTCGACACGACGACTTCATCGGCGCCCAGCGCCTTGATCTCGGCCACCTTGTTGGGGGAGGTGGTGAAGGCGACGGTGTGGGCGCCGAGCGCGTGACTCAGTTTCACGCCCATATGGCCAAGCCCGCCGATGCCGACGATGCCGACCTTCTTGCCCGGACCGGCGCCCCAGTGGCGCAGCGGCGACCAGGTGGTAATGCCGGCGCAGAGCAGGGGCGCGGCGCCGGCCAGGTCTTTCTCGGCATGGTTGATATTGAGGACGAAATGCTCATCCACCGTGATGGCGGCGCTGTAGCCGCCAAAGGTGTTGGGGCCGCCGCCGACAGGCCCATTGTACGTGCCGGTGAAGCCGACCGGCCCGTCGCAGAACTGCTCCAGGCCTTCCTTGCATTGGGAACAGGTGCGGCAGCTATCCACCATGCAGCCGACACCGACGATCTGGCCCGGCTTGAAGCGGGTGACGTCCTTGCCGACCCTGGTCACCTTGCCGATGATTTCATGCCCGGGCACGGACGGAAACTGCACGCCATACCATTCGCCGCGCGCGGTATGCAGGTCGCTGTGGCAGACGCCGCAATAGAGAATCTCCATGGCGACGTCCCTGGGGCCGGGCTCCCGCCGGTCGAGGGAAAAAGGGGCAAGCGGCGTGGTCGCGGACTGGGCGGCATAGGCTTTGGTCTGCATGAAAACTCCAGCGATTTTGGGGGCGGGCTTTGGAAAGGTCGACCGTACATAAGTCCATATCAGGACGCCGCAAGGCGGTCCGCGGCGTTTCGTCCGAATTCATCTCCCGGCGGTTGACGGCGGTAAGCAATAAAATTACCACCCGCGCATACATTTCAGGGCCGGCCATGCGCATAGACCAGATTCCTGTCGGCAAAAACGTCCCCGAGGACGTCAATGTCATCATCGAAGTCCCCATCGGCGGCGAGCCCATCAAGTATGAGCTGGACAAGGCCTCCGGCGCGCTGGTGGTGGACCGGTTCCTCTATACGGCCATGCGCTATCCCGGCAATTACGGCTTCATTCCCCACACCTTCCGGCGATGGCGATCCGGTCGATGTGCTGGTCGCCAATTCCCGGGCCATCGCGCCCGGCGCGGTGATGAGCGTGCGCCCCGTGGGCGTATTGTTGATGGAAGACAATGCCGGCATGGACGAGAAGATCGTGGCGGTGCCATCGTCCCACCTCAGCCAGCGTTTCGACGGCATGAGCAACTACAGCGACCTGCCGGAGATCACCGTCAAGCAGATCGAGCACTTCTTCGCCCATTACAAGGATCTGGAGCCCGGCAAGTGGGTGAAGATCATCCGCTGGGGCGATGCCGCCGAAGCCAAGAAGTTGATCAGCGAAGGCGTCGAGCGGGCGAAGGGCGCCAAAAAGTAACGGGCCTAGCGAATATAGGACCGCAGCACGTCGATCAGCTCATCGGCGGCCTGGGTCTCTTCCCTGGTCCGCCGGGCGGCCATCATGTGTTCCTGGATATGGTCCTCGACCACTTCGGCCATCATCCCGTTGATGGCGCCGCGCGCCGCGGTCAAAAGCGCCATCACCTGCGTGCAACTATCTTCGGCTTCCAGCGCTCTCTCGATCGCGTCGATCTGGCCGCGCACGCGGCGCACGCGATTGAGCAGTTTCTGTTTCTCATGGACGACGTGCGGCATCTTGGCGCTTTCAATATACCCCCCTGGGTATATACCTGCGCGCCGCGCGAGGAAAGCGCGACAAGGCGGGAGAGGCCTTTGGCGAAATCACTGGCAGGCCTGCTTCTCATTTTTGTGACGGCAGTACCGGCCTTCGCCGAGGACATCACAGCGCCCGAAAGCTGGGCCCTGCATGGCCAGGCGACTTTTACCGACCAGTACCATCCGGCATTCCGCTCGCCTTACCGCGGCACCAACAGCCTGGACCCGGGCAGCCGGGGCAACGAAACCATCGATGCCACCTTGTTCGCCGGCGCCTCTCCGTGGGCCGGCGGCGAAGCCTGGGCCAATGTTGAAATGGATCAGGGCTTCGGGCTGTCCAACACGGTGGGCGCGGCGGCCTTTCCCAGCGCCGAGGCCTACAAGGTCGGCAAGGCCGAACCATATGGCCGCCTGCAGCGGCTGTTCTTCCGCCAGACTTTTGATCTGGGAGGCGACGAACAATCCGTGGAAGGCGCGGCCAATCAGCTCGCCGGTTCGCGCACGGCCGACAACCTGGTTCTGACCTTCGGAAAATTCTCCGTCACCGACATCTTCGACACCAACACATATGCCCACGATCCGCGCGGCGATTTCCTGAACTGGGCGGTGGTCGATGCCGGCGCTTTCGACTATGCGGCCGATGCCTGGGCCTACACCTATGGCGGCGCTGCGGAATGGAGCTTTGGCGCCTGGACCTTGCGCGGCGGCCTGTTCGACTTGTCGCGTGTGCCCAACTCCACGGAACTGGAAACCGGCTTCAGTCAATTCGAGCTGGTAAGCGAGGTGGAGCGCCGCATCAGCCTGTTCGGCCATGAGGGCAAGATCAAGCTGCTGGGCTTCATCAATCGCGGCCGCATGGGCAGCTATCGCGATGCCGTCGCGCTGGGCCAGGTCACGGGTGCAACTCCCGACACCGCGCTGGTGCGCAAATATGCCTCACGCGCCGGCGGCGCGGTGAATATCGAGCAGGGCATCTCCGATGACCTGGGATTCTTCCTGCGCGCCAGCCTGAATGACGGCAGCAAGGAAGCCTACGAATTCACCGACATGAACCGGAGCTTTTCGGCCGGCCTGTCGTTGAAAGGCGCGTCCTGGCAGCGCCAGGATGATACGGTGGGCGCGGCCTTTGAAATCGCCGGTATTTCAGATGCCGCGAGAGCCTATTTCAATGCCGGCGGCCCGGGTATCCTGATCGGCGACGGGCGCCTGTCGCATTACGCCAGCGAGACGGTGTTCGAGACCTATTACGAAACCCAGCTTATCAAGGGCGTGCATGCGGCGCTGGATTATCAGGTCATCGCCGATCCCGCCTACAATGCCGATCGTGGGCCGGTGTCGGTACTCGCCATCCGCCTGCACGGCGAGTTTTAACTGAGAGCTCTCATCACATCAGATGCTCACCCTTCGACAGGCTCTGGGTGAGGAGAAAGGTAAAAGTCCTCATGCTGAGCTTGTCGAAGCATGAGGGCGCGCACTAAAGATACCGCGCCGCCGGATGGTTGCGCGACAGGTTGGGCGACAGCTTCAACCGCGCCGCTTCGGCATCGAGCAGGTCCTGATAATCGGGCAGGGAGGGGATGGTGATGCGCTCGCCCAGCTCCAGGCCCTTGAGCGCGGCCTCCACCAGATCGTCCACCTCCATCACCCGTTCCGGCGGCAGCTTGTTCACATCCGTGCCGGCGCGCTCCCAAATTTCCGTGCGCACCGCGCCCGGCAGCACGGTCTGGATCGTGACGCCGTTTTCGGTGAGGTCCCGGGTCAAGGCCTGCGACAGCGCCAGCAAAAAGGTCTTGGAGCCGCTATAGACGGCGTTGAACCGTTCCGGATTGACCGACACCGCGCTCGCCATATTGACGATCGTGCCGGACTTGCGGGCGGTGAAGGCCCGGCCGGCGGCGAGGCAGAGCCGCGTCGCCGCCGTCACATTGAGGGCCACCAGCTTCTCGATGGTGGCCACCGGGGTCTGAAGGTTCTTCTCCACCGTGGCGATGCCGGCATTGTTGAGAAAGAAGCTGATGGCCGGATCGCTTTCCAGCTTCTGCTCGACCCGCGCCACATCTTCGCTTCGAACCAGATCGGCCGCGATGATCTCCGACGCGGCGCCGGCGGTTTTAAGCTCGGCGGCCAGGGCTTCCAGCCGGGCCGTATCCCGCGCCACCAGCACCAGGTCATAGCCGCGCGCCGCAAGCTTCCGGGCATAGGTCCTGCCGATGCCGGCGGAGGCGCCGGTGATCAAAGCTTTTGGTCTTGCCATGGCGATCTCCCGAACTGTCGCAAGAACGTAAAACTGCCATGCTGTTTTTCAAGGCCATGCCAAATTCGCGTCCGGAGCCTCATATGCGCCCCATTCTTTATCTGATTGCCGCAACAGTCCTGGTGGCTTCTCCGGCCCTGGCGGCCGGTAAGGCGGGCCTTTGGACCGTCACCACCACCTGGCAGTTTTCACCGCCTGTCGTGCCCAGCGCCCTGGTCACGATGGCGCGCCAGCAGGCTCTCCAGCCGCCCCGCAACGGCCAGCCCTTCGTCCATCATATGTGCATGAGCCCGTACGAGGCCGACGGCCGCCAGCCGCTGCACCTGAACAATCGCGATCATGACTGCGTGCCCCGGGTGGTCAGCTTCCGCCGCTCCCTGATGGTGATGGAGACCATCTGCCATGGCCAGGTCGAAGGGGTGGGCCGTTCCCGGATCACCTGGCGGGGCAACGATCACTTCGAGGGGAGTTACGCCTTCAGCGGCAAATTCCGCGGCGACCCGGCCCGCATCACCTCAAGTTTCAGCGCCGAATGGGCCGGGGCCGACTGCCGCGGTGTGCGGATCTTCATCCCCCAGAACCCCTAAATTGACGCCGCTCACGCCCTTCGCCACACTCGTCCGCGCAATCAACCAAGTGGCCAAAAGGACAATGCGATGAGCCGTTCCCTGATCTGTGCCCTGATGGGGTGTGCCCTGATCCTGACGCCGGTCGCTGCTTTTGCCGCGCATGGCCGGCCAGGCCTGTGGACCTTCACCTCGACCATGGATGCCAAGAACATGCCGCCCATCCCGCCCCAGGCCATGGCGATGATGAAAGAGCGCGGCATGCCCATGCCCGGCCAGCCTTTCACGACCCAGATGTGCATGACCCAGGAGCAGGTAAACGCCGACAAGCCGCCATCCGTCCACAACGACGATGTCAGCTGCGACACCAAGGTGATCAGCTCATCGCCTACCGCCATGCACACCCAGGTCACCTGCAAGGGGCGGGTGAACGGCACAGGCGACATGCAGATGAGTTGGCGCGGCACCGATCACTATGAAGGCACTTACAGCTTCAAGGGCGAGGCCGGTGGCCGGCCGCAGGACATGAGCACGCATTACACCGGCGATTTCGTGAAGGCCGATTGCGGCTCGGTGAAGCCGATGGGGCCGCCGCCGGCACGGTGAACGATCTTCACCGGCTCATTGGCCTGATCGGATCAGCCCGGCGCATGGTGATCTTCACCGGCGCCGGTATTTCCACCGAGTCCGGCATTCCCGATTTCCGCTCTCCGGGTGGCATCTGGAGCCGGATGCAGCCAATTCCATTTGCCGATTTTCTCGCCGATCCCGAGGCGCGGCGGCTGACCTGGCAGCGGCGTCTGGAGATGGAAGAGACCTGGCGCGGGGTCCAGCCCAATGAGGGACACAAAGCGGTGGCCGAACTGGTGGCGCGGGGCAGGGCCAGTCACGTCGTCACCCAGAATATCGATGGCCTGCACCAGATCAGTGGTGTGCCGGACGATCGCGTGATCGAGCTGCATGGCACCACCCGCCGCGCCGCCTGCCTGGATTGCGGAATGGGCGCGGCGATCGGTGACATCCTCACCCATTTCGAGGCCCACGGCCAGGCGCCCGACTGCGGCCGCTGTGGCGGCCTGATCAAGACCGCCACCATTTCCTTCGGCCAGGCCATGCCGGAACCGGAAATGGCGCGGGCACAAGCAGCGGCTCTGGGCTGTGACCTGATGCTGGTGCTGGGCTCCTCGCTGGCGGTCTATCCCGCGGCCGGTTTCCCGCTGCTGGCCAAGCGGAATCGGGCGCGGCTGGTGATCCTCAACCGGGACGAAACGCCTCAGGATGATATCGCTGACCTGGCCATTCGGGCCGAAATTGGCCCCACAATGCGGGCGGTTATTGACGCTTTGTAAGCGGGTTGTCCCACCCTATATGATCGCTAAACTAAACGAATCCTCATCCGGAGAATGAATTTGCGCCGCGCCGAAGAAGAAGACGACAAGGAAGACAAGTCCCCGCGGCCCGATCCCCAGTCGACGGAAATCGCCAAGGCCCTCTACAAGTCGCGCACCGTGCTGGTGTTCGGCGAAGTGGACATGAAGATGGCCGAGCGGGTCACGGCCCAGCTTCTGGCCTATGCCGAGAGCGAGGGCGACATTCGTGTCATCGTCAACTCGCCCGGTGGTCATGTGGAATCCGGCGATACCATCCATGACATGATCCGCTTTGTCGGCAACCGGGTGAAGGTGATCGGCACCGGCTGGGTTGCTTCCGCCGGCGCGCACATCTTCCTGGGTGCCAAGCGCGAGAGCCGCTTCTGCCTGCCGTTCACGCGCTTTTTGCTGCACCAGCCCTTGGGCGGGGTGCGCGGCCAGGCCAGCGATATCACCATCGAGGCCGAGGAAATCCTCAAGATGCGCGCCCGCCTGATCAAGGAGATCGCGGTGGAGACGGGCCAGCCCTATGAAAAGGTGGTCGCCGATACCGAGCGCAATTTCTGGATGGGCGCGGAAGAGGCCGTGAAATACGGTCTGGTCGGCAAGGTCGTCAGTCACGCGAGTGAGGTGTGATGCTGTTCGACCGTCCCCTTGAGGGATTCTTGGGCTAAAGCCCAAGAACGGGTCGAAATTGCTGACTTTCGCACCTCATCGCAGAGACGCCCGACTCTGGTAATGATAGTGCATGGTCGAAGACGCGCCCGGCCGCTCGCCCAAGCTCGCGGCATCGCTTGCTCAGGACCGTCCACTGGACGGTTCTGCGGGCCTTCGGCCCGACGCTGCACGATGGTGGAAAGGCGCTGCGATCTATCAGGTCTATGTCCGCAGTTTCTGCGACGGCAATGGGGACGGGCAGGGTGACTTCGCCGGCCTGACGGGCAAGCTCGATTACATCGCGTCATTGGGCGTGGATGCGATCTGGTTGTCGCCGATACATCCGTCGCCCAATCGCGACTGGGGCTATGACGTTGCCGATTATGACGGGGTCCATCCCGATTACGGCACGCTCGAGGATTTTCAGGCGCTTCTCGAGGCGGCGCATGCACGTGGCCTGAAGATCATCCTGGACGAGGTGCTCTGCCACACCAGCGATGAGCATGCCTGGTTTGCCGCCAGCCGCGACGGCGATGCGGCGAAAAAGGACTGGTATGTCTGGGCCGATCCGCGAGACGACGGCACAGTCCCCAACAACTGGCTGTCGGTATTTGGCGGGCCGGCCTGGTCCTATCAGCCGGCGCGGCGACAATATTATCACCACAAATTCCTGCGCCAGCAGCCCAAGCTGAACTGGATGAACGGCGCCGCGCGCGAAGCGGCACTCGACGTGCTGGAGTTGTGGCTGGAACGCGGCGTGGACGGTTTTCGTCTGGACGTTGCCAATGGCTTTCTCCACGACACCAGCCTTGCCGACAATCCGGCCATTCCGGCCAGGGAACGCGGGGTGGTGGAATGGTCGGCGGCGGCCAACATGCAGCGGCACTTCCATGACTCCAATCTGGAAGAGAACAAGGCGGTGCTGGACGTGATCCGTCATCGGGTAGACGCTTTCGATGACCGTTTCGTGTTCGGAGAATTCTCCGAAGAGTTCGAACGGGCGGGCGCTTATCTCGCGCCGGACCGGGGACTTCATGCCGGCTACAACTTTGCGTTTCTGGTCGCCACCGATGCCGCTGCGATCCGCGAGCATCTGCAGACCCTGGCGCGCTTTCCCGATCACTGGCCCTGCATCGCCTTTTCCAACCATGACGTCGTCCGCACCGCCAGCCGCTTTGGCGCCGCCAACGCCAAGGTGCTGCTGGCGCTGCTCGCGGCCTTGCGCGGCACCTTGCTGCTCTACCAGGGCGAGGAGCTGGGCCTTCCCGAAGTGGATCTGCCACGGCATCTGCTGCGGGACCCGGTCGGCGATCTCTACTATCCCTTGTTCAAAGGGCGCGACGGCTGCCGCACGCCCATGCCCTGGGATGGGGCCAAAGCCAATCTGGGTTTTTCCACCGGCACACCCTGGCTGCCCCTGGGCGAGAGCCATGCCGCGCTGGCGGTATCCGCACAGCAAAAGGATCCGGGTTCGGCCCTGGCCTATGCGCGCCGGCTGTTCACGGCCCGCAAAAGCCATCGCGCCCTGTGGGATGGCAGCCTGGCTTTGCTGCAGGGCGCGGCATTGGCCTTTGTCCGGGCGGCGGGCGAGGAAAGGATCGCCTGCGTCTTCAACCTGACCGACGGTGATCTGGTCCAGGAGCTGCCCGGGGCGGCCCAGTCGCTGGACCTGGGCACCGGGCAGGCTAGCCTTTCAGGAACCAGCCTCGTCCTCGGCCCCCACAGTGCCTGGCTGGGTACCTTCTAGAGCCTTCAGCGCCGCCTGCAGCGGCAGCAGCACGCAGATGTGCCGGCCGGCATGGCCGGTCACCCCATCGAACACCTCATAGCCCTCAGGCGCAGGCCCACCGGCCAGGAAGGCCCGTACCGTCTCCGCCAACACCTTCAGATCGGCCTGGGCACGGCCTGGAGCCTTGCTGGCCAGCAGGGCGGCCGAAGCCTGGGTCAGGATGCAGGCCTGGGTGGTGTGGCCAAGGGCGCTGATCCGGTCACTCTCCAGCGTCAACTCGACCGTTACCCGATCGCCGCAGGCTGGGTTATGCGCCGTGGCGGAGGCGTCGGGGTGCGGCAGGTGGCCCGCGCCGGCCGCATTGGCTGCCAGACGCAGAATCCCGCGGCGGTAGAGGGGGTCTTCTTCTTCAGCCATAATCTGAGAATTTATGCCAAAGATATTGGCATCGCATAGAATTTTGACAGAAGAAGGGGGGATTGTTTCCGGGCGAAACTAGGCGCCGGCAGTGGCCATGCGCGGCAGATGCATGCGGACGCAAAGCCCGCCCCCCGGCCGGTTCTCCAGCCGCACTTGTCCCCCATGGCCTTCGGCGATGGCTTTGACCAGGGTCAAGCCCAGGCCTGTACCGCCGGTGAACTCGTTGCGGGAGCTTTCCAGCCGCACAAAGGGCTCGAACACCCGCTGGCGGTCATCCTCGGGGATGCCGGGGCCTTCATCCTCGACCAACACGTCATAGCCGTCACTGGTGTCGCTGATCCGCACCTCGGCCTTGCGGCCATAGGCGACGGCGTTCTCGACCAGGTTGCGGACCGCCCGCTTGATCTCATTGGGCCGGCAGGAAATGGGGGCAGGCGCGTGGGCGGCCCAGCTCACCGGCTCGCCGAGCTCATCCAGATCGGTGACCAGGCTTTCAACCAGTGCCGACAGATCGACCTGGCGCGGCTTTTCCCCGCCCGCGCCTTTGGCCGCGGCCAGCACCTGTTCGGTCAGGACCTGCAATTCCTCAAGATTGTGCATCAGGCCTTCGCGCAGCTCATCGTCCTCCACGAATTCCAGGTTGATGCGCATGGCCGTCAGGGGGGTGCGCAGGTCATGGCCCACAGCCGAGAGAAGATGGCGCTGGCTTTCCAGGGTGCGGGTGACGCGGGCCGCCATGGTGTTGAAAGCGGCGGCGGCGTTGCGCACATCGGCCGGGCCCTGTTCGGCCACATGTGGCGTGCCCGCCCCTGCAGTCATCGCGGTCGCGGCGCTGGTCAGTTCGGACAGGGGCCGCACCACCCGGCGAGCGACCAGGGCGGCGCCCAGGCTGGTCACCAGGATGGCGACCACGGCGGCGATCATGATCTCAATGGGCCAATCGGCGGTCGGCCGCACCAACACCCCGCTCATCATGCTGTGCGCATCAATGGGCACGATCGTCTGGATCACCTCCATGTTGGGGTTGCCCTCGCGCGCCCGCAGGGGGCGCAATTCCATCGGAAGATTGGCGGCGATCTCATGCAGATGGACGATCACCGCATTCCTGCGCGGATGATGGTCGGGCAGCGCTTCCGCCAGGCGCTTGGCGAGCGCCGTTTCCTCGGCCGTCATGGACTTGGCATGGAATTCGCCCTTGGCTTCGCGGAAACGCCAGGTCGGATTTCCCATGGTCCGCATGACCACCAGGCGTGATTGCGGCGGCACCTGGCTGACGGTGGCCGCGACGGCGGCGGCCCTGTCGATCAT
>Ga0134126_10004974_pt1 | contig 16601 bp, 11 predicted proteins | sample KB31752_FD_96881 | JGI IMG/M metagenome (GOLD analysis project Ga0134126, IMG submission 96881) | Terrestrial soil microbial communities with excess Nitrogen fertilizer from Kellogg Biological Station, Michigan, USA - KB3-175-2 | ecosystem: Environmental > Terrestrial > Soil > Unclassified ...
TCAGCATTCAGTGCTTCCGAGAGCGTATGGAGAAGCGCGTCGCGATCGAACTTGGCGACATAGTCGCTGAACCCGGCGGCGCGACCGCGATCAAGGTCCTTCGGCGTCGCATGCGACGAGAGAGCGACCAGCGGCGTGTTCTGCCAGCGGCTGTCATTCTTGACCGCGCTCGCGAACTGGAAGCCGTCCATCCCCGGCATCTCGATGTCGCTAATGATGACATCGAAATCTTCGCCTGCCTCGCAGAGGGTCAACGCGCGGTCGGCGGACTCGACGGTGACCACCTCGTAGCCCGCCACCGACAGCAGCGGCGTCAGCAGATTGCGGAAGAACGGGCTGTCGTCCACGAGCAGAACCCGCTTGCCCTTCTCGCCCTGGAACTCGCCGTCGCTGCGCGTACCGAACCAGTCATGATACGCCTGGGTCAGGTAGAAGCCGGCGTCGATCAAGTCAGTGGCCTTGCCGGCGACGATCGCGCTGCCGATCAGGCCAGGGCGGTCGACGGCAACCTCAATCTTGAGGTGATCCTCGACGATGTCGACGATCTCGTCCACGACGAGGCCCATGGTGTGCTCTTTGTCGGCGAACACCAGCACCGGCTGCCGGCCCTCCTTGCCCGTCCGATACTCGGAGTCGATGGTAACCAGCGGCATGAGCTTGCCGCGATACTGGACCACCGGCTTGTCGTGCGAGTACTCGATTTGCGCGAGGTCGATCTCCTCGAGGCGGGCGACGAGCGCAAGCGGTACCGCCTTGGGCGATGCGCTGCCGGCGCGGAACAGCAGCAAGCTGGTGAGCTCATTGTTGGCGTTGGCCTTGTCCGCCCCGTCAGCGGCGACCTTCGTGTTCTCGCTGACCGTGAGCTCGCCCGTGCCGGCGGCTATGCCGTTGGGGTCAAGGATCATAATGACGCTGCCGTCGCCGAGAATCGTGTTGCCCGAGAACATGGCGATGTCGCGCAGGATTGGCGCCACCGGCTTCACCACGATCTCTTCCGTGTCGAAAACACGGTCGACGATGATGCCGAAGGTGTAAGTGCCGACCTGAGCCACGACGATGAACGTCTCGCTCGGCTGCTCGGCGCGCTTGCCAAGCCGCAGCAGTTCCTGCAGCGAGACCAGCGGCAGCAGCCGATCGCGCAGCCGCAGAACCGGCGCGTTGTTGAGCCATTCGATGGTGTTTTCGGAATTCGCCGCCGCGCGCACCAGTTCGACAACGCTGATCTGCGGGATGGCGAATCTCTCGCCGGCGCATTCGACGATGAGCGCCGAGACGATGGCAAGCGTGAGCGGGATCTTGATGACGAAGGTCGAGCCCTTGCCGCGCTGGCTCTTCATCTCGACCGTGCCGCCGATCTTCTCGATGTTCGTCCGCACCACGTCCATGCCGACGCCGCGGCCGGACACGCTGGTGACCTTAGCGGCAGTCGAGAAGCCGGCCTTGAAAATAAACTGCTGGATCTGCTGTTCCGACATGGCCGCGAGATCGCTCTCGCTGGCGAGTCCGGTGGCGACCGCCTTCTGCTTGATGCGTTCGATGTCGAGACCTTTGCCGTCGTCGGCGATCTCGATGATGATGTGCCCACCTTCGTGATAGGCGTTGAGCGTTATGGTGCCGGTTTCGAGCTTGCCGGCGGCAGCACGCTCCGTTGGCATCTCGATGCCATGATCGGCCGAGTTGCGCACCATGTGCGTCAGCGGGTCTTTGATCATTTCCAGGACCTGGCGGTCGAGCTCGGTGTCGGCGCCGATCATCTGCAGATCGATCTTCTTGCGCAGTTCGTGCGACAGATCGCGCACGATCCGAGGCAGCTTGGCCCAAGCGTTGCCAATCGGCTGCATGCGCGTCTTCATGACGCCCTCCTGCAGCTCGGTCGTGACGTGCGACAGCCGCTGCAGCGGCGCGCCGAACTCGCTGTCTTTCTGACCGCGTAGAATCTGCATGAGCTGGTTGCGGGTGAGCACCAGCTCGCTCACCATCGTCATGAGATTCTCAAGCAGGTCGACGTTGACGCGGATGCTCTGCGCCGCCACCGCCGATTCCTTCGCTTCAGCCACCTCGCTCCGCGTCTCCTTCGCCGGCGTCGGCTCGGCCGTGGGCTTGGATGGTTTTACCATCTGCTCGTTGGCGACAACCGCGACAGGCTCAGGCGTGGGATCGACGATCGGCGTGGCCAGGACGGGCGCAGTGGCCTCGGCCTTCGCCTCCGGCTTCGGTTCGGGCTTCGCTTCAACTCTCGCTTCGGGCTTCGGTGCCGCAGGTGCCGGCGCCGCCTCGGCTTCCCCCGTCGCAAGGGCGTTCAGGCGCGCGATGAGCTCGCTGTCGTCGCCGGTCGGCTCCGCTTCGCTCGCCTCAAGCTGGGCGAGCAAGGACTTGATCTGGTCGAGGGAGGCGAGGATGAGGCTCACCGCTTGCGGCGTCACCTTCTGCTCGCCGTCGCGGAACTTGCCCAGCACGTTCTCGGAGGCATGCGCCACCGCTTCGAGGCGCGGCAAGCCAAGGAAGCCGCAGGTGCCCTTGATGGTATGGACGATCCGGAAAATGTTTCCGAGCAGCCCGGGGTCGTTCGGGTTCTGCTCGAGCTTCACGAGCTCGAGGTCGAGTACCGCCAGGCTCTCGTTGGTCTCGGTGAGAAATTCGCTGAGAAGGTCGTCCATATGCCGGTTCCTCGAGCGCCGCCGCGCGTGCCTGCCGACCTGACGCAGCCGGGCAGCAAATTGGCGTAAAAGATGGCGGATATTCTTTAAGAACCGGTTAGCATTAGGTGGGAGTTAATCAACCGTTACGCTTTTCTTTTCCAGTACTTATCCGGCCGCCGCGCGGAACAGTACGCGCTGCGGTTCCGCCTCGGCGAGCACCACCGCTGCGCCGAGCTGACGGGCCAGATGTGCTGTGAAATAGGCATGGACGGTGCGCGACGTGAGTTGATCCACTGCCACGGCCGGATCGAGCGCCGCGCGCAGGTCTGGGCTGATATTGACGCTTTCCCCCTCCGCCGCCACCTCGATGCCGGAGGCGCCGGCACGCAACGGACGCACCAGGATTACGCCGCCGCGCGGCAGCGTCTCGGCCGCGAGCACGAGCATATTGCAGGCGAGGCGTTGCCAATCGACCGGTAGCGTGGCGGCTTCGGACGACCAGTCACAACGCACCTTTCCGCCCTCGAGGAGGCCTGAAGCGAGGTCGCGGCCGCTTCCCGCTCCGCTGCTCGAAGCAGCGGTGGTGCCATAGGCGAAACGGTAGAATTGCAGCCGCTGCCCGGCCTTGCGCGCACTCTGGCCGATCAGCTGTATGGCATCGCGGACGAAATCGGGATCTTCGTCGTCGAGCAGCTCGACGCCATTGTTGATGGCGCCGACCGGGCTGACCAGCTCATGGCAGAGCCGTGCGTTGATCAGCTCAAGCACCCTGAATTCAATCGTCCCGCTCATTGCGCGACCACCCTCCCCCTGATCAACACCCGCCTAGGTCTCAACGGCCGACCCTACCACAATCGCGAGGGAAGGCAGGGGCAGGACTATGGGCCGGATTGCCCTTCATCCGGTAGGCGCAAGGCGCAGGAGGCGCTCGGCCTCGGCCAAGTCCTCCGGGCGATTGGCATTGAAGAAGGGATCGGTCGGCGTGCCGGGAAATTCGACCGTCGCGAGGCGAAACCGCGCGGTCCATTGATCGACCTTGCGGATTCCGTCTTGCTCGAGGGCACGGCGCAAATCCCCCCGCAGCCCTACTGGCCAGAGGCCGAAGACCGGGTGGGAGCGGCCGCACGAGGCCGCGCAGGCAAGTTCATGCCCGTCCGCCACTGCGGCGCGGAGCCGCTCGACCAGATCGAGCGGCAGGAAGGGCGCATCGCCGGCAAAACTTGCGACATGGCTCGCCGTCGGGAGGTTTGCCGCCGCCCAGTCGAGACCCGCAAGCACCCCCGCGAGCGGGCCAGGAAAGCCGGCGACGCTGTCCGGCACGACGGAAAGGCCGAAGCCGGCGAAACGACCGGTATCGCCATTGGCGTTGAGCGCCAGCTGCGCCACTTGCGGCCGAGCGCGGGCGATGATGTGCGCCAAGATCGGCCGGCCCCCGAGCGTCCTGAGGCATTTATCGCCGCCGCCCATGCGCCGCGATTGGCCGCCAGCCAGCACGATGCCGGCAATCGTCACGCGGCATCCTCGGCGAGGCTTGCCTTGCGGCGCGACCGGTTCGCTTCTTCCTCGACCGCCGCCGGGTCGCCGTCAAAGACGATGCGCTCTTCGCCCGAGAGCGCGATGAAGCGCTTGCCCTTGGCTCGGCCGATGAGCGTGAGCCCTGCCTGACGCGCCAGCTCCACCCCCCAGGCCGTGAAACCCGAGCGTGAGATCAGGATCGGTATCCGCATTTGGACGGTCTTGATCACCATCTCCGAGGTCAATCGGCCCGTGGTGTAGAAGATCTTTCCGTCGGGCGAGACTCCGTGGCGGTGCATGTAGCCCGCGATCTTGTCGATCGCATTGTGACGGCCGACATCCTCCATGTAGAGGAGCGGCCGATCCTCCTCACAGAGCACGCAACCATGAATGGCGCCCGCCGCAAGATAGAGGCTGGGCGCGGTGTTGATCTTCTTGGTCAGCGCGTAGAGCCAGGACGTCTTAAGCACAGCGTCCGCGGGCAGCCGGACATCCTCGAATTTCTCCATCAAATCGCCGAACACCGTGCCTTGGGCACAGCCCGAGGTCAGCGTCTTCTTGCGGAGCTTCTTCTCGAAATTGGTCCGCCGCTTGGTCCGCACGACGACCGCCCCGAGCTCCTCGTCGCAGTCGATCGCCGTGATCTCGTCATCGGCGCGCAGCATGTTCTGATTGAGCAGATAGCCGACCGCCAGGTAATCCGGGTGGTCGCCGATCGTCATCATCGTGACGATCTCCTGCCCGTTCAGGAAAAGGGTCAGCGGCCGTTCGACGACGACCGCCGTCTCGACGCGCTTTCCCTCGTGATCGACCCCCTCGACCCGCCGGGTCAGCCGGGGATCATCGGGATCGGGGCGAAGAGCGAATTCTCTCATGTTCGGATGATGGGGTGCCCGCCTCCGAGGCGCAAGCCGGCGGTTCCAGGTGACGCGACAGTCGCGTTAAGCCGCCATTTACTCCGGTTTGCGACAATTGCCTCGATTCAATTATTTGAAGAGGGATCAAATATGCGTCGCACTCTCATCCTGGCGGGCGCCCTGCTCGCCTTCGGGCTCGCGCCCCGCCTCGCTCTGGCGGACACGGGACATGGTACTGGCGATGAAGCCAAGGCCTTGGTCGAAAAGGCCGTTGCGCTGATCAAGCAGGAAGGGCCGCAGAAGGCCTTCGCCGCGTTCGACGACAAGGCGAACAAGGACTTCCACTACAAGGACCTCTACATCTTCGTGCGCACCTTCGACGGCAACACCGTCGCGCATGGTGCCAACATGGCTCTGATCGGGCACACCTCGCTCCAGACGAAGGACGCCGACGGCAAGCTTTACGTCAAGGAGATGGTCGAGGACGCCAAGACCAAGGGCAGCGGCTGGGTCGACTATCGCTGGCCGAACCCGGTCGACAAGAAGATCGAGCAGAAGTCGTCCTACATCGAGCGCGTCGGCGATTACATCGTCTGCGCGGGCTTCTACAAGTAGACGGTATCGGGAAACGGCTGGGCTTAGGGGGAGATGCGCGCGATGCGGTGGTTCAACGATCTTTCGCTGCGGGTCAAAATGTCCGTAGCACCGATCTTTCTCGTCCTCGCGCTGATCGGCCTAGCCGTTTACGCCCTGCTGCTGCTTGCCAGCAACGGGCGATCGCTCGACTCGCTCAGCAACGGGGCGTTCAAGCGCGCCTCGCTCGTCGCATCGCTCGACCGAAGAGTGAACGGCATCCAGGCACGCCTCTATGAATTGACGTCGGTGGCGGCCAACGACAGCGACGCGGCCAAAGCCAAGAAGCTCGGCGAAGAACTGAAGCGCGAGATCGGCCGCATCAAGGATTCCTTCGGCGCCGTATCCGAAAGCATCGCCAACGATCCTGACGCTGCGAAGACGCGCGATCAGATGGCCAAGACACTCAAAGACTATGCCGGCGCCGCGGGCCAGGTCGTCGACATGTCATCGAACAGCAGCTATGCGCTGATCTTCATGAACAGCGCACAGCAAGCCTTTGATGCGTTCGTGCGAGAGGAGGCCGAACTCGACGCCACCGTCGACCAGGAGAAGTCCGACCTGGTCGACCACATTCATTCCGAATCGCAGCAGGCTCGCATCATCTTCGTCGGCGCCACGCTTCTCGCCGCGCTCATTGCGGGGGGCCTGTCGCTGTTCTTGGGCGGCCTCATCGCGCGGCCGGTGATCGAGCTGGCAACGGCGCTGCGGCGGCTCGCGGGCGGCGAACTTGGTATCGAGACGCCCTATGCGGGGCGCCGCGACGAGATCGGCGCCATTGCCGAGGCGCTGGGCGTCTTCAAGGAGACCGCAGTCGCGGCCGAAAAGCTGACCGCCGATCGCGAGCGCCAGCGCATCCAGCAGGAGCAGCGCGCGACGCGCGTCGACCAGCTTGCCCAGGCCTTCGATCGCGAGGTGACAAGCGTGCTCGAGACCGTCGCCTCGGCCGCGGCCGAGCTTCAGACCACAGCGAAGACGATGGCCGAAGCGGCGGGTCAGACCAGCCGCCAATCCTCCACCGCGATGGAAGCGGCCCAGCAGGCGGCGCTCAACGTCGACACGGTAGCTTCGGCCGCCGAGGAGCTTGCCGCCTCGGTCGAGGAGATCGGGCGGCAGATGGCAACCTCAACCGAGGTTGCCGGCAAGGCCGTCGACGAAGCGCTGCGCACCAACCGGACGGTGAAGGGGCTCGCGGAGGCCTCTCAGAAGATCGGCGCGGTGGTCCAGCTTATCAATGACATCGCCGGCCAGACCAACCTGCTGGCGCTCAACGCCACCATCGAGGCGGCGCGCGCCGGCGAGGCCGGCAAGGGCTTCGCGGTGGTGGCCAGCGAGGTCAAATCGCTCGCGACCCAGACCGCCAAGGCGACCGAGGAGATCGGCAGCCAGGTCTCCGGCATGCAGCAGGCAACCGGGGAAGCGGTGACCGCCATCGAGGGCATCGGTTCGACCATCGAGACCATAAGCAAGGTCGCCACGACGATCGCCTCGGCCGTCGAGGAACAGGGGGCGGCGACCTCGGAAATCTCGCGCAACGTGCAGCAAGCCGCGGGCGGCACCAAAACGGTATCGGAAAACATCAGCGGAGTCGCCGATACGGCGCAGCACACCGGCGCAGCGGCGACCCAGGTGCTCGAAGCGGCCACGCGGCTTTCCCAGGAATCCGAGGCGCTGCGCCGCGAAGTCGATCGCTTCCTCAGCGAGGTCAAGGCGGCCTGATCGGCGCCGCCCGGCCCTGCCAACTCCCCCTGCCTCCGGATTATGCTATAGGGAGGCAGGAGGAGGCTTGAGGATCCGCCGTCGGGTCCCCATAACAGGACCATGATCGATCCTTTCGGCAGGCATATCAGCTATCTGCGCGTCTCGGTCACCGACCGCTGCGACTTCCGCTGCGTCTACTGCATGGCCGAGGACATGACGTTCCTGCCGAAATCGGAGGTGCTTACCCTCGAGGAACTCGACCGCCTGTGCGGCGCCTTCATCGGTCTCGGGGTGCGCAAGCTGCGGTTGACCGGCGGCGAACCGCTGGTCCGGCGCAACATCATGTCGCTGGTGCGCTCGCTGGGCCGGCATCTCGAGGCGGGCGTGCTCGACGAGCTCACGCTCACCACCAATGGCAGCCAGCTCGCGCGCTATGCCGAGGAGCTGAAAGCGGCCGGAGTGCGCCGCATCAACGTGTCGCTCGACACCCTCGATCCGGCGAAATTCACCGCGATCACCCGCTGGGGCAAGCTCGACAAGGTGCTCGAGGGGCTCGATGTCGCCCGGCAGGCGGGGCTCCAGGTGAAGATCAACACGGTGGCCTTGCGGGGCGTCAACGAGGACGAGTTCGACCGTCTGATCGAATGGTGCGGAGAGCGAGACTTCGACCTCGTCCTCATCGAGGTCATGCCGATGGGCGAGATCGGCGCTGGCGTTCGCCTCGATCAGTACCTGCCGCTCTCGGTGGTGCGCGCGCGGCTGCAACGCCGCTGGACGCTTGAGGAAACCGATTACCGCACCGGCGGCCCTGCCCGTTACCTGCAGGTGCGCGAGACCGGGCGGCGGCTCGGCCTGATCACCCCCCTCACCCACAATTTTTGCGAAAGCTGCAACCGCGTGCGCGTGACCTGCACCGGCACGCTCTTCATGTGCCTCGGCCAGGAAGATGCCGCCGATCTCAGGGCGCCGCTCCGCCTTTCGGAGAGTGACGAGCCACTCGAGCAGGCGATCCGTGCCGCGATCGCTCGCAAGCCCAAGGGCCATGATTTCGTCATCGACCGCCGGCACCAGCGGCCCGCCGTCGGCCGGCATATGAGCGTCACCGGCGGTTGACGGCCGGGCGCGCCTCTCTCCAACCCCCTTCCGGGTGAACCCGTGAGCAAGCTCGGCAGCATCGCCTTTGTCGCCAGCGACGCGCCCGCCGCGCAGGAAGCGCTGGCGGAGCTCGAGGCGCGCTACGGCAAGATCCCGCCCGAGGAAGCCGCGTGCATCGTCGCGCTTGGCGGCGACGGCTTCATGCTCGAGACGCTGCACCGCTACCTCGAGCGCGGCGTGCCGATCTACGGCATGCATCGCGGCAGCGTCGGCTTCCTGATGAACGGCTATGAGGCCGCGGGTCTGCGCGAGCGGATCGCGCGCGCGACACCGGTGCGCATCCATCCGCTGGGGATGCAGGCCGTCGACTCGGCCGGCCAGCGACATACCGGGCTCGCCTTCAACGAAGTCTCGCTGCTGCGCGAGACGCGCCAGACGGCGAAGATCAGAATCACCATCGACGGCGTCGTCCGCGTCGACGAGCTCACCGCCGACGGCATCCTCGTCGCGACGCCGGTCGGCAGCACCGCCTATAATTTCTCCGCGCATGGCCCGATTATCCCGCTCGGCGCGGGCGTGCTGGCGCTGACGCCGATCAGCGCCTTCCGACCGCGGCGCTGGCGCGGCGCGTTGCTGCCGCACACCGCGCAGCTGCGCCTCGAGATGCTGGAGGCAGGGAAGCGCCCGGTGAGCGCGGTCGCCGACTTCACCGAAGTCCGCGACGTGATCTCGGTGGAAGTGCGCGAGAACCGCGAAGTCGCGCTGGTCATGCTTTTCGACCCCGAACACAATCTGGAGGAGCGGGTGCTCAAGGAGCAGTTCCTCTCCTGAGCGGCGGCGCCTCGCCTGCCCGGCCTCTGGCGCGGCCCGTCGAGGTCCGCCATAGTAGGCACGCAAACCCAAGGAATTCCGCGTGCCCGGAGCTGCACTCTCCAGCCTCGAGATGATCCGCCGCCTTGTCGGCTTCGACACGACGAGCCGGGAGTCGAATCTCGCGCTCATCGGCTTCGTGCAGGACTATCTCGACGGCTGGGGGATCGCCTCCGAGCTGGTCTTTGACGGCGAACGGCGCAAGGCGAATCTCTACGCCACCATCGGTCCGGCCGACCGCAGCGGCATCCTGCTGTCCGGCCATACCGATGTCGTGCCGGTGGACGGCCAGGCTTGGGACAGCGACCCCTTCGCGATCGCCGAGAAGGAAGGCTGCCTCTTCGGGCGCGGCACCTCGGACATGAAGAGCTTCATCGCGGTGTCGTTGGCGCTGGTGCCGGAGTTCCTGGAGCGGCATCTCAAGACGCCGGTCCACCTCGCCTTCACCTATGACGAAGAGGTCGGCTGCATCGGCGTGCGCGGACTCATCGCCGAGCTGAAGACCCGCCCGGTGCGCCCGTCCGCCTGCATTGTCGGCGAGCCGACACTGATGCGCCCCGTGGTGGCGCACAAGGGCAAGCGCAGCCTGCGCTGTCGCGTCCATGGCCTCGAATCCCATTCGGCACTGGCGCATGAAGGCGTCAACGCGGTCGAGGCCGCAGCCGAAATCGTCGCCTTCCTCAAATCCATGGCGCGCCGCAAGCGCGACCAGGGCCCGTTCGACCACGGCTTCTCGCCGCCCTACACGACCGTCCATACCGGCGTCATTCAGGGCGGCACGGCGCTCAATATCGTGCCGCGCGACTGCAGCTTCGATTTCGAGTTCCGCAACATCCCGCAAGATGACCAGGAGCAGCTGGTGAGCGAGGTGAGGCGTTATGCCGAGACCATGCTGCTGCCCGAGATGCATGCGGTGAGCCGGGCGACCGGCATCCAATTCGAAGAGATGAACGCGGTCGACGGTCTCGACATCGCACCCGACCATCCGCTCGTGCAGCTCACGCAAACTCTGACCGGCGCCAACTCGGTCGGAAAGGTGAGCTTCTGCGCCGAGGCCGGGCTCTACCAGGATGCCGAGATCCCGACGGTGATCTGCGGTCCGGGCTCGATCGACGTCGCCCACAAGGCCAACGAGTATGTCGCACTCGATCAAGTACGCCGCTGCGAGGCGTTCATGCACCGACTGATGGACCATCTCGCGCGTTAGGATCAAGCGCGAAACCATGCCCGACGATCACTATCGCATCGAGCTGACCCCGCCGGACCTCGCGCCCTACGCCGCCGGCAATACCGGCATTCCCTACGTCACCACCTTCGACAGCCGGCGACCAGGCCCGCATGTGCTGGTGAACGCGCTCACCCACGGCAACGAGATCTGCGGCGCCATCGTGCTCGACCGGCTGTTCCGCGCGGCGCTCCAGCCGGTTGCGGGCAAGCTCACCTTGAGCTTCGCCAATGTCGAGGCTTATCAGCGCTTCGATCCCGCCAATCCCACCGCATCGCGCTTCGTCGACGAGGATTTCAACCGGCTCTGGGATTGCGAGACGCTGGAGGGAGATCGGCAGAGCGCCGAACTCAGGCGGGCGCGCGTGCTGCGGCCGCTGGTGGCATCGGCCGACCTGCTGCTCGACCTGCATTCGATGCAGCAGGCGACCGCGGCGCTGATGCTCGCCGGCTTGCGCGACAAATCGCTGGCACTCGCGCGCCGCGTCGGCGTTCCTGAGATCATCGTGCGCGATGCCGGGCATTCGGCCGGAAAGCGGATGCGCGACTACGCCGCGTTTGACGATCCGGCCTCGCCGAAAGCGGCGCTGCTGGTCGAATGCGGCCAGCATTGGGAGCAGCGCGCGGCCGATGTCGCTATCGATACCACCTGGCGCTTTATCGCCGCCGCCGGCATCCTGCCGCGAGAGCAGGCGGCGGCGATCCTGGGTGTCCCCGCGGCAGCCCAGCGCGTCGTCAGCGTCACCGAAGCGGTCACCATCACCGGCGACCGCTTCGAGTTCACCGCCGATTACCGCGGTCTCGAGGTCGTGCCGCGCGCCGGCACGGTGATCGCGCGCGATGGCGGCCGCGAGGTCCGCACCCCCTATGACGAGTGCGTGCTGATCATGCCGTCGCGCCGGCTGCAGCGCGGCCAGACGGCAGTACGCCTCGGCCGCTTCACCAGCTAGGCGGAGAGCGCCATGGCGGTATCCGGGGCGAGATACATCCTGGCGATCGACCAAGGCACCACCAGCACGCGCGCCCTCCTCTTCGACGCCGAAGGCCAGCCGGTCGCCCAGGCGCAGCGCGAGCTCACCCAGCATTACCCCCAGCCGGGCTGGGTCGAGCACGATGCGGACGAGATCTGGCAGGCGGCGCTCGCCACCGCGCGGCAGGCGCTCGCCGAACGCCGGCTTGGCGCGCGCGACGTCGCCGCGATCGGCATCACCAATCAACGCGAGACGACCGTGCTGTGGGACCGGCGGAGCGGCACTCCGGTCGGCCGCGCCATCGTCTGGCAGGACCGCCGCACCGCGGCGCGCTGCGCCGAGCTTACGGGTGAAGGCCGGGGCGAGCTGGTGCGCGAGCGCACCGGCCTCGTCATCGACCCCTATTTCTCCGCCACCAAGATCGCCTGGCTGCTCGACCGCATCCCCGGCGCGCGCGCCGCAGCCGAGCGCGGCGAGCTCGCCTTCGGCACCATCGACAGCTTCCTGCTGTGGCGGCTCACCGGCGGCGCGGTCCATGCAACGGACGCGACCAACGCGGCGCGCACGCTGCTGTTCGACATCCATCGCCAGCGCTGGGACGAGGAGCTGCTGGCGCTCTTCGGCGTGCCGCGCGCGCTGCTGCCCGAGGTGCGCGACAATGCCGGCGAGTTCGGCGGGACCGTGGCCGAGCATTTCGGCGCTCCGATCGCGGTCGCCGGCATGGCGGGCGACCAGCAGGCGGCGACGATCGGCCAGGCATGCTTTGCTCCCGGCATGATCAAATCGACCTATGGCACCGGCTGCTTCGCGGTGCTCAATACCGGCGGGGAAGCGCTCGCCTCGCGCCATCGCCTGCTCACCACGCTCGCCTATCGCCTCGACGGCATACCGACATACGCGCTCGAGGGCTCGATCTTCGTCGCCGGTGCTGCCGTCCAGTGGCTGCGCGACGGCCTCAAGCTGATTGCGCGCGCCGACGAGACCGCGGCGCTGGCCGAAGCCGCCGATCCGGCGCGGCGCGTCTATCTAGTGCCCGCCTTCACCGGGCTCGGCGCGCCCTATTGGGATGCCGAGGCGCGCGGCGCCATCTTCGGCCTCACCCGCGACGTCGGCCGCGCCGAGCTTGTGCGCGCCACCCTCGAAGCCGCCTGCTACCAGACGCGCGACCTGATCGAGGCGATGCGCGCCGATGGCGCGGCACCGGCGAGCCTCCGGATCGATGGCGGCATGGTGGTCAATGACTGGTTCGCGCAATGCCTCGCCGACACGCTGGGGTTGCCGGTCGAGCGGCCGCGCTTCGTCGAGACGACGGTGCTGGGCGCCGCGGCGCTCGCCGGCCTCGCCGCAGGGCTCATCCCGTCGCTCGACGCGCTGGCCGAGAGGTGGCAACGCGACCGGCTCTTCGAGCCAAAGCTGCCGGGCGAGGAGCGCGAGGCGCGCTATGCCGGCTGGCGCGATGCGGTGGCGCGCACGCGCAGCGCGCGCTGACGCTTCAGCCCGGGCGCTTGTCGCGCGCCTCGGTCTCGCGCCGCGTCACCACCTTGAGATAGGTCATCATCGGATAGACCGCCGAGAACAGGGCGAGCGCCACGCCATAGGCGCCTTCGCGGTAGCCCTTGCGCGCGACATAGGATTTCCACGCGCGGCTGAAGAGCCGCCGGAAGGCGGGGCGGAAGCTCGGCACTTCGCCGCGCTCGATCAGGTCCGCGGCGGCGGCGTCGGTGTAGCTGTTGAGCCGGCGGAACATGTCGGAGAGATCGCGATCGACGTAATGGTCGATCGGATGCTGCAGCACGCGGCGCTCGCCGGTGTAGCGCACCGGCGGATGGACGCGCCCCTTCCCCCAGATCTTGCCGCCCGGCCGATAGAGCGCGGCGCGCATCGCCGCGCCATTGTAGGCGCCCCAGCCGAAGCGGATGAGCTTGCCGCCGACATGGTTGGCGATCGGGATGAGGAAATAGGCGTCGCCCGGCGTTGCGGCGATCGTCCGCCGCACCTCCTCGGCAAGCTCGGGCGTCACCCGCTCATCGGCGTCGATCTCGATGATCCAGCTGCCGCGGCAGGCGGCGACCCCGGCGGTGCGGCGCTCGCCCTCGAGCTCCCACGCACCCTCGACGACGCGCGCGCCGAAGCCGCGCGCGATCTCCGCCGAGCGGTCGGTGGTGCGGTCGAGCAGCACGACGATCTCGTCGGCAAAGCGCAGCCGCTCGAGACAGGCGGCCAGCCGCTCCTGCTCGTTGCGCGCCACCACCAGCGCGGAGAGCATCGGCTGTGCGGCGCTCTGGGGTCTTGCCTCGTCCAGGATTGCCATCCGCACAGTCTAGCACAGGGAGCAAGGCGCCCGCGCCCGGCGGAAGCTGCGTCAATGATGTACATCGTTGAGGAAAAATTTCCCCTGCCTCAATGACGTACCTGGCGCCGCAACGGCTCCCGACCACGAGGCTAGCAGCGCACCCCATGCGCAAGAAGGCTCACTTTTGCGGCGCAAAAACGCCGGGGCCCCGCGGCATTGTCAGCCTCGGGAAATCTGCCTAAGCTTTGCGAAACATCGGAAAACCGGGGGAGACGGGCATGCAGCTCGCCCAGGTGACGCTCCAGGACAAGTACAGCCTTCGCTCCGGCCGCATCTACCTCTCCGGCGTCCAGGCGCTGGTCCGGCTGCCGATGATGCAGCGGCAGCGCGACCAGGCCGCGGGCCTCACCACCGGTGGGTTCATCTCGGGATATCGCGGCTCGCCGCTCGGCACCTATGACTATGCGCTCTGGCAAGCGCGGCGCTTCCTGGCCGAGAACAACATCCATTTCCAGCCGGGCATCAACGAGGACCTCGCCGCCACCGCCGTCTGGGGCAGCCAGCAGGTGAACCTCTTCCCCGGCGCCACCGTCGATGGCGTCTTTGCCATCTGGTACGGCAAGGGCCCCGGGGTCGACCGCTCGGTCGATCCGCTGAAGCACGGCAACACCGCCGGCACCTCGCCCCATGGCGGCGTGCTCGCCATCGCCGGCGACGATCACGGCTGCCAGTCCTCGACGCTGGCGCATCAGAGCGAGCAGATCTTCGAGGCGGCGATGATGCCGATCCTCAACCCGGCGACGGTGCAGGAATATCTCGATTTCGGCATTTACGGCTTCGCGCTCTCGCGCTTCTCCGGCTGCTGGGTGGGCTTCAAGGCGATCGCCGAGACGGTGGAGAGCAGGGCCTCGGTCTCGGTCGATCCGGCGCGCGTTGAGCTCGTGCTGCCGGGCGATTTCGAGATGCCGCCGGGTGGGCTCGGCATGCGCTGGCCGGACCCGCCGCTCGAGGCCGAGCGCCGGCTGCACGGGCCCAAGATGCAGGCCGTCGCCGCCTTTGCCCGCGCCAATCCGATCGACCGGCTGGAGATCGATCCCCCGGCCGCGCGCTTCGGCATCATCACCACAGGCAAAGCCTATCTCGATGTGCGCCAGGCGCTCGCCGATCTCGGGCTCGACGACAAGGCAGCCGCCGCGCTCGGCATCCGGCTCTACAAGGTGGGGCTCACTTGGCCGCTCGAAGCGGCCGGCGCGCGCCGCTTCGCGGAAGGGCTCAAGGACGTGCTGGTCGTCGAGGAGAAGCGGGGCTTCATCGAAAGCCAGCTCGTGCGGCTCCTCTACAATCTCGACGCCTCGCGCCGGCCGAGCGTCGTCGGCAAGGCGGATGAGAGCGGCGCGCCGCTGCTGACGAGCGCCGGCGAGCTCACGCCGACCATGGTGGCGCGCGCCATTGTGCTGCGCTTGAAACGGCTCGGCGAGGAGAGCCCGCATCTGACGCAGCGCCTGGCGCGGCTCGAATCCTTCGACCGCATGCTCGATGCGCCGCTGCCGACGACGCAGCGCACGCCCTTCTTCTGCTCGGGCTGCCCGCACAACACCTCGACGCGCGTGCCCGACGGCAGCCGCGCCCAGGCCGGCATCGGCTGCCACGCCATGGCGATGTATGTGCCGGCGCGCCGCACGGCGACGATCACGCATATGGGCGGCGAAGGCGCCAACTGGATCGGCCAGGCGCCCTTCACCAGCGAGAAACACGTCTTCCAGAATCTCGGCGACGGCACCTATTCGCATAGCGGGCTCCTGGCCATCCGCGCCGCGGCGGCCTCCGGCGTCAACATCACCTACAAGGTGCTCTACAACGACGCCGTCGCCATGACCGGCGGCCAGCCGGTCGAAGGCCAGCTCACCGTGCCGCAGATCACGCGGCAGGTGGCCTCCGAGGGCGCCCAGCGCATCGTCGTCGTCACCGACGAGCCCGACAAATACCCGAGCGATGCCGGCTTTGCGCCCGGCGTCACCGTCCGCCATCGCGACGAGCTCGACCAGGTGCAGCGCGAGCTGCGCGACACGCCCGGTCTCACCGTGCTGGTCTACGACCAGACCTGCGCCGCCGAAAAGCGCCGGCGCCGCAAGCGCGGCCAGTTCCCGGACCCGCCGAAGCGCGTCTTCATCAACGAGCTGGTCTGCGAAGGTTGCGGCGACTGCTCGGAGAAGTCGAACTGCGTCTCGGTGAAGCCGGTCGAGACCGAGTTTGGGCGCAAGCGCGCCATCGACCAGTCGAACTGCAACAAGGATTTCTCCTGCATCAAGGGCTTCTGCCCGAGCTTCGTCACCGTGCATGGCGGCGAGCCGCGGCGGCTGCGCAAGGATGCGGCGTCGGTCGCCGATGATCCCTTCCGCGCCCTGCCGCTGCCGGCGCAGCGGCCGCTCGGCGAGCCCTACGGCATCCTGGTCACCGGCATCGGCGGCACCGGCGTCATCACCGTGGGCGCGCTCCTCGGCATGGCGGCGCATCTCGAGGGCAAGGGCTGCACGGTGCTCGACTTCACCGGCCTCTCGCAGAAAAACGGCGCGGTGATGAGCCATGTGCGGCTCGCGCCTACGCCCGAGGACCTGCACGCGGTGCGCATCGCCGCCGGCGGGGCCGATCTGCTGCTCGGCTGCGACATGGTGGTGGCGGCGAGCCCGACGGCGCTGTCGCGGGTCGAGAGCGGGGTCACGCGCGCCATCGTCAATTCCTATCTCGCGCCGACCGCGGCCTTCGTCGTCAATCCCGACATGGATTTCGAGACGCTCTCCATGCA
>Ga0134126_10004975_pt1 | contig 16601 bp, 12 predicted proteins | sample KB31752_FD_96881 | JGI IMG/M metagenome (GOLD analysis project Ga0134126, IMG submission 96881) | Terrestrial soil microbial communities with excess Nitrogen fertilizer from Kellogg Biological Station, Michigan, USA - KB3-175-2 | ecosystem: Environmental > Terrestrial > Soil > Unclassified ...
TGCTCTGCGAGCGCTGCGGTGAAAGAAGCCCAAGTGTGACGTGTGTAATTCCGCCAGCAGATCGCTCATCGCCTGCTCAAAGGTGCCCGCGGTTGACGCATCTTCGATCAACGATCTGTGGCGCTCCACAGCCATCTGCCAGTCTGCGCTCAACTTCTCCGGCGAATAAAACCGCTTCTGCAAGGCTTTGAGGACATTTTCCAGGACCACATTCCGCTCTTTCGAGGAGAGGCGGGTGGGCAGATCTGGTTTTGTAGCGGTGTTGGTCATCACCTATCACTCCTGAACAATTCTTTTCCCGATCCCTCGAAGAGACTTCCGCTCGGTTCGCCTACCAGCTCGAATCCAGCCCAGTAGTAAGGCGGTGCTCCGGTGTGCAGCATTTGGAGCTGCGCTTGCCGCAACGCCTCCGCCTTTCCCTCGCCATTCCCAAGCTGCCGATAGAAATTGATCATCAGTTGTGCAGTCGCCCGATCTTCAACTTCCCAGAGAGTCGAAACGACGCTCTGCGCCCCCGCCTCGATAAACGCATTGACGATGTTCGCTACTCCCTCTTCGCCTACGGGTCCTACGCCGGTGTCACAGGCCGACAGCGTTACAAGGCTGGCATTGAGAGGCAGTCGCCTGATTTCGCGGACTTGGAGGAGTCCATCGTTCACGGGCGGGTTCTCGGGCGTGAAGATGAGGGCGGAACGGTCCGGAAATTCAGAATTGGCATATCCGTGCAATGCAAGATGAATGACGTTGAACCGACTGAGTGGAAGATGCTTGAAATCTGTCTCGGTAGCGTGGTTGCCCAGTAGTACTGTGCTTCGTTTGGGAAAATCAGCGGCAATTGTCTCAACTTCATTGCGGCTTTCCGGCAGAGCGACCAAATCCTGTCGTTCCGGCCCGGAGACGGCCCTGCGGATGTCTGCAATCAGTGTCGTTGAGGGCGGTTTGGATGTCCAAGCCGCCACACCTAAATACGGCAAGTCTTCTCGTCGCGTCGGAGTTGCGCGATGTCTTAGCATGTCGAGCACTGTTCCCGACGGTGCCACCGTCACCAAATGCGATTCGAGGATGTACTGCCTGGAATTTGCCAGCGCGGAGAATGGCAGGAGATGCAGCTTGCCATCGGGAACCACGATCACGGCCTGCTTTTCTTTGAATTCCGGTATGCCGCCAAGCAGATCATCAAAGAGTTGTTGTGCCAGAGGCAAGTCCGTCTTCTGCTTGACCAGCTCGGATCGGTACTGCGATGCTTCGTGTTCCAGAATGGATTTCGACGGCAGCGTGTAGCGATGAACAGTGCCGCGCGTAACCGCGAGCGCATAGGAATTCGGATCGGCCAGCACATATTCGATAAGTAGTTCAGGTGCTCGCAGGTCATGCTGCAATTCGGCGAGTGAGACTGGTGTTGGTGGCACATCAATCGCCGAAGCTCCTCCGGGGAGTTGCTGCTCCGTAGCGTAAATGGCGGCCAGAAGCTGGCCTCTGATCTTTGGATCGCTGGAATTGAGTAGCTGGACATTCAAGTTCGTGAGGTGAACTTCCGCAGAATCCGGCTCGCCCGGCGGAATCACTTCGTGATGGGCAAGCTTCTGAGCCTCCACCCGTCCCCTCGCGCGCTCGATGGCCTGGAAAGCATCTGCCATTCTGCCCTGATTGGTGAGCGATACAAAATACCCTGCATAAACCGTGCTTAGATCGCTCAGGAGTTGCCTTTCGATCATTGGGGTTGGAACCTTGCTCAGGAGTCCATCCAGAAGGTCGGCGCTCTTTTCATAAAGATCGTTCGATGCTTTTACGTTCCCAAGCCGCTCCATAATTTCTGCTTTGATCGCAAGATTCTTCGGTACAAAATACAGCTCGTCGGGGATCTTGCGGTTGGCTTCAATAGCTTCATTGATCGCCGCCAATGCCGGTGGCAGCGAATCCTGACGGAGGTATGCGCTTGCCAACAACCCGTCCACCTGCGTCAATCCGCGCCAGTACGAAAGCTGCTTTGCGTACTGGGCAGACGCAGTAAGGTCGGATATGGCCTGAGGTGAGTTGCCCATTCGTTCGTAAACTTCCGCTCTAGCTTGGTAAAGCTCATAGAGATGCTCCGTCAGATGGTAAGCGGACACCTTTCGCATCTCGACGGCGGCGAGCGCAAGAGCTTCTTTATTCTTTCCGAGGCCACTCAGGGCCTCGATTTTCGTCGTGATGGCGATAGAAGGATATGCCATGCCCCGCGTTTTCGCGGCAACCCTGATCGCCTCATTCAGTGGCCCGAGTGCCTCCTTATATTTGTGCAGTTCGACCAACCCGGCGCCATAGACACTCGCATATCGAACTTGAGCGGCAGGATCGGCCACCTTCGCTACCGTCCACGCCTTCACCACGTCCTTTTTGGCGGTTGCGATGTCACCGAGCAAGAACGCCGCTATGCCTTGCTCGCCAATTGCTCGCGATGCGAGCAGGAAGTGATGTTGCCGCATGGCCAGAGTTTCTACCTGTGCCCATGTACCCCGTGCCATACCGGAGTCGTAGTTTACTTCGAGCATTCCCAGAATGGTCAGGATACGAAGTCGCGTTTCCGGATCATGCGCCGCAGGCAGGTTCAGATCGTGTCGTAAAGTCGCAATCTGGCTCGGAAGCGTGGCTGTGGATTCGCTATGCGCCGGCATCTGGCTGACGCGCGCGTAGAATGCTTTTGTGGGCTGATGCTCCCGCATGAACTGAACTTCGGCTTCATGATAGAGGGGTGCGGCTGCAATCCAGCTATTCAGCCACGACATCTTATCGGCCTGCTCCAAGAGCGCCTCTGGCGAATTAGGGTTTCTGCGGCGGAAAATGTGGTATCCCACCGCGCCCAAAGAGGCGGCAACGAGCACACCGGCGGTGATGCGAACAGCAGGGGAGGAGGCAATTCGCATGGAACCCCTTGTGACTTCAGCGTTAATGATGCCAGATTGCATTCGGGAAGAGCAATTTGTACCAATTCAGAGCAGGGTTGCTGCCGCTATTTTCTCCCAACTGGCTTAGATGGAAAGCCAATTTCGGAAGTCGCTTTGACCAGGGCTTTCTCGTTCGTCTTTGCAGTATCGAAGGTGACCACGACTTCTTTTTTGGGATAGTTCACCTCCACTCCGGTGACGCCTTCAACCCTTTTTAAAGCCTTCTTCACCGTGTTTGGACAGGCCGGACAGGTCATTCCCGGCACCTTCAAAGCGACCGTGCGCATAGCGGCGAACATAGGTGTGACAGAAAAGGTAGCGATGAAAGCGGCGGTTACGATGCGTTTCATGGAAACCTCCTTCGTGAAATAAGGTCAGTAGAAAAAGCGAGCGACATAGGGAAATGCGAGCGCTATGACTACCAAGACGGCGACAACTCCGAAGAGCACCTTATACGAACGGCACGTGGTTGGTAACGCGCAAGTATCTCCGGATTGGCAGGAATCTGCACGACGAATGATGCGCCAACCCGCAAATAATAATGCGCTCAAGGCAGCGGCAATGAACCATGGGCGATACGGTTCAAGAGCGGCTAGATCACCGATCCATGCCCCACTAAAGCCAAACGCGACCAGGATGAGAGGACCGAGGCAGCAAGTAGAAGCTAGCACCGCCGCCAAACCACCCGCGATCAACACGCTCGATTCGGCTCTCTTGGTTTCAGATGTATCTCGGTTTTGCGTCCTGGATAGCGACACTGTCCCATTCTCCTGAATTGCCCGCTCGATGAGTTCTTCTGAAGGCAGACCTTCGCGTCTCCCATTCTCAGCATAGGAGCGGCAGCCAAGGCCGAAGTGTCGGACATGGCGTGCTTCCGGTTCAATGTCTAGCCCATTGATGCGAACGCTTGGCGATCCCACGAAAGACCAGACTTTCGCATCTTCGTCCGACCGGATCTCAATTTCCTCCACCACATCTGTGGCTCTCCGAGCGTGAAGAACAGCGCGGACACGCGCTACAGTCGGCTCGTGGTTTGGACAATTCGCGATGAATAATACCTGAACTTTCACTGGACCTCTTTGCTTTTTTGGGTGATCTCATTGAGGACCGGACAGGTTGCCGTGCATTCATCCGCGAGCGCTGCATCGCACTGCGCTTTAGCAGATTTGAGCTGCCGTTCCATCCTGCGCAATTCCGAAATTTTCTGGTGAACCGTGGCAATCTTCTCGTTGAGCAAATCATGCACATGCGAACAAGCTTCGGAACCGCTGTCCCGAAGCAGCAATAGTTCTCGGATCTCGACCAGAGAGAAACCCAGTCGCTGAGCACGGCTGACGAAACGCAAGCGGCCAATATCTGCCGCAGTATAGAGTCGAAATCCGCCAGCGCTGCGCGGCGGCTTGGGCACAAGTCGCTGCTTCTCATAAAAGCGCAACGTATCGACGGTTAAGCCGCTCTGGGCAGCAGCGGCTCCAATCTGCATCTCCCATATGGCGCCATTTCGGTCCATAAATTCAACGATACACTCTGAAGTTAACTCCAGAGTCAAGCTTAATGCGAAGCTTCAGCAGATTCCCACAAAACCAGCATCCCGTTTATTTGGCTGCTTTGATCGAATTCACCGTGATAGTGGTTCCCTCAGTTGTGCCCTTGATGGTGACATGCTGGCCCGCGAGTTTATCGAATTGTTCTTTATCCCCTTTGAGCGTGTAGACCTTGTTGCCGCTGGCAAGAGCGTAAACGGAGCCCTGTTTGACGCACTCGCGAGTGCACTGAGTTGCATTCTTTACCATGTGGTGCGCGCCACACATGGAATCGGTGATCGTTCCGGTAATGGTCTGCGTAGCTTGTGCGAAGATGGCTACCGCGCTCAATGTCAAAACAGCGATGGGTGTGAGAAATTTCATCTGCATATGGAGATTTCCTTTTTATTGTGATGTATGGTCAAGGCCAATGTGTGTTGGGGTCGAATTCTCATCCCGAGGCACTAGCGTCCCTCGTTTCAGTGCCCGCTCCTTCATCATGACGAAGAACACGGGCACCAAGATGAGAACGTGAATAGTTGAAGTAATCATGCCGCCGACGATTGGTGCCGCGATGGGCTTCATCACGTCGGAGCCGATGCCCGTTTCCCAAAGAATGGGCGCGAGGCTGGCGATGACCGCAATGACGGTCATCAGCTTGGGACGGAGCCGCAGTACCGCCCCTTCCATCGCGGCGGTTTCTATATCCGCATTGGTGAGCGGCTCTCCCGTTTGCAAGCGATGTTCCAGCGCTTCGTGGAGATAGACGACCATCACCACACCGGTTTCGACGGCCACGCCAAAGAGCGCAATATAGCCGACGGCGACTGCCACGCTAAAGTTGTAATGCAGCAGCCACTGCAGCAGCAGCCCTCCGGTCATGGCGTAGATCGTCGGAAATATCAGTACGAATGCTTCCGTAACAGAATGGAAGACCATGTACAACAGCATGAAGATAACGAAGAAGACGATCGGCAAAATAAGTTTCAAGCGCTGTTTCGCTGCCAGTTCAAACTGGTACTCGCCCGACCATTGGAAGGTGTAATTTGCGGGCAATTTGAGTTTTCCTTGAATCTGCTTATCTGCCTGAGCAACGAACCCTCCATAATTCGTGGTGTTTAGATCGATATAGATATAGCCGGTCAACTGCCCGTCTTCATCCCGGATCATAGCTGGACCTTTCGAGAACGAAATGTTTGCCACTTGTCCGAGAGGAATCTGCGCGCCCGATGGCGTGCCGATGAGAACTTCCCGCATCGCTTCAACGTTGTCGCGAAATGCCCGTTGGTAACGGACATTGATGGGATAGCGCTCGCGCCCCTGGATGTTCTCCGCGATGTTCTGCCCGCCGATTCCGGATGACACGGCAGTCTGGATATCTGCGATGGTCAGGCCGTAGCGAGCCGCTTCTTCTCGGTTGACCTTGACATTGACGTAAAAGCCTTGCGCCACCTTTTCCGCAAAAACAGAACGGACCTGCGGCATGCTCGAAAGGATCGCTTGAATCTGAGCAGCGACTCTTTGGATGCCATCGACCGTGGTCCCCTGCACTTTAATGCCGAGCGGAGTCTTGATGCCGGTCAGTTCCATGTCAAGCCGGTTTTCGACAGGCATGGTCCAGGTGTTGGTAAGCCCGGGAAACTGGAGTTTGGCATCCATCGCCTGAATGAGCTTTTGATAGGTCATCCCCGCCGGCCACTGGTTGCGTGGCTTCAGCATGAGTGTGGTATCGAACATATCGAGCGGCGCATTGTCAGTTGCGCTGTCGGAACGTCCAACCGTGCCAAAAACGCTTTCCACTTCCGGGAATGTCCGTAGAATTTTATCCTGTTCCTGTAGCAGCACCTTGGCCTGCTCGATAGAAATTCCAGGGAGCGCTGTAGGCATATATAACGCCGAGCCTTCAAAGAGAGACGGCATAAACTGACTTCCAAGATGCAGGGCAAGTGGAATGGTCGCGACGAGGAAGATTAGATTGACCACGATGGTTAACCAGCGATGCCGCAAGCAGAAACGGAGAATTGGCCGATAGATGGCCTGAGTAATACGGGAGATTGGATTGGCTCTTTCCGGACGCAATCGCCCACGGATCAATATCACCATCAGCACCGGAACCAGCGTGATGGCCAGGATGGACGAGCAAGCTTCAGAGAGGGTTTTGGTCCATGCCAGCGGGCGGAACATGCGCCCAGACTGCGCCTGGAGCATAAAGACCGGCAGGAACGACACGATGATAATCAGCAACGAGAAGAACAGCGCCGGGCCGACTTGTTTGGCCGCATGGATCAGGACAGTGCGGCGCTCCCCCTCCGTGACTGGACTTGTGCTGCCCTGCTGCCGTTCCGAGAGGTGGCGGTAGCCGTTCTCTACCATCACAATCGACGCATCGACAAGTACCCCAATAGCGAGCGCCAGGCCGCCCAGCGACATAATGTTCGATGTGACTCCGAGAAAATAGATCGGCAGGAACGATATCAATACGGCAATGGGTAAGGCGATGATGGCGATGAGAGCCGAGCGGAAGTGGAACAGGAAAATGATAATGACCAGACTGACAATGATTACTTCCTCCAGCAGGTCGCGTTGCAGCGTCTTGATCGAGGCGTCGATCAGGCCGGAACGGTCATAGCCCGTCATGATTTCGACACCCGGCGGCAGCGAAGGCGCGATCTCGCGCAGCTTTTTCTTGACGCCTTCAATCACCTTTAATGCGTTTTGGCCCTGGCGCATCACGATGATGCCTCCCACCGTCTCGCCTTTTCCATTCCATTCCGCTACGCCTTCACGAATGTCGGGGCCGTAGCTTACGGTTCCAAGATCACGGATCAGTACAGGCGTGCCATTTTTGCTGCCCACTGCGACGGATCGAAGGTCGTCCAGCGAACGGAGATAGCCGAGTCCGCGAATCATATATCGCGCGCCGCTCAAGTCGAGCACGCGCCCACCGACTTCGTTGGTGCTCTGCTTGACTTTGTCGATAACGGTGGACAATGGAATACCGTAGGCCAGCAACTTAATCGGATCAAGTTGGACTTGGTACTGGCGGACGTAGCCGCCGATGGTGGCGACCTCGGCCACTCCGGGCACCGTTTCCAGGGCATAGCGCAAATGCCAGTCCTGCAAAGTGCGCAAATCTGCCAAGCTGAGGTTGTGGCTTTTGTCGACAATCGCATATTCGTATACCCAGCCCGCGCCAGTGGCATCCGGCCCAATCGCCGGATGAACGTTCGCCGGAAGCTCGCCGCCAATTTGCTGTAAGTACTCGATTACGCGTGAACGCGCCCAATAGAGATCGGTTCCATCCTGAAAAACCACGTAGACATAGGAGTCGCCAAACATGGTCTGCGCGCGAACGGCCTTGACGCGCGGTGCAGCAAGAAAACTGGTGACGATCGGGTAAGTGACCTGGTCTTCGATCACGTCCGGCGGCTCACCGGCCCAAGGTGTATGGATAATCACTTCCACATCCGAAATATCCGGCAGGGCATCAACCGGCACATGTTTGAGCGACCAAATGCCGGCGAGCGTAAGAAACACTACAGCGGTAAACACGAGAAAGCGGTTATGGGCGCAAACCTCAATAATTTTGGAGAGCACGTTACATGCCTCCTTCAACGGTTACATGGAGCAACTTGGTGGCCAGCATTTTTCCGTTCTGCTGAGCGGTGACTGTGACCTGCCAACTGCCTCCGGAGCCAAGATTGCCCTGGCCTTCGTACAAGCCGTTGCCCTTATCGCTCAAGGTGAGGGTCGTTTTCATTGCGGACATGCCCATCGCGGGCATAGCAGGCATGTAGAACGTGATAGCTATCTGCGCTCCGCTGATCGGCGCTCCCGAAGCGGCAGTGAGTTTGACCCGGAAAGTATTCGCTCCCTTGTGCGGCGGGTTCGGGTCGGTGGTGAAATTGACCTTAGCTTGCGTACTTGGCGCAGCATTGTTGGCTCCCGCGCCGGGTGGGGGAGGAACAAAGGAACCGGCCGCGGCCTGAAGCTGGCTTTCAGAATCGATGAGGAAATTAGCCGAGGTAACAATCTTCTGGTGTGGCTTCAGTCCCTTCAGCACGACGAAATCTTCCCCTGCGCGTGGGCCCAGGACCACTTCCTTCGGATCCAGGTTGCCATCGCCCTGATCGAGGAAGACCAGCGAGCGTGTTCCAGTTTGAAAGACAGCGGAGGCCGGAACGGTCAACTGCCACCCCAATGGCGATTTCAGATCGACATTCACAAACATGCCGGGTTTCAGCTTCAGGCCTGGATTGTCAATGACCAGCCGGACACGCACGGTCCGTGTCGCCAAATCTACTTGGGGCAGGATGTCATCGATGCGACCGTAAAATGTCTTTCCCGGATACGAATCAACAGTAATCGAGGCCGCATCGCCCGGCTTCAACCGGCCAACGTCGTTCTGAAATACTTGCGCGTACACCCAGACATGCGAGAGGTCAGCGACTGTATAGAGCCGAGTCGACGGTTCCACATACATATTTGGCAGCGCATTGTATTCCGTGATGTAGCCGGAAACCGGGGATTTGATCGTGAGATCGGTGATGGGCTTGCCTGTGGCTTTTAGTTTGTTCAATTCGCTTTGCGGCACCTCCCACTGCTCAAGGCGCTGTTCGGCTGCGGCGGTGAGTGCGGCCGCTCCGGACGCTACCCCATCAACGGTGCTCGCACTGAGCGCTTTCTGATTCTTCCTCGCCAGCAGATATTCCTGCTGCGTGGCGACCAGATCGGGGCTATAGATAGTGAAGAGCGGATCGCCTTTGCGCACGTATTGGTAAATTGCATTCGCAAACACTTTGCGGATATACCCTGGAAATCGCACTTGCACATAGGAAAGCAGGCGCTGGTCGATATCGACGTTTCCGGTGGCCCGAACATCATTATCGACATGCTTATGCTGCACCGTGCCGATCTGCACCCCAATGCTCTGCATTCTTTGTGGTGAGATTTGCACCGGCATCAGCGCCGTTTCGGTTGGCGCTTGAGGTGAACCAGTGGATTCAGAACCCATCATCCCAGGCATATTGGTTGATTTGGAGGTAGGGACTGCCGGCGGCCCCTGAGCGACCGGCTGTTCGGCTGCGGATTGAGAGCGGCCTGTGCTTGCAGGCTCCGAAGGACGGTGGGAGCGGTAAAGGAACAGCGCAGCGACCGCGATCAGGAGAATCCCAATCCAAACGAGAGAAGTTCGTACAACATACTTATTCATCGCAGTGTCGCTCCAGTCAGGGTCTCAAGATGGGCTAAAGTGGTTTCGTGATCCGCCAGCACCTGCGCCTCATCCAACTTCATTTGCAGCACATTCACGAAATAGAGGAGCACGTGGGTAAATACGTCGCGATTGCTGGCATAGGCATTCAGCGTTGAGCGGTAGGCGGCGTCAGATTGCGGAATCAACCCTTCGCGGTATTCCTTCAATAGCTCGCCGTCGCTGGAGACGGTCACGTATTCCTGCTTCACCTGCGCAAGCTGCTGTTGCAGATTGGCATCCAGCGTTTTCCTCGATTCTGCGAGCTTGTGCGCGGCCTCTGCGACCTCGGCCTTGACCCGTCCTCTGCGCGGTAGCCGGACGTTCAGAGAGAACATGTAGTAGTCGCGATATTTCCTGTCCGTGTTCTGATACATGTAGGCCAAACCGAAGTCCGGCTTGCCTTCGCGTTTGGCTGAGGCCAGAGCCGCGTCCTCTTTGCTGATGGAGCTGGCGTCCACCTGAACCTGCGGGTTATGACCGCGCACCAACTTCAGCAATTCAGCAGAGGTATAGCGCAGCGGGGTCTCCTGTAATGGTTCCGTTACAATATCCGGCGAATCTTGGTCCCGATGCAGCAGTCCCTTCAGATTGGCCTGGAGCTTCCCCATCTGTTCGTGATGCATTGTGATTTCACGAATGATCTTGGTTCTCTCCACCTGCGCTTGCAACACATCCGCTTGTAAGCCCTGCCCGACTCGATAGTGAGCCGTCGCGTCCTGAATGAGTTGATCGAGTACCCGTTCGTTCTCCTGCAAAATGCCGAGGGTCTTCTGCAAATACGCCAATTGCAGGTAATCGGACTTCACAGCATCGGCCACACTCGCCCTGGTCGCGTCCACCTCCGCTCCCTTCACATCCGCTGCCCGCTTTGCTACATCACCACGCAATCGGAGTTTGCCCGGAAAGGGGAGATCCTGCGAAGCGCCAATGCCCACGTAAGCAAAATCGCTGTTTGTGTAACCCGCGAATGGCTTCGGGCTGCCCACGCTGAATTGCTGGTAGGTGAACGTGGGATCAGGCAATGCCGAAACCTGGCGCGGAACCTCTTTTGCGGCCTGCCAGCTATCGTCGGCGGCAGCGATTTGCGAATTGTTCGCGTTCGCCTCAGCCAGAAGTTCGGACAGCGGTGTGGGCGTGGGGGGCGGGGCCGCCGATTGACCCATTGCGGAAATTGCGGCCATCCATACCAAGGCAGTGGTTATGAACCGGACCACGTTCATACGATCTCCAATCTAAAAAGCGCTTATTAATGCCATGCACGACCGGGCGCACACGTGCGCAGTTCCGGTCAAAGCGGAAGATTGGAAATTGCTAGATTCGGAGGATGGTGATGAGGGAGGGCGGGGATTGCGGCAGTGTGATGCCCGGTTGAGCTACATCACTCGGCAAACATGAGGGAATTTGTAAAAATCCGATCAAGGGAAGACCGGCTGTAGCGCTCGGGCCCGTGTGGGCGTGTGCGGATGAAATCTGGGCCACATTCCAGAGATTCGCTGCGAGTAAATCTTTTTGGCAGCAGCCGTGAGACATGGGCATTTGCATGTGGCCGCACTGGCTTGCCATCTGCTTGCAGCACGCACGTTCCGCCTGGTTCAAATGCGCGTCCGGAAGAACGCAGGCCATCGCCGGAGTGACGAGCGGCAACAGGACCGCTGCGATCAACGCGAATTGGCGTATCGCCTTCATCAAATTACAACGAGAGGATACCACAGCAGCCTGCATCCCTGCTGGACAGCTCACGCGCATCAAGGTTTGAGTGCGGCATAGTCGCATCCAACCGAAAGTGAGGATCGACTGGATCGATCCTGGGCAAGACCGCAGGAGGATAACTATGAGCAATTTCCAGCGTTCGCTAGTGGGAGTAGCCGCTGCTCTCGCCGTAGCGGTATCTCTATCAGCTCAGCAGCCGGCAGTGAGTCATCAGCAGCAGAACCAAGGCATGCAAGGAATGCAGATGGGGCAGTCGAACCAAGGGAATATGAACAAGATGATGGAACGGTGCCGAACCAACATGCAATCCATGATGCAGACAAACGAACGAGCAAAACGGGACGTTGAGGCCGCCAAGGCTTCGAACGATACGGCGAAAATGAAGTCGGCGCTCGGTGAAGCGGAAAAAGCAATTGACCGGATGAATAATCACATGAGCACATGCATGAGCATGATGAACATGATGGAAAGCATGCACGGCATGGGGAACGGAATGATGGGCGGGCAGGAAGGATCACATTCACATCAACCGCAACGGTGAAACAGCACAAGGCTAGCTGGCATTGTGCAAAGCCGCTTGGAAGAAATCATCGGCTTGGGTATTGCCGGGCGTCAATGAATTCGAGTCGCGTACCGCAGCTTTAACCTCTCGCATCACAGTCCGTATGACGCCGTATCCGGAATGGCTCCATATTCTCGCGTGGGCCTATCTCAGCCTTTCCTTTGCCTGCGCCGCGATCATGATCATTGACGAGTTTCGGCGGCCGCAGAAGATGATGATCATGAACTTTGTCTGGCCGATCGCCGGGCTTTACGGCGGTCCGGTCGTGCTCTGGGGATACTTCAAATCCGGGCCTAAGCTGACGAAAAAGCATCATGAGCAGATGATGCAGGAAATTCAGGCTGAACTGGAACGTGAGAAAGTCTCCGGCATCCAGCAGATGACCGGCCCTGAAGCAAGCGGCCCATCACGCGAGCAGGTTGCTGTCGGCGTCTCCCATTGTGGAGCAGGATGCACGCTTGGCGATATCGGGTCCGAATGGTGGGTCTTTTTGATGGGCCTCACATTTGCCGGAGGAGTTTTCGAGACCCGCATTCTGCTTGATTTTTTGCTCGCATGGAGCTTTGGCATCGTCTTTCAATACCTGACTATCGCGCCCATGAGGGGACTTTCTTTGGGAAAGGGTCTGGTCCAGGCAATGCGGGCCGATACGCTCTCCATCGTGACCTTCGAAATGGGCTTATTCGGCTGGATGGCGCTGACGAATTACGTGTTTTTTCCTGACCCGCACGTGCATCCCACCGAGGCGGTGTTCTGGTTCATGATGCAGGTCGGAATGATTCTCGGCTTTTTCACCGCCTATCCGGCGAACATTTTTCTCCTGAAGTCGGGATGGAAAGAAAAGATGCCGCAGTACAAGCCGGAAATGAAGAAGAAAATGCGCAGGCAACAATTACAGGAGCATCGAAAGGCAGCGTAGCGTATGCTTTGCTCTAGCCGAGGTTCACTTCAAAGGGTTGCTCAAAATCGTTCCGTCCAGCAGCAAAACGCTAGTTTGCCATCTGAATCGCCTCAATAGTAAATTACGACAATGAGCCGTCTGTTCACGTCCGTGCTGCTGCTTTTGCTTCTCGGCGCGCAAGCGACTGCCGGAGCTTGCGCGGTGCGCTGCGAGATGGAGGCGAGCAGGGGCTCTTCGAACCGGATGTCAGGAATGACGAATTGTCAGATGGCATCCCAATCCGGTTCCAGTCATCGGGAGATCGCTGCTGTTATATCGTCTCAGTCTTGTGCCGATCACCTCTGCATGAACGACTGGACGTTTCTCCAAAATCAAGTTATCCATGATCTGAGCGTTGCATCATCGCCGGTAGTTCATGCCACTGATGCCGTAGCGCCCACTCCAATTGCAAGCCACTTGCAATTGGAAGCTAGTCGAAGTACGCGCATCATCCCGCCTTTCGACCCTCTCGTTTCCAGTCTCCGCATCTAGTCTCGTTCCACGCCTCGCCTTCGCAGGCTGAACGCTGAGATGTGTTGCCCGTTGAAGGCAATCCGTCTGTTCCGCCGCCGCCCACAAATTCCGCCCGCTCGATTGATATCCGCATTCTGGCTCATCTGGGCCAATGCAGAGATGGGCCGAATTCCATCAGGGCAAAAACAGGTCAGGAGAAGTCATGTACAAAGACGACAAAATCGGGAATGGCGGCATATTCCCTGTCAGCCGCCGCCGATTCGTTCAGGGTTTGGCAGCAGGCGGAGCCCTTGCCGCGCTGGAATGGGGTGGGTTGCGGGCCTTTGGCCAGGCCGCGCAGCACACGCCGCCCATTCTTTCTGGCAAGCATTTCGAGCTGACGATTGATACTTTGCCGGTGAACTACACGGGAAAGCATTCCATAGCAACCGCGGTGAATGGCTCCGTGCCGGGACCGATCCTGCGATGGAGGGAAGGCGATTCGATCACGATTGCCGTGACCAACCGTCTGAAAGAACCGACCTCCATCCACTGGCATTCGATAAGGCTTCCTTCAGACATGGACGGAGTCCCCGGATTGAGCTTTCCCGGCATTGCGCCCGGCGAGACCTTTCACTACCACTTCTCGGTGGTCCAGAACGGCACTGCCTGGTATCACAGCCATAGCCGCTTTCAGGAGCAGCTTGGGCTGATCGGCGCCATCATTATCGAGCCGCGCCACAAAGCCCCCCTTGAGTTTGACAGGGAATATGTGGTCTTCCTCTCCGACTGGACCGATACCAACCCGGAAATACTCTTCAACAATTTGAAGAAACAGAGCAACTACTACAACTACCATCGGCTTACATTGCCTGACTTCATCTCCGAGACGAAGCGGAATGGCCTGGGCCGAACCCTATCCGACCGGCTTATGTGGGCGAAGATGAACATGAGCCCGACCGACATTCTTGACGTTACGGGTGCGACCTATACGTATCTGCTGAACGGAAATAATCCGGCTACGAACTGGACGGGCCTTTTCGAGCCCGGAGAGCGAGTCCGCCTTCGCTTCATCAATGGATCTTCCATGACGATCTTCGATGTGCGGACACCCGGCTTGCCCATGACCGTGGTACAGGCCGATGGCAACGACACGGAGCCGGTCACGGTGGATGAATTTCGCATCGCTGTCGCCGAGACATACGACGTAATCGTGCAGCCGCAGGACAACACCGCGTACACCATCTTCGCGCAATCGATGGACCGTAGCGGTTATGCCCGTGGAACGCTCGCGCCCAAGATGGGAATGACAGCAGCGGTTCCTACCATGGATCCGGCTCCGATGCGCACCATGATGGCCATGGGTATGGGACACATGGGGGGCATGGAGGGCATGAATACGTCCGGCGTAGACGGAATGACAGAGAAAGATATGTCCGCGTCGATCGGGAATTCTGGGAAAAAAAAGCAGAGCATGGCCGGAATGGATTTGAGCAATCACAGCATGGAAGGTATGAACATGGGTTCTCATCCAGCGCAGAACCCTCCCGAGATGCAAGGTATGCCCGGCATGGAAATGGGCAACAGCACGGGGACAATGCCGTTTCCGCAACCCGGTCCAAACACCATGCCAATCATGTCCATGTCCATGGCTGAAATGAAAAAGGCCGAAGCAAAGTTGAAGCCGTCCAACCCCGTAAAGCTGCATACAGGGGCACAAGTCGATAACGTGGCGATGCACGTCACCGAACGGCTGAATGATCCCGGCATCGGGCTGGAGAACAACGGGCGGCGGGTGTTGACCTACGCTGATCTGCGCGCGCGCTATCGCGGCGTGGATGGAAGGCCGCCGACGCGGGAAATCGAGCTGCACCTGACAGGCAACATGGAACGGTTCATTTGGGGATTCAACGGTGAGAAATTCTCCAGCGCGGAACCGATCCACATGAAGCTCGGAGAGCGGCTCCGCATTGTGCTTGTCAACGACACAATGATGGAACACCCGATCCACCTGCACGGCCTGTGGAGTGAACTCGAGAATGGGCATGGAGCATTCAATCCATACAAGCACACCATAAGCGTGAAACCCGCAGAGCGCGTGAGCTATCTCGTAAGCGCGGATACGCCCGGCTTTTGGGCCTTTCACTGTCACTTGCTCTATCACATGGAGGCTGGGATGTTCAGAACGGTGGTGGTGTCATGAGCGCCCGCGCGAGTTTCCGCTGCAAAGCCGGATGGTCGAAGTCCCTTCTTTATGTTTCAGTGGCGGCCATTATCGGAATGATGCCGTTCCTGTATGCAACGGTGCTTTCGGCCCAGTCAACGGGATCGAACGGCCCAGGTAAAGTGGTCCCTACTGTCCCTGGTTCAGAGGCTCCGGTCATGAGTGACAGAATTTTTAAGCACGCCCTGTTAGAGCAATTTGAAGGGCGCACGAACGGACCCGACAGCGAACTGAGATGGGATGGCGAAGCATGGCTCGGTACAGACATGAATCGGCTCTGGCTAAAATCAGAGGGGTTCGCCAACACCGACGGCGTAAGCGATGGGGACCATGAGCTCCTATACGATCGTCCGATTCCACGGATGAAGTACTTCGACGCGCAGGTGGGCGTGCGGACCGATCTCGATTCAGGCCCAGCCCGCGCATGGGCGGCCATCGGCGTCGAGGGGCTTGCGCCGTATTACTTTGAATTTGCGCCGACACTCTATATCCGCAATGACGGCCATGTCGCCGGACGCATTACCGGTTCCTACGACCTGTTGCTCACGCAGCGATGGATCGTACAGCCGGAAACGGAGTTGAACCTCTACAGCAAGGATGATCCTGCGCGCGAGATAGGTTCGGGTCTTTCGGAGTTGGATACCGGTGTGCGCCTGCGATACGAAATCAGCCGCAAATTCGCACCCTACGTCGGCTTTGCTTACAACGGGAAGTATGGCAATACCGCCAGTTATGCACGCGGCGCAGGAGAAGGCACCAGTGACTCCAGTTTCATATTCGGCCTTCGACTTTGGTATTGAAGTCAACCTTCTGGATCGAAAGGAAAGATATTATGCGTAAGTTCTGGCTGGGATTCGTCATTGGTATAGTTGCCCTTTTAGTCGCCGGTTTTGTTTACGTGCGCTTTGGGTTCGTCAACCCCCGCGCTGACATTGAGGCGGGTCGGCTCGAACGCGGCTTGGCAATGCCTTCGCTTGACGCCGCTGTTGATCGACGGGCGCCCGATGATAA
>Ga0134126_10004977_pt1 | contig 16599 bp, 16 predicted proteins | sample KB31752_FD_96881 | JGI IMG/M metagenome (GOLD analysis project Ga0134126, IMG submission 96881) | Terrestrial soil microbial communities with excess Nitrogen fertilizer from Kellogg Biological Station, Michigan, USA - KB3-175-2 | ecosystem: Environmental > Terrestrial > Soil > Unclassified ...
CGTCTGAAATCAACAAAGAGAGCCGTGCCGCGCCACACATTCCCGCATGGATTCGGAGTTTTTTCTGTGGTCCTACCAGTGGGGGTCCCACTCCCTCCGATCTCAGCCAAGTGCGTAACAAACAAGGTGAGGATTCCCACTTTGGGTTTGTCTTTGATCTGGTAACGCAAGAAGAAATTGCGACTCAACGTTCGTGGAATCCCGTCCTCGCGCAAACATCGCGCGAGGACGGGGCACCCGGCTGTCACTGATGTGCTCTTCGTGGAGGTTTGTAGATGCGTCTCTTCAGCTATTTGAGATGAGGGTGTGCACTTTTTGTTTTGCTGTCCGTAAGTCGCGGCTGGATTCCGCGTAACCATGTTTACCGCTCTTGCGATCACGGTTGAGCCACGCCAGGTGGACTACCTTCACATCATGCAGGTAATCGGAAAGAGCCATTGCCGCTAGCCGATCTGCTTGGGTGCTGGCGAGGGCGCCCGCCACGGCTAGGGCTTTCTCTGCCTCCAGCTCGCGCACTTGATAGGAGTCGCCGCGTTTCAATTTGTAGTTTTCGCAATTGTTAATTGCGCGAAAAGCTTGTTGCGCGGAGGGGCGAAATTGGGAAGAGAGGGAGTTGTCATTCTTCCGCGCTACGAATGTCCAACATGCGAGCACTACTGCCACTAGCACAAATATCCCCATGATCCGGAGACTGTGCCGCCGTAAAGCCATTACCGCTTTCTGCGGTAAGGCCATAAGCTCTGTCTGTGTATACATCGCAGTACCTCAAGTTGAGCAAATCGTACGGCAGCCCGCTCCCAGTCCTTCGTTACGAAGGCCCAAGCCGGCAGTGACTAAAGGACTAGCTCCTCCGAGCACAAGGACTAAATGTAGGGGAAAGACGGAAAGGAAAAATGCAACAGGAGTATGTACCTGGCTCGAGGCTACGCTTTGGTCGTAGGAACTTAGCTGGAGCGCTGGAAGGCGGGCGCTTGCTCCCGAGTCTATAAATGTAGGGCCGTGTATCACAATGGGAAAAACTGGGCGGGACACCACGGCTTGGCTCCCCATTCTGTTGAATCAACTCAAGGAATTGACAGAAATAATCACCTCTTTGCCCCGAGGTGAAGCGCTCTCCTGATCCCGAAGATGATTTCCTTCTTGCGCTCTGCGAGGCCGGCAAAGCGGACTATTTAGTCACCGGCGACAAGAGCGGCCTGTTTGAGCCTGACTCGACATCGAAATACCCGCATCATTTCTGCTCGCGCCTTTGCGGAATTGTTCGATCGGCTCGTCATCGGCACTTACGATAGAGAACAAGAGCCCGATTCGCGCGCCAGAGCGGGAATAAAAGCTGCTCGGAATTGCATATGGTCGACGCACCAAGTAAGCCGCGTTCATGCCATTACGAAGATAGCGAGCGAGCGTAAAGGACCTAAAACTTTTCGCTTGACTTTCGCCCGTTTTCGGGATAGCACAGATATATGGAGTAGATAGAGTGTGTAAGTGTGATTTGCAGAGTTTTCACTGTGGGATATCTCCCTGGCTCGACTCGTGGTGCTCCAGCCTTTTGACTTGTCTCAATGCGGTTAACCCCACTGAGACTGGCGTTAACGCTGTGGATAATTCGGGGTTAACGCCAAGCCGCTATTCGAGGCTAAGAGTTCCGGATGTAACTCAATCTGATAGAGATAGATTGAGTATGAATGGGTTGTGAGCTGCTGATCGTCGTCAGTACCGTCTCGACTAGCCGGGATGGGTGGAGGTAGGAGGCACCTCGAACCCATGGGCTACCACGAACGGTACTGACTTATAGAGTTTCTAGAAATGATGGCTAAATTGATAATCGCAGATGTTTCAACTGCTGGAAACGACAATCATACCCGTCTTCTACGCATGATGGCACTGACTTCAACCCATAAACCGATGGGTAACGCTGAGGAAATTTCAGGGTAACCCTGAGGAAATCTCAGGGTTACCCTGACGGAATTCAGGGTTGAGAGTTGCCATTGCTTGCGTTTGATATTTCCGCCATGTTCCTGGATCGAAAGCAGTTGATGCCGAAACGCTCTCACGATTTCAGCAGTGGCGGGGAAAAAATGTTGATGCGTTCAGCGTTGCGTTCCTGCGAAAGGCCAGAGCTGGGCCGAAGAGCCTCGACAGCGCATTTCTAGTCTGAGGCGATCGCGGGAGATCCTTCGTCCGCTTGAGGCGGACTCAGGATGACAAAGCGTTGGGGGCGGAACCTGGAAGCGAAATGAGGACGATGGCGAAGCACAGTAAGGTCGAACGCTTGGGCGGCGGGTTGCTGATGTGGAGTATCTTAGGTGGCCATGACTACCGCGCCGGTCGCGCAGGTTCGAACACCGCAGAAGCATTCGGTGCTCATCCTGATGCTGACGCTCTCGATGATCATTTGCTACGTCGATCGCGGAAATTTGTCGATCGCGGCGCCGATCATCAAGGACGAGCTTCGGCTGAGCGCGTCCCAACTTGGGATTTTGCTTTCGGCGTTCTTCTGGTCGTACACACCGTTTCAGATCGTGTCGGGATGGCTCTCGGACCGCTTTCATCCGGGATGGATTCTTGCCGGAGGCTTTGCCCTCTGGTCGCTCGCGACTTCGCTGACCGGACTCGTGCATGGCTTCACCATGCTGCTGCTCATGCGCGTGCTGCTCGGCATCGGAGAGTCGACGCCATGGCCTTGCTTTGGGACGATCCTGGCGCGCGACTTGCCCAACGATCGGCGGGGACTGGCGAATGCTGCCACCATGACCGGCACCGCTTTGGGACCGGCAATCGGGGTTCTGCTCGGCGGAACTTTGATTGCGCGTTTCGGATGGCGTCCGTTTTTTATTGTGCTTGGCGTAGTTACGCTGGCGTGGCTGATTCCGTGGATGATTTCGATGCCGTGCTCGGCGCCTCCGAAGACGGTACGCGGGAGTTCCGGTCCGCCGATATGGGAGATTCTTCGGCTCCGGTCGTTTTGGGGCGGAGCGATTGGGCACTTCTGCATCAACTACCTGGCTTACTTCGTGCTGACCTGGATGCCGTTCTACCTGGTGCGGGAGAAGCAGTTCTCGCTTCCCACAATGGGAAAGCTGGCGGCGCTCTTCTATTGCGTCGAATCGACGTTCACGGTGATCACCGGCGCGCTTACCGATCGCGCCGTGCGCCGTGGGCAGACGATTACGCGCGCACGCAAGACGGCGATGATTGTCGGCCACACATTGGCCGCGATCGGATTGCTGTGCTGGATGCTGGCCGGTTCGAATTGGTTCATGGTCTGCATCGTCTTCACCTTCGCCGCGTGGGGCATTGCAGCTACGGGAATCTTTGCATTTCCGCAGGACCTTGGCGGGCACGAAGCTTCGGGAAAGTGGAGCGGACTGCAGAATTGCGTTGCCAACTTCGCCGGCATTCTTGCGCCGGCGATTACCGGCTTTCTGCTCGACCGGACGGGAAACTTTGCCGTCACGCTGGCAACGACGGCGGCGGTGATGCTGGTGGGCGGATTTGCCTGGGTGTTTCTGGTCGGCGAGCTGAAGCCGGTTTCATTTGCCGACAGCTACTCAGGTGGAAACAACACAAGACACTTGGGTGCAGCAAAGAGGTGATTCCGCAGAATAGGAGGTGGCGATAAGCAATAGGCGATAGGCAATAAGCGAGCTGCGTCCTCCTGTGCTTGTCCAGCCTATTGGGTATTGTTTACTGTTTAGTAACTATCGCGTATTCCCATTGGTTCTCTTCTTCAGCAACGCCTTTACTTGCGCGATCAGCTTTTCGGTCGCATCGCCTTTAACAAGGTAGGCATCGACGTTCTTCAGTACCTCTTGGGGAAGATCGGTGTAGGCGGATTCCATGAGGATCGGAATTCCGGGATGCTGGCTGCGGATGAGCGCTGCAACTTTGTCTCCGGTCATCTCCGGCATTCGGTAATCGAGGACGACCAGGTCGATGTGATCGCCTTCGAGCAGGCGCAGACCTTCGGGGCCGCTGTTGGCGACAAGCACACGATATCCGTTCACCTCAAAGAGCAGCTTGTGCAGAGCGCAGATCGAGGGCTCATCGTCGATACAGAGCAACGTCTGTTGCATGCAGGCCTGGTTGTGGGGGAATGTATCGCGACAGCATATCAGCGAAATGCTCGATCTGGGTACGCCAGAGTGCGCAACGAAACCTCGCCTCTGGCACAGGGCAGGCCACAATGGGCTGATCTCTCGAACCGAACGGCAGCCGCCATGTAGACGCCCAGGGGGGCGTTTTGCCGTAGACCTCGGTCGGATCGGGGTCCTTCGCGGGAACCCATGCCAGCCAGTGCCTCGGCCAAACCGCATGGCCTCAGAGTCCGAGGAGCCCATTGTGGGGACCAAGTTTCTTATAGGAGCTAAGGTTAGTGCGCAGGGTAGCGGTGAGGTCGAACCGAAATGTTGCTGGTCGTACCCGGGCGGCTTCGCAGGAAGGCCTTCTACAACCAAAGTAGCAGGTTCGACATCGTATAATCTTAACCGTCAAAGGGCGAGGTGTATTTGTGGTCGTTAGCGCGACATCTTCGGTGATCCACTCCGTGCACTTCTACGAGCACGATGAGGCGCTGATTCAGCGACTGCGCTCGATCATTGTGCCTGCGATTGACGTAGGGAATTCCGTTATCGTCGTAGCCACGGAACAGCATCGCCAGCAGCTTAAGTCCGCGCTGGCAATGAATGAGGTAGAAACCTCGATCCTGGAACAGCAGGGACGGTTGGTCCTTGAGGATGCTAACGAGCTGCTGGCGACGTTCATGGTCGATGGGTTTCCCGATCGCGAGCGGTTCTTTTCGGTCTTAGGGAATGTGGTCGCGCGCGCTCGACAGTCGGCATGGAATGCTCAACGAGGAATCACTGTTTTCGGGGAAATGGTCGCAGTCCTCTGGGAACAGGGAAACCGTATTGCTGCCCTGCAGCTTGAGAGCCTCTGGAACGACCTGCTCTACGATCGTGAATTTCACCTGCACTGCGCCTATCCGCGGAACATGTTCCGCACCAACGCGGAGGCCGCTATGATTCGCGCTATCTGCGACGTCCATTCTCACGTCGTGGGCCGCGCAGCGTAATTGTTGCCACTCCACTTCTGTGTGATGTTAGTGCTGCTTGCATGCGTGTAGCGTGAGGCTGAGGAACGGCTGAAGCGTTCTCGCTGCCGAGTGGTCATGAGCATCACGTACAAGATCGACGGTAATCGTCGCATCGTGTTCACCGCTATGGCCGGAGCTCTCAGTTTTCGGCAACTGGTCGCTCAGGCCGTAGCTCTGCAGTCTGACCCGCGCTTCCATTCGTCGTTTTGCGAGCTTGTGGACGTTCGCGGCGTTACCGAATCAGATCTCAGCTTTCGCGAAATGGTCGAATTGGCACAGACAATCGATCCTTTCTCTCCTGCCGCACGGCGAGCGATCGTCGCGGGGAGCGAGCTGATGTACGGCACCAGCCGCATGTATCAGTCCATCCTCGACGATGAGAGCAACATCCAGGTCTTCCGGACTATGGAAGAAGCGCGAGAGTGGCTGGACATCACATCGGATTCGGACCTTGCGGACCGCCAGAGCGCGTAATCTTTGCCTGCATACACAGCGCGAGATTCGTCGTGTTAAGAGGAGTCTACTGATCTGTTCCCGATGGTTTCAAAATGGGATTCAGGATCGCTGCCTTATTCTGCGGGACAGTCACGTCGGTCTCAGCCGCATCGAAACCGTCAAGCTCCAGCTTGACGTGATGTTTGCCAGGTTTGAGAGGAATCACCGCCGGTGAGCTTTGGCCGCTGTCTTTTCCGTCGATGAAGATACTTGCGCCCGGAGGCTTACTGTTTATGACCAGCTTTGGACCTGGACCAACCCGGCGTCCTGCCCACTTCTGCCAAAACTGCCCCTGCAGGGCTTGATCTCTGGACAATTCCTGCAGCTTCGACAAATCGGGCATGTTGATCTTTGGGACATTTGGCATCGCAACCGTCAGGTCAGGTGAGTACTCGAATTCCTCTCCACCTGCGACCTTCACGGTCACGCTCGAGGTCTGAAAGCCGGGCATGCGGATAGTCACGCGGTGCCGTCCGCGGCCGATCTGCAGTTCGGTCGGGGTACGCTTGCCAGTCGGCTTTCCATCGAGATCGACTTCGGCCGCCGGCGGGTTGCTGTTGAGCTTCATCACCGCGGTAGCCGAATTCGCGCTGGCATTCTCATGTTTGACGAGCGAAGGACTCGATTGCTGTGGACCCGGCTGCGTTTCCGAATTGGAACTGGGCGGAGTCGGCGCAGGCGGAGCTGCAACCGTGGCTGCCGGAGTTCCACTGTCTTTTTGATCATTCTGCGACTTCGAAGAATCGTGCTTAACGCGAGAGTAGATCGCGATTGCCGCTAGCACAAACAAAATCCATACACGACGCCGCCATTTCGGCGAAAGGTCCCATCGATGTCGCGGCTGCGGCCCCTGCGCCGGTGGTGGAGGTGGAACGTAAGTCGATCGCGATTGCTGAGCCGGTGATCCGCTGGGAACAGGTGGATACGGTGTCGACTGGCCTGGCTGTGGCCGAGCATCGTAAGTCGCGTTTGCGTCGACGAGTCCGGGAAAATCTCCGGTAGGCTGTCCCAAAGTATTGACGTTCGACAGGCTTGCCGTTTTGTAATCCTGCAGCGCGCGAACCAGAGCTTCCCCATTTGGGAATCGGTCGTCGGCAGATTTTGACAGTGCCTTCTCAATTACCGCACTCAGGCCGGGGTGAATGGTGGAATCGAGCTTGCGCGGCGGGATCGGCGTTTCATGCACGATTTTGTACATGATCGTGGTGATGCTCTGGCCTTCGAACGGACGTTCTCCTGTAACCATTTCGTAGAGGATCACGCCAACGCTGAACAGATCACTGCGGCCATCGAGCGGCTTGCCCAGCACCTGCTCCGGAGACATGTAGTTGGGCGTGCCTACTACCTGTCCCGTAATGGTCATCGCCTCGCCGGCGCGAGCGATGCCAAAGTCGGTGATCTTCGCCAGTCCGTTGCTTGCGAGCATGATGTTTCCCGGTTTGACATCGCGATGAATGATGCCCTTCGCGTGTGCGAAATCCAAACCGGCACAGACTTGACGGATGATGTCGATCGTCTGCGCCGTTGCAATGGTGCGCTGTTCGCGTATCAAAGCTTCCAGCGTGGAGCCCTCGATGAATTCCATCGCGAGATAGAGAAGACCGCTGTCCTCGCCGGCGTCATAGACGGTGACAATGTTCGGATGATTCAATCCGCCGGCTGCTCGCGCCTCATTCTTGAATCGGCGGGCTGCCTCATCCGCGGTGGTGCCGATGCCATCGAAACGAATGGCTTTCAGGGCGATCTTCCTGCCGATGGTTGGATCGAGCGCTTCGTACACCACGCCCATCGCTCCGTGCCCGATTTCGCGCACGATCAGGTATCGTCCGAATTTTTGTGGAAGCGATGCCATTGTCCCTTTTAGAGATTAAACCGCAGTGCCGAGTGGGTCGAGCGGCGCGCGTTTGGATCGCCAACCGCCCCGGTCTTGATCATCCGCGGCGAAGATCCCTCTGGATTATGTTTGCCGATTTCAGTTGCAACGAAGCCTTGAGTCCCTGTGGCCGACCGAGGGAGACCGCGCTCACGTGGTAGGATTCCGTGAGAATACGTTTTCTCTGCCGATTCATGGACATCAGGCACATCGCCAGCCGGGCTAAGGTTTCCACTGCCACGGTATCGCGCACCATTAACCGTGTACCAACCGTTGATCCTCAGCTTGCCAAGAGAGTATGGAAGGTAGTCGAGGAACTCGGCTACTATCCAAACTCCGCTGCGCGTTCCCTGGTCTCCGGCCGAAGCCGGGTGTTCGGGTTGATCGTTTCGGAAATTACTAACCCATTTTTTCCCGAAATAGTCCAGACCTTCGAGAACCTGGCGGTCCAGCACAACTACGAAATCCTGCTGACCTCCACCATCTATGACTCGAAGAGAATGGAGTTGTCCGTGCGCCGCATGATCGAGCGGCGCGTGGACGGTGTGGCCATCCTCACCTTCGGCATGGAAGATTCCCTCATTAACGATCTACACTACCGTAAAGTTCCGCTCGTCTTTGTAGACGTAGGACCGAAGCTTCCGCGCGTTAGCAATATCACTATTAATTACAAAAATGGCATTCGGCAGGCTGTGCAACATCTAGCGGCTCTCAAACACACTCGGGTTGCATTTGTGGCCGGCCCTCCGTCCTTGAAGTCGGCCTGTGCACGACGCGCGGCTTTCGAGGAATCGATGAATGAAATTGGTCTCGAGCCATCTTCGATCGTCGTCGGAGACCACACAGTGGAAGGCGGCATGAAGGCATTCCATGAGCTTTCCCAAAAGCGAACGGTGCCCACGGCCGTGCTCTGCTCGAACGACATGACGGCTATTGGCGTGATGCGGGAAGCATATCAGCGTGGGATCGTAATTCCTCGCGACTTATCGGTGATTGGCTTCGATGATATTCGGCTGGCGCAGTTCGTCATCCCACCGCTTACCACCGTGCAAATGTCGCAGCAGGAGCTTGCGAAGATCGCCTTTGAAGCTCTGATGAAAGATGTCGAAAAGCGGGAGCCCTCCCCAAATGGGACTCAGTATGAGATGAATACGAATCTTGTGATTCGTAACTCCACGGCGATGGCTGCTAAGCGGTCTGCCGTCCGGACGACCTTCTAAGAACAGAATTCAACCAGCTCTCCTTGCCCGGAAGAACATCCACAGCAGGAACGCCATAAACACCAGTCGCAGAGTTAATGCTGTCCCAAGCTGCCATGGTGCAAGACCGGCGGCATATTGACTCCAGTGCGCGAGCTTCCACGCCAGGTCTGCGCAGTAAAGGACGAAGAGGATGAGCGCAATCCATTTCGCCGCGCGACGCAGGCTGGGATCGGCTGCCGGTGTTCCCTGCTCCGGACTCATGGATTCAGCACGATCTTTCCAAACTGCTCGCTTTTTTCGAGACGATCGTGGGCGGATCGAGCTTCGCTCAGCGGGAAGACACGATCGACAACTGGCTTAAGTTTGCCGCGGAAAACGTGCTTCAGAACTTCGTGGAGATCACCCATCGTTCCCATATAGGAACCGAGGAACGAAAGCTGTCGACTGAACAGCACGCGAATATCAAACTTCGCCTCAGGCCCGGTGGTCGCGCCGCAGGTGACCAGGGTTCCGCCCGGGCGAAGCGAGCGAACGCTGTCCTCCCAAGTGGCAGTGCCGACATGCTCAAAGACAATGTCGACGCCTGCTTTGGACGTAATGCGACGGACCTCCTCGGCAATTTTCTGCTTGTAATGATTGATAGTGTGATCGGCGCCTAGTTCGCGCGATTTGTCCAGCTTCGGTTCGTCTCCAGCAGTGGCGATTACAGTCGCGCCGAGCATCTTGCAAATCTGAATCGCAGCTGAGCCAACGCCCGAGCCGCCGCCGAGCACGAGCACGGTTTGTCCAGCTTTGATTTGAGCGCGAGTGACCAACATATGCCAGGCGGTAAGGAAAACCAGTGGAACGCTGGCCGCCTGATCGTAAGAAAGACTTTCCGGAATCGGGATTGCGTTCACTTCGGGGACAGCAATGTATTCCGCATTGCCGCCGTCGTTGCCGTATCCCAAAACGGAAAACTCACGGCAAAAACTCTGCTGACCTGCCGTGCATTGCGGGCAATGATTGCAGAAAACCATTGGCGCGAGCAGCACGCGGGTTCCTCGCTTCACGCTCTCGACATAGCTGCCAACTTCAGCGAGGTCTCCGGCGATATCGCTGCCATTGATGTGCGGCAGCTTTACTCCGGGCAGTCCTTTGCGAATCCAGAGGTCCAGGTGATTCAGCGCGCACGCCCGAATTCGCACGAGAACCTGGTCCTCGCGCGGACGTACGTCAGGAACGTCCTCATATTTGAGAACCTCAGGCCCGCCGAACTGGTGGAAGCGGATGGCTTTCATGATTGTTTTCACCACGGAGCCACGAAGAACAGTGAGAAATCAAAGACAAATTGAACACGGAGGACACGAAGGTATGAGTTTAGCCGTTGCGGTCGGCGCGCGCTTGGACCTCTCACTAGTACGAAACGAAAATCCTCTGCGCCCTCCGTGACCTCCGTGTTCATATTGTTTGGCTTTTTCTCAGTGTTCTCCGTGGCTCCGTGGTGAAATGACTTAACACCCGAGCAGGTAAGCGAAGATCAGCGGCGCCACAATTGTCGCATCCGACTCAATGATGAACTTCGGCGTGTCCTTACCCAATTTGCCCCATGTGATCTTCTCGTTTGGCACGGCGCCCGAATACGAACCGTAGCTGGTTGTCGAATCGCTGATCTGGCAGAAGTAGGCCCATAATGGGACATTATCTCGCTGCAGATCCTGGTGCAGCATGGGAACAACGCAGATAGGGAAATCGCCGGCGATGCCGCCGCCGATCTGGAAGAAGCCTAAAGGCGATTTCTTGGTCAGCTCTGTGTACCACTCCGCCAGCAACATCATGTACTCGATACCTGTGCGCACAGTGTGAACGTTCTTGACATCTCCGGTAATACAGTGGCCCGCGTACATATTGCCGAGAGTCGCGTCTTCCCATCCTGGGACAAACATCGGCAGATTCTTTTGTGCCGCAGCCATCAGCCAACTGTCTTTGGGATCGATTTGGTACGAGCCCTTCAGCTTGCCGCTGAGCAGAATCTTGTACATGAATTCGTGCGGAAAGAAGCGTTGACCGGCTTTATCGGCCTTGACCCATTCCTCCAGTACGGCGGATTCGATGCGACGCATCGCTTCATGTTCAGGGATGCAAGTGTCGGTCACGCGATTCATGTGGCGATTCAGCAGCGATTCTTCTTCTGCAGGAGAGAGCTGGCGATAATGTGGCACGCGCTCGTAGTGATCGTGCGCGACAAGGTTGAATACGTCTTCTTCGAGGTTCGCTCCAGTGCAACAGATGCCATGAACTTTGCCCTGGCGAATCATTTCGGCGAGCGACAGACCGAGTTCGGCGGTGCTCATCGCACCGGCGATGGTCATGAACATCTTGCCGCCATCATTGAGCAGCTTTTCGTAAGCCTTGGCCGCGTCCATCAGCGACGCGGAGTTGAAGTGGCGATAGTGATGCTCAATGAAGCGCGAGATCGGTCCTTTGGGCAAAGGTCAGTCCTCTCAGAGTTGGGGATGCAAACTTCCAAAAATATCATCCCTGTTGGTGCGCTGGGAGGAAAAGTTGGAGAGGAGACGGTGATTTCACCACGGAGTCACGGAGACACCGAGTTTTGCTGTGCACTATTCCGAACCGCCGGATTGAAAATCAAGACACTCGTCGACGTGAACGGCCGGAGCGATGCCCGATTGCCGGCTTCCTCAGGCTGCCAATGGATCATCTTTCTTTTGATTTTGATTGGTCTTCTGGCGGAAGCCGGGATCCATGTCCTGCCCGCTGTGCTCCGGGTTCTCACCCGGTTCGGGAAAATCAGTGTCGCGTCCCTTGATGCGAGCGTCTTCGGTCCGGTGAGGAAGCTGTCCAGCAAGTGAGGATTCGCTGTGCTGCTCAGGTTTGTCAGGTACGACTGCACCCTTTTTCAGATCGTTATCTTGTTCCGTCATTTGTGTCTCCTTCGAATAGGAGTCATTGAAGGAAACCGGCGTTGCCTGCAAGATAAATCCCCAAGTTTTGCGTGGGTAAGACGAGTGCCGCACAAAACGCGGCACTCGCAAGACGACTTCGGCTAACTGGACCGATAGCGACCTAAATCCAGCTGGACCATCCGCGGACTAGGCTGCCGCTGCAGCCTTCATTCTCTGCTCGCGAACGCGCTCCACATTCTTGGTGATCGCCGCCACTTTCTGCTGCGCTTCCGGCGACCCAGTAAGAAAGTCTTCGATCCTCTTCCAGAATTGTGGACTGACTGTCTCGCGCAGCTGCGGTAGAAACTGCTTGTACTTCGCATAGGCGAAGATCATCTCGTTGCAGTTGTCCAGAAAGAGAAGCGGATCGAGAGCGCCACGCGCAACGAAAGAAACGGCCATATCCCAGTACGAAGTCACCTGGCGGAAGTAGGCGAACTCTTTACCGCCGGCGGCGAACAACCTGCCGAGTTCTTCGAAGCTGCTGGGCCAGAAATCGAAGATGATGAACTTGCGCGCTTCGCGCATCACCGGCTCACGGCGGAGATCATAGAGCCGAAGAATGATGTCCACATCGCCGTGCGTGGCTTTATTGGTCATGCCCGGGGAAACAGTCTGATCGCTCATGGGGAACTCCTTAAACAGATTGAGAAGCGTTGGCTATCTTAACTGATTTATTGAGGGTCAAGTCTTGGGAAGCCAAATTCTCTGGGGCGAATGCTCACGTGGCCAGGCAGTACCGTTCGCGGTAGCGAATGGGTTCTTCTGACCTCGGAAAGAGAGCACCCATCCGCTACCGCGGACGGTACTGACCTGAAGTGTTACGCCACTGCGACGGGTTCTTTCGTGATCTGCTTCGAGTAGTCACACTTCACCACGGGTGCGGTCTCCGCGGCGGGTTCTACCTTTCCGGCTTTGCCGGGCTTCTTCTTGCGCTTCGGCTGAGGCTCTTCCTCGGCAGCGGTGCGCTTGTTATTGGGACAAACAAGGAAAGTTCCCGCTTTGAGATTCTTCTCCAGCAGATACGGACTACCGCACTCAGGGCACTGCTCGGCAACCGGTTTGTACGCCGAAGTGAAGTCGCACTTCGGATAATTTGAGCAGCCATAGAAGGTGTTGCCGCGGCGCCGAGCCTTCTTCTCGACTAACTCGCCGTCTTTGCACTGCGGACACTTCACCCCGATGAAGTTCTGCTTTACGTACTTGCATTCCGGATATCCGCTGCAGGAGACGAACTCGCCGTAGCGTCCGTGACGCAGCACCATGTTGCGTCCGCATTGCGGGCAGACTTCTTCGAGCGGAACGTCGGGAACCTTCTTGCCCTGATCGAGTCGGCGCGTGGTCTTGCAGTCCGGATAGCCCGTGCAGGCCATGAACTGCCCAAAGCGTCCGCGCTTGAGGACCATCACACGTCCGCAGTTCTCGCAGTACTCTTCCTGCGAGGTCTCCTGCACGTCGGCGCTTTCCAAATCGGGAAGATCGATGGCGTTCTCTTTGGTGAACGTGCAGCTATTGGGATCTTCCTTGTCGTAGGAGCTGCAGGCGAAGAATGACCCGAATTTACCCCACTTGAGCACGAGCGGCGAGCCACAGCGTTCGCACTTCTCGTCGGTGGGCTTCTCCATGCGCTTCACATTTTCCATGTGCTTTTGCGCATACTTCAGGTTCTTCTCGAAGCGCTTGTAGAACTCCGCCATCGCGTCGGTCCACTTCTCTTTGCCCTCTTCGATCTCGTCGAGCTCTTCTTCGAGACGAGCGGTGTAGGCAGGATCGAAGATCTCTGAGAAGTTCTTGACCAGCAGGTCGGTAACGACCAGGCCGATTTCGGTGGGCACGAACTTGCCGCCGATCTTCTGGACGTACTGGCGCTCCTGGATGGTTCCCAAAATGGCGGCGTAAGTGGAGGGTCGACCAATGCCTTTCTCTTCGAGTTCCTTCACCAGCGACGCTTCGTTGTAGCGTGGCGGCGGCTCGGTGAAGTGCTGCTCGGGCTTCAGCTCCTTCAACGTGAGCTTCTGGCCCTCCTCGAGCGCAGGCAGCTTGTGTTTCAGTGCCTCATCTTCTTCGTCTTTGCCCTCTTTGGATTCCTCGTAGACCTTCAGGAAGCCTTCGAACTTGAGAACAGATCCGGTGACGCGGAAGTTATACGTGCGATTGGAGACGGCATCGATATCGACGGTCGTCTGATCGAAGACCGCCGGCATCATTTGTGACGCGACGAATCGTTGCCAAATGAGCTTATAAACCTTGAACTCGTCTTCCTGGAGATACTGCTTTACAGAATCGGGATGACGCATCGCGGACGTCGGCCGAATCGCTTCGTGAGCTTCCTGAGCTTCCTTCTTCGACTTGTACGTATTTGGCGATTCAGGAAGAAATTCCGCTCCGAAATTGGAACCAATCAGCTCGCGGACTTCGTCGAGCGCGTCTTGCGCGACCCGCACTGAATCGGTACGCATATAGGTGATCAGACCGACCGAGCCTTCGTCGCCCAGATCGACGCCCTCATACAGGCGTTGGGCAATCATCATGGCGCGTTTCACGCTGAAACGCAGTTTGCGCGAGGCGTCCTGCTGGAATTTGCTGGTGGTAAACGGTGCTGCCGCACTGCGGCGGCGCTCGCGTTTTTCAACAGTGCGAACGCTCCATTGCGCCTGGCGCAGAGCGTTGGTGATCTTTTCGGATTCTTCCCCGTTCGGAACTTCAGTTTTTTCGCCGCCGATTCCGGTGAAGCGCGCATCGAAAGCCGGTGGTTTCGCCGCTGAGAGATGCGCATCGATCGTCCAATATTCTGTCTTCTCGAACGCCTTAATCTCGCGCTCGCGCTCTACGATCAGTCTGAGCGCGACCGTCTGCACACGTCCGGCAGAGAGCCCACGACGAACTTTGTCCCAAAGCAGCGGCGAGATCTGATACCCGACTATGCGATCAAGCACGCGGCGCGTCTGCTGCGCATCAACCAGGTTCCAGTCGATCTCACGCGGATGATCGAACGCGGCCTTCACTGCTTTTGAGGTGATCTCATTGAAAGTCACGCGGTGGATGGGAATGCCGTTGCCGCGCTTCTTCTTCGGCTTCGATTCGCCAAGTTCCTCATATAAATGAGCGGCGATGGCTTCGCCTTCGCGGTCCGGATCAGGCGCCAGATAGATGGCAGTGGCGACCTTCGCCTTCTTCTTGAGGTTGGTGAGGACCTTTTCCTTGCCCGGAATAACGATGTATTCGGTTTCGAAATCGTTATCGAAGTCGACACCAATCTTGTTCTTTGGCAGATCCTTGACGTGACCGAGCGAAAAATCGACGTCGTAGTTCTTACCCAGATATTTGTTGATCGTTTTCGCCTTACCCGGCGATTCGACAATTACGAGTGCTTTTGACAAATCAGCTCCTAAGCTTCTAAGCGGCTTAGCTCCTAAGCTTAAAATCAGTTCGCAGCCGAAGCGGAGCGAACGCTTTCTCTCAACGAGATTAGCATTCTGCCTACTTCGGCCAAATTTGTATTTAGCTTTGTGTGCTCGGCTTCAGGCAAGTAGCCAAGGTCTTTGGCAACAAGTAACTGATATTCCAACTCGGCAGCGGATCCTGCGGCGATCTGGATAAATCGACCGAAATCGGGATCGCCATCCCGTCCTCTGCCCTCGGCAATATTCGATCCCATCGAAACAGCGCAACGACGCATCTGCGAAGTTAACCCATACAATTCCGTTTGCGGAAATCTGGTAGTGACTCGACAGATATCCAATGTAACCTGACGCGCCTTTTGCCAAACCTTAAGCTGATTGAAATCAACAATCTCCGTCGTGCCTCCGGCTCAGAAGCTTAGCAGCTCAGAAGCTCAGCAGCTTAGAAGCTCCTCACGTAATTCTTCCCCGGCAACGGCTTCACCTTCCCTGAGAGCTCCAGTTCAAATAACGCGGAGAAAATCTCTGATGACGAAATCTCGCCCTCCAATTGTTCAATGATTTGATCGAGCTGGACGGCTTCGTCCGGCTTCAGGAGCGCGTACACGCGCTTTTCATGCGGTGAGAGTTGCGAGTCTGCAAATAGAGATGCTTCCACCGGCTCTGTGGATTCAACCCGCCATGCCGCCTCGAGTTGCAGCTTCAACTCTGTTGGCAGTTCCTCCCACACATCTTCCCACGTAGCGGTGAGCTTAGCCCCTTGCTTAATCAACGTATTAGGGCCCCAGGAGTTGCGGTTGGTTACATTACCGGGAACGGCAAAAATCTCTCTGCCCTGCTCCAAAGCACAGCGGGCAGTGATCCTCGTTCCGCTGTACTCGCCGGCTTCGACGACCAGTACGCCGAGCGAGAGTCCGCTGATAATGCGGTTCCGGATTGGGAAATTTTGCGGGGCAGCAAAGGTGCCGATTGGGAACTCTGATACCAGAGCGCCACCGGAATCGACGATCGCTTCGGCAATCCGCCGATTATCGCGTGGGTATGGAACATCGATCCCTGTACCCCAAACGGCAACAGTTCTTCCTTTGCCGTTCAGAGCGCCGCGATGTGCATGCGTATCGACCCCGCGCGCCATGCCGCTGACGATCACCAATCCACGCGAGGCGAGATCGTTCGAGAGGCGCTCGGCCATTCCCATGCCATAAGGAGTCGGATGCCTTGTGCCAACCACACCAATTCCAGGAGAAGACAAAATGCTGAAATCGCCACGAACATAAAGGGCCAAAGGCGGATCGTAAATCTGCTTCAGCAGATCGGGATAACGCGCGTCCTGAAACGGGATGATCTCCGCAGCGACGTCTCGCGCCTTCATGAACTCTTCTTCGGAAGCGGAATATGACTTCCCGAGCGCGATCGATTGCGCTGAAACTGCCGGCAATCCTGCTGCTTCGAGCTCCGTCAGCGAGGCATGAAATACCCGCTCGACTCCGCCGAAGTTCTGCACTAAACGATGTCCGCGGATTGGTCCCATTGCGGGTGTGAGCGCGAGTGCGAGCCACTGCAGTGCAGCGATGTCTGGTTGAATGGA
>Ga0134126_10004979_pt1 | contig 16596 bp, 13 predicted proteins | sample KB31752_FD_96881 | JGI IMG/M metagenome (GOLD analysis project Ga0134126, IMG submission 96881) | Terrestrial soil microbial communities with excess Nitrogen fertilizer from Kellogg Biological Station, Michigan, USA - KB3-175-2 | ecosystem: Environmental > Terrestrial > Soil > Unclassified ...
ATAACGACGCTGACCCTCGGCATACAGCGTGTCGAAGACGAGCGAGGACTTGCCGGATCCCGATACGCCCGTCACCACCACGAGCTCGTACAGCGGAATGTCGAGGTCGAGGTTCTTGAGGTTATTCTGCCGCGCGCCGCGCACGCGCAGCGAATCGCGGGAAGCGTCGGTCATTCCGTCACCGGTGTCGCCATGGAGTCTCGGCCAAGGAGCGGGGTTAAGGGAGCGGGTAGGGCGAGCGGGAGCCGCTCGCGGATCCGCCGATTTTACCGTAAATGTGGGCTGCGCGACGATGTACAAGAGCGCTCTGGAGCGAGCGGCGCCGATACAGTAGCCGCGCTCAATGGCTACTGGATAGCCGTCGCGCGTACAATCCGGCGTCGGCCGAAATCAAGCCAGTGAGCGGGCCACAAAATCGCCGGGAGCGATTTTGGACGCGCAGCGGCCCTGAAAGGGCGAGGCCCAGGATGGGCCGAGCAAAGCCGCCTTTGGCCCGCGAGGTCGAACGAGCCAGGGGGTTGGCTGCTCAAAGCGCCGCAGGCGACTTTGAGCCTGTAGACGATGCCCAGAGGAGAGCCATGTGCCGCAATCCTGTACTCAGATTCTCGACCTGATCGGCCACACGCCGCTCGTCCCGGTCGCGCGCCTCGACACCGGCCCATGCCGGCTTTTTCTCAAGCTCGAGAACCAGAATCCCGGCGGCTCGATCAAAGACCGCATCGGCCTCTATATGATCGAGGCGGCCGAGCGCGACGGCAAGTTGCCTCCCGGCGGCACCCTGATCGAGGCGACCGCGGGCAACACCGGGCTCGGTCTCGCGCTGGTGGCGGCCCAGAAGGGCTATCGGCTGCTCCTCGTCATCCCCGACAAGATGAGCCAGGAGAAGATCTTCCACCTGAAGGCCATGGGCGCGGAAGTTGTGCTCACCCGCTCCGATGTCACCAAGGGTCACCCGGAATACTACCGCGACGTGGCGGAGCGCCTCGCGCGCGAGACGCCCAACTCCTTCCTCGTCAACCAGTTCGGCAACCCCGCCAATCCCCGCGCGCACGAGGAGACAACCGCGCCGGAGATCTGGCAGCAGATGGATCACAAACTCGATGCCGTCGTGTGCGGCGTCGGGACGGGCGGGACTCTCACCGGGCTCTCGCGGTATTTTGCCCGCGTGGCGCCCAACGTCGAGGTGGTGTTGGCAGATCCGGCGGGATCCGTGCTGGCCGGGTATGTCAAGACCGGCAAGATGCCGCAGGAGACGGGCAGCTGGCTGGTCGAGGGCATCGGCGGCGACTATGTGCCGCCGGTCGCGGACCTCAGTCGGGTCAAATCGGCTTATACCATCACCGATGCGGAATCGTTCAAGAGCTTGCGTGAGCTGTTGGCGAAGGAAGGCATCATGGCGGGGACCTCCACCGGAACGCTGGTCGCCGCGGCGCTGCGCTACTGCCGTGAGCAGACGAGCCCGAAGCGAGTCGTCACATTCGCGTGTGACAGCGGCAACAAATATCTCTCAAAAGTGTACAACGACTACTGGATGCTGGATCAGGGCTTCCTCGAGCGTGAGCGCTTCGGTGACCTGCGGGACCTCATCGCCCGGCGGCACTGGGAGCATGCGGCGGTGACGGTGAACGCCACGGAACCCGTCATGGCCGCGTACCGGCGCATGAAACTCTACGACGTCTCGCAGGTGCCGGTGATGCAAAACGGCCGCATCGTCGGCATCGTCGACGAGGAGGACATCCTTCTCGAGGTGTTTGCCAACCCCGGGCATTTCAGCGAGCCGGTCACCGCCGCGATGGAAACCAACCTGGTCACCGTGCCGGTGGAAGCCCCGGTGCAGCAGCTCATGGAGATCTTCAAGCGCGGCATGGTGGCCATCGTGATGCACGACGGCGAGTTCCAGGGCCTGGTCACCCGCATCGATCTGCTCAACTGGCTGCGCCGCAGAACCTGAGGACCCCAATGACCGAGAAGCCACTGCGTTTCGCCACCCGCACCATTCACGGGGGGCAGCGCCCCGATCCGCTGACCGGCGCCGTGATGCCGCCGATCTACGCCACCTCGACCTACGTGCAGTCGAGTCCGGGCGTGCACAAGGGCTACGACTACACTCGCACCCGCAATCCCACGCGCGATGCGCTGCAGGGCGCGCTCTGCAATCTGGAGGGGGGCGGCGCGGCGTTCGCGTTCGCCAGCGGAATGGCGGCGAGCGCCACCGTGCTCGAGCTGCTCGATGGCGGCTCGCACATCGTCGCGATGCACGACCTTTACGGCGGCACTTACCGGCTCCTGGAGAATGTGCGCAAGCGCTCCGCCGGCCACCAGGTGTCGTTCGTCGATCTGACCCGGCCCGAGGCGCTCGCGGCCGCGATTCGCCCGAACACGCGGCTGGTATGGGTGGAATCGCCCAGCAATCCGTTGCTGCAGTTAGTCGACCTGTCAGCCGTGGCCGCCACCGCGCGCTCGAAGGGGCTGATCAGCGTTTGCGACAACACCTTCGCTACCCCTTTCGTGCAGCGGCCGCTCGAGCACGGCTTCGACATAGTCGTGCATTCGACCACGAAGTACCTCAACGGACACTCGGATTGCCTGGGTGGCGCGGCCATCGTGCGCTGCGGCAGTCCGCTGGCGGAACGGCTCGGATATCTGCAGAACGCGATCGGAAGCGTTCCCGGCCCCTTCGACTCCTTCCTGACTCTGCGGGGGATCAAGACGCTCGCGGTGCGCATGGAGCGGCATTGCGCCAACGCGCTCGCCGTGGCGCAGTTCCTGGAAGGCCATCCAAAGGTGCAGCGCGTGCACTATCCGGGCCTGCCGAGCCATCCTCAGCATGCGCTCGCGCAGCGCCAGATGACGGGCGGTTTCGGCGGGATCGTGACCGCGGTGTTGAAAGGATCGCTCGATGACACGCGCCGAGTCCTCGAGCGCTGTCATCTCTTCTCCCTGGCGGAGAGCCTGGGCGGAGTCGAGAGCCTCATCGAGCACCCGGGGCTCATGACCCATGCGTCCCTGCCGGCCGCGACACGCGCCTCGCTCGGCATCGGCGATGGGCTCATCCGGCTCTCGGTCGGCATCGAGGACGTGCAGGATCTGACCGGCGAGTTGAAAGAAGCGCTCGGCTGAACGAGGTGTCGAGACACAGCGTCGGTCGCGGCATCAGCGGCGCTACGCCAGGAACCGCCCGACTTCCAGGGCGGCGCGAGCGCCGCTGCGCAGCGCGCCCGTGACTGTGGCTGCTTCGCCGGTCGTGTCGGTTGCCTCACCGGCGAAGAAGAGTGTGCCTTCGAGGGGAGCGGCCAACATCTCGCGCGCCTGGCCCCCGCCCACGGCGACGTAGCTGTAGGCGCCGCGGGCGAAGGGGTCGCGGCTCCAGTTGTGCAGGTGCGCGGATTGCAGCTCGGAGGCCACGTCGGTGCCGGGGAAGATCGAGCCGACACATTCCAGTGCCTGCTGGAAGATCTCCTCGTCCGGGAGCGCGCAGAGCCGGGCGGCAGAGGGTCCTCCGACCCAGGCGTTGAGCGTGGGAGCTCGGATCGGGAGCGCCGTCCAGAGCGTCGGGAAGACTTTGCCGGGAGCATGAAAGAACGAGGCATCCGCATGGCGGCCGCCGTCGCGCTCCTCCCAGAACGGGTGCCGGAAATGGAACACGACCTTCAGCACGGGACCGCAGAGGAGCTGCGTCAGCGCGGCTTCCTTGGGACGCAGCGGCGGGACGAAACGGATTGCGCCGGCCGCATCCGCGGGGGCTTTGAGCACTTCCAGCGGGACGGTGATGACCGCCTTGCGGGCCGTGAGCCGAAAGGGCTGGCCGAGCCGCCGGCCCTCGATCTCCACCGAGCTATCGTTCCAGCGCACCGTGGTGACGACCGTCTGAAGCTCTAGGCGCACGCGGCTGGCGTTGAGGGCCGCGCAGAGCGCTGTCAGAGCGGTGCGATAGCCCCCGGAGGGCCGCGATTGGGACGAATCCAACATGCCGCCGGAGCGCCATTCCTGCGCGACCGAGTGCAGGCTGACGAGCCGCGGGTCGGCGGCATCGAAGCCGGACACGAACGCCCGGGCCATCGACCGGGCTGCTTGCGGCAGCGTGCGGGCATCGCCGCTTTCCAGAAAGGCTTCGAGCGACATGTCGGGTCGCGATAGAACGCCGGCCGTCTCGAACGCGGCGCGCACCTGACCGAGCAGACTCTCGGTGCGGATCTGCAGTCGTCCCTCGATGAGGGACCAGTGCTCTCCCGAGGTGTCGGCTGCGGCCGCGCCCGCCTGGCGCAGCAGCTCGAAGGTCTCCGGCGAATGGCCGTGGATGAACTCCGCGCCGAGCTCGATTGGAGCAGCGAGCTCAGGTGGCAGCCGCGTCCATATCCGACCACCGATGCGGTCGCGGGCCTCGAGGAGCCGCACCGAGCGGCCGGATTTGCCGAGCGCCGCCGCGGCGGCAAGACCCGCGGCTCCGGCGCCGATCACGATCACATCCTGCGCGGGCAGCAGGCGCGGCTCCTTCATCGCTCCCCGGGCCCGCCGACGGGGATGATGATTCGCGCGCCCCGCCGATAGCTCCAGTAGGCCTCGGCCCAATCGATGAGCACGACCAGCCGGTTGCGGAAGCCGATCAGGAAATAGACGTGGGCCGTGAGCCACACCCACCAGGCCAGGAGTCCTGAAAGGCGGATGCGGCCGAAATCCGCGACCGCGGCCATCCGGCCGATGGTGGCGAGCGAGCCGAAGTTCCGGTAACGAAAAGAGCCGATCCGCCGGCCGCCGAGCTTCGAAAGGATTGCCCGGGCCGCGAACCGGCCCATCTGCTTGGCGGCCGGCGCGATCGCAGGCACGGCCCCGAGCGCGCTCGGGACGGCTGCCAGATCGCCGACCACGAACACCTCCGGATGGGCTTCTATGGAGAGCTGCGCGGTGACGGGCACGCGGCCCGCGCGATCGACGGCAACACCCAGGGTGGCCCCGAGAGGCGAGGCGGCAACACCGGCGGCCCAGAGGATGGTGCGCGCCGCAATCCGCTCGTCGCCAATCATGACACCGCGCTCATCGAGCGCCGTGACCGGGCGACCCGTGCGCACCAGGACACCGAGCCGCTCGAGTTGTCGGCGCGCCTTCGCGGACAGCGATTCCGGGAAGCTCGAGAGAACACGCGGCCCCGCCTCGACCAGCAGCACTCTGGCCGCGGCCGGATCGATGTGGCGAAACTCGCGCTTGAGAGTATGGTGGGCGATTTCGGCGAGTGTGCCCGCCAGCTCCACTCCGGTGGCGCCCGCCCCCACGATCAGGAAGGTCAGCCATTCCATTTGCTCCGCGCGGTCCGTCGTCGCCTCGGCGCGCTCGAAGGCGGTGAGGATCCGCGCCCGAATACGCAGAGCGTCCTCCAGCGTCTTCAAGCCGGGCGCGTACCGCGCCCATTCGTCGCGACCGAAATAAGCATGGGTGCTGCCCGTTGCCACGATCAGGAAATCGTAGGCGTAAGCAACACCGCCGACATCGATCCTCCTGCCGCCGGTATCGATCGAGCGTACCTCGCCCAGTATCACCGTGGCGTTGCGCTGGTCACGCAGGATATGCCGCAGTGGGGCGGAGATGGATGGCGCGGCGAGGCCTGCAGTTGCCACCTGATAGAGCAGCGGCTGGAAGGTATGGTGATTGACACGGTCGATCAGCAGCACGTCCACGGGTGCGGCGTGCAAAGCGCGGACCGCGGAAAGGCCCCCGAAGCCGCCGCCGACGACGATAACCCGGGGCCTTTGATGCATGGCGACGCCCGAACCGTCCAAGGAGAAAAGCCGGATCGCAATACTACCGCGATAAGATAATGTAGGCGCTGGGGAGATCAAACGACGATGCTGAGCCATGCCCGGGCACGCTGAGCTTGTCCTCGAGACGCTGATCGTCGCGCTGTACCTGATCTGCGCGACCTTCAGCGCCGTCCATGCGCTCCTCACCAAGCCCGACCCACGCAGCGCCATGGGGTGGATCGCCACGGGCTGGCTGTTGCCCTTCGCCGGCACCATCCTCTATCTGCTCTTCGGCGTCAATCGCGTCCGCACGCGCGCCCGGCAACTGCGCGCCGGGTTGATTCCCATCGGCGGCGCCGCCGGAGCGCCGCCGCCGGAGGATTTCGCGACGCAGCTGACGCGCATCGGCGATGCCGTGACCCAGCGGCCGAGACTCCCCGGCAATGAGGTGATGTCACTGGAAAACGGCGAAAACGCGTTTCCGCTCATGCTGGAGGCGATTCGCGGCGCGCGCCGCTCGATCTGGCTCTCGACCTACATCTTCGAGACCGACGAGGTTGGCCGGGAATTCATCGCTGCGCTCGCCGACGCCGCCCGGCGCGGGGCGCAGGTTCACGTGTTGGTGGATGGAATCGGCGAATGGTACAGCTGGCCGCATGCCGTCCGTCTGCTGCGCCACGCGGGTGTGCGCGCGGCACGCTTCCTGCCGCCGCGCTTTGCGATGCCGGTGCTGTCACTCAATCTGCGCAACCACCGCAAGCTCCTCATCGTCGATGGCGAGACCGGATTCGTCGGCGGCATGAACATCGGCGGACGCGAGGTCGGCAAGGCGCGTCACCGGCGCATGGCCGACCTGCACTTCAGGGTCAGAGGGCCGGCCGTCTCGCAGCTTGCGGAGTGTTTCGCCGCCGACTGGCAGTTCGCGGCCGGCGACACCCTGGCTGTGCCGCCGCCGGCGCAGGCGACGGCGGGCGAGTGCGTCTGCCGGGTGATCACGGAGGGGCCGGACGAGGACAGCGACAAGCTGCTGTTCGTGATCCTGGGCGCCGTCGCGGTCGCGCACCACCAGGTGCTGATCATGACGCCGTATTTCATTCCGCCTCCCGAGCTCACGGCGGCGCTGCAGACCGCGGCGCTGCGCGGCGTGGAGGTGTGTCTCGTGCTGCCGGCGCGCAGCAATCTGCGCTACGTCGATTGGGCCACGCGCCGCTGGCTGCCGCCGCTGCTCGAGCGCGGCATACAGATCTATCTGCAGCCGCCCCCCTTCTCCCATACCAAGCTGCTCGTCATCGACGGCAGCTACGCGCAGGTCGGCTCGGCCAACATCGACCCGAGAAGCCTCAGGCTGAACTTCGAGATCGCCGTGGAGGTGTACGATCAGGCCGTCTGCGCGCAGCTTGCAAACTATGTCCTGTCCGCGCGGGATCATGCCACCCGGTTGGCGGGTACTGCCCCGCACCCTCTCGTACGCCGCTTGCGCGACAGCCTCTTCTGGCTGCTCTCACCTTACCTGTAGCGCCCTGGAGCAGTAAGCTAGCAGACCCGAACAGGCCCCCGGAGGTCCGGATGAGTCATTCCAAAGCTGCATCGGGCGTGATCATCAAGCGCGCTTACGAGCCGCCTTCACCCCGCGACGGCACCCGGGTCCTGGTCGACCGCCTGTGGCCTCGCGGCGTGAAGAAAGCCGACGCCGGCATCTCGCAGTGGATGAAGGAGATAGCGCCCAGCACGGAGCTGCGCAAGTGGTTCGGCCACGATCCGGCACGCTGGGACGAATTCCGCCGCCGTTACAAGGCGGAGCTCACGAAGAAGCGGGAGCTGGTCGGTCGGCTGCGCGAGCTCGCCCAGGAAGGGCCGCTGACGCTCGTCTACTCCGCGCACGATGAGGCGCACAACCAGGCGGTCGTGCTGCGCGAGACGCTGTTGCATTGAGTTAGCCCGCGCTCGCCTTGAAGTAGGCCTTTGGGGTCGTTCCGAGGGTCCTTTTGAACATCGCGATGAACGCGCTGGGAGTACTGTATCCGGCCTCCAACGCCGCGTGAGTAACCTTCGCGCCCGCTGCCAGCAGTTGCATGGCGTGTATGAGTCGAAGCTGCTGCCGCCATTTGCCGAACGTCATGCCGACGTCCTCCACGAAGGCACGTTCAATCGTTCTCCTGCCGCCGAGGCCGAGCTCGCAAATCTGCGCCAGCGTTCGCGGATCGTCGGGCCTATTCAACAGCACCGCGGCAACTTTCGCGGCACGTGGGTCGGAAGGATGAGGCAATCGCAAGGCGAGAGTTTCCGCGCCGCTCAGCTCATCGGCGATCATCTGCATGATGTGGCGCTGTGACGATACCGCCCCGTGGAGATTGCCGTGGCGGCACGCCGCCATGATCAACTCCCGCAGCAGCGGCGATACATTCACCACGCAACACTTCTTGGGCATATGCTTTGCCACGCCCGAGGCGAGGTAAAGGGTGCGCATTTCGACGATGCCGGACATCCTGATCCGGTGCGCAATGCCCGCCGGAACCCAGACCGCTCGATGGGTTGGCACCACCCACGTTCCATCCGGGGTGCCAACAGTCATCACACCGCGGCTCGCGTAGATGAGCTGATCCCGGTCGTGATAGTGCCTCGAGATCGCATGTCCGGCCGCGTAATCGCGCGCCAGGGTCGTAATCGCGCCCTTTTGCCTGAGCGTCTCGTCGATGGCCGCGGGCTGACGCTTTTGCGACATTAATTGTCACAATATCGAAGGTCAGCTCATGCGGCAAGAGCCACTCTTTCCCCATGAAGAGACCCCATCACCGACTCGGCGGAAGTTCCATGGGCCGGTCTGCCTTCTGCGCCATCGTGCTGGCATCCGTAGCGACTGCGTTTGCCCGCACGGCACCGACGCGGAGCTCACCGGAAGCAGTGACCCGCGCTGGGATCGTGCGAGGCATGCGCGTACCGGCCTTGCCGGACGGAGCGGCGTTCCTCGGTATCCCGTATGCGGCTGCGCCAGTCGGCGCTCTGCGCTGGCAACCACCCCGTCCCGCCAGGGCGTGGATCGGTGTACGCAAGACGGTCCAATACGGTCCGGCTTGCCCGCAAGTGCCCGCCAACTGGCTTCCCTACCCGGTATGGAGCGAGGATTGCCTGTTCCTCAACATCTGGACTTCAAAGCCATCCTCCGCCGCGAGGCTCCCGGTCATCGTGTACTTTCATGGCGGTGGGAACGTCGCCGGCTATGGGCAGCTCACTCCGCTCGGGCCGCCTCTCGCTCGCTTGGGAGTGGTCGTCGTCACCGCCAATTATCGCCTGGGTCCCTTTGGCTTCTTTGCGCACCCGGCATTGACGGCGGCTTCGCCCCATGAATCGTCGGGAAATTACGGGCTACTCGACCAAATTGCGCTCCTGCGGTGGGTGAGAAGCAACATTTCCGCGTTCGGCGGCGATCCGAAGCGGGTTACCGTCATGGGGCAGTCAGCGGGAGGATTCGATATTTGCCTGCTGATGACCTCGCCTCTTGCACGTGGATTGTTTCACGCGGCGATCGTGGAAAGCGGAGATTGCGAAAGCGCGCTGTTGGCCGATATGCGCACACCGATCCACTTCAGCGGAATCGAAGGCAGCGGCTATTCCAACGGCGAGCGACTGGCAGCCGATCTCGGCGTTAAAGCCGGGCCCGGGGCGGTGAGGAGCCTCCGCGCCATCTCCGCGGCGAGGATTCTGAGCGTTTGGCGGCATGATCCGCGACTTCAATTTGGCGCCATAGTCGACGGTTGGGTGATTCGCAAGCAGCCCGCATCTGTCTTCGCCCGGGGAGAGCAGGCACGCGTGCCGGTTCTAGTGGGAAGCAATGCCGACGAGGCAACGGTCTTTGGACCGGGGCCGCAGACCCTTGCCGACTACTGGAAATATCTCCGCCACGACACGGGACCTTTCGCAAAGCAGGAATTCCGGCTGTGGCCGGCGTATTCGAATGCGAGGGTTCATCGAGAGTTCCTCGAGCTTCAGAGCGGCATGTTCGCGTACGGCGCGTGGTCGATGGCCCGCTCCATGGCCCGCATCGATGAACCGTCGTATCTGTACCGTTTGACTTGGGTCGACGCAGGCAAACGCGCGCCCCTTGGCGCCGAGCACGGCGAGGAGCTGTACTTTCTGAGTGACCGCTTTCCGGGGGATTGGCAGCCCATGAAGGATCAAGGCCGATTCGGCGAGATGCTGCGGCGATACTGGACGGACTTTGCGAAGACCGGCCATCCGTCAGCGCCGGGCCTGCCGGGATGGCCCGCTTTCGATTCCCGCTCCCACCCGCTTCTCGAACTGGGTAGCCAGGTTCGTCCGATGCCGGTTTCCCCGGAGCTCCAGCGGATACAGACTCTCATGCGGCCCATTCTCGAGCCAGGCACGATGGTTGACTTCGCAGCCAAAGACATGCGCTAGGCTGGCGCCCTGCCGGCACCGGCGATCGCCGTCAGAATGCCCTGGATGATCCGCGCCGGGCTCGGCGGGCAGCCCGGCACGGCGACGTCCACCGGGATGATGTTGGAAACCCGGCCGCGGGTCGCGCCCCGCTCGCCGAAGATCCCACCCGTGCAGCCGCAGTCGCCGAGCGCCACGACCAGCTTCGGGTCGGGCGTGGCCGCGTAGACCAGCCGCAGCGCCGCCTCCATGTTGGCCGCGACCGGACCTGTCACGAGCAACAGGTCGGCGTGCCGGGGACTCGCGACGAAGCGGATGCCGAGGCCCTCGAGGTTGTAGTAGGGATTGTTGAGCGCCTGGATCTCGAGCTCGCAACCGTTGCAGGAGCCCGCATCGACGTGGCGGATGCAAAGGGCGCGGCCGAGAACGGAGCGGATGCTCTCATCGAGCGCGGCCCGCGCGCGCAGCAGCTCATCCGGTGGCGGCGCGGCCTCGGAGACCACGCCGACCTGGCAGATTTTACGGAGCGTCTTCAGCATGTCAGTCAGTGCCCGGGATGCGCGACGGCTCGCTCACAGATCCACGCCGCTGTAGGCCAGATTGAAGGACTTGTTGATGAGCGGGAAGTCGGCGACGATGTTGCCGAGGATCGCGTGCTCGATCGCGGGCCAGTTCTGCCAGGAAGGATCGTGCGCGTGGCAGCGCCGGGTCCTGCCCTCGGGTCCGGCCTCCAGGGCCACGAACACCGGGCCGCGCCAACCTTCGATGAGGCCCGTGGCGAAGGAGCCATCCGCGGGGACTCGAATCGGGCCCAGGTGCGCGCCGGAAGGCAGGGATCCGAGCAGGCTCTCGACCAGCCGGCAGGACTCCGCGAGCTCATCGAATCGAACCGCGACGCGGGCCGCCACGTCGCCTTCCTGACGGAGAATCCTCGCCGGCGGCAATTTATCGTAAGGCGCGGAAGGGAAGTCGATTCGCGTATCGAGCGCCTGGCCGCTCGCGCGGCCCGCCAGGCCGAGGACACCGAGTCGTGAGGCGAGCGCCGGCGTCAGGATGCCGGCGCCGGCGAAGCGGTCCCTCACTCCCGAGTGCTCTTCGTAGATGGCTCGAAGCTCCGCTGCCTCCTTGCCGATGGCTATGATGCGGGCGGCGAGGCTCTCGGCCGTTGCTGCGGAAACGTCGCCTCGGGTTCCTCCGGGAACCACGGCATCCAGCAGATATCGCTGTCCGAACGCGTGCGAGAGGGCGCGCAAGAGCTCCTCCTTGATGCGCGAGAACTGTGCGAGCCCGAATGCGAAGCCGGCATCGTTGGCGAGCGCGCCCACATCGCCCAGGTGGTTGGCGATGCGCTCGAGCTCGAGCAGGATCGCCCGCAACGCCGCCGCGCGCGGCGCAATGGCGCAGCCGGCCATCCCTTCGAGCGCCTGACAATATGCCCAGGAATAGGCGACCGCCGAATCACCGGCGATCCGGGCCGCCAGCCGATGGCCCTCGAGGAGCGGCAGCTCCGTGAAGCGCCGCTCGACGCCCTTGTGCGTGTAACCGAAGCGCTCCTCCAGCCGCAGCACCTTCTCCCCGACGACGGAGAAGCGGAAGTGTCCGGGCTCGATGGTGCCGGCGTGCACCGGCCCCACCGCGATCTCGTGCACCCCTTCGCCCGCGACGCGAACGAGCTCCGGGCCCTCGGGCGGATGCCGCAGCCAAGGGCGCCGATCAGGATCGCTCGAGCGCACGCGCGAGACATCGAAGATCGCCCGTTGCATGCGGGAGGCGCAGGGAAAGAGCGACTCGATGCCAGGATAGTCGAACGGCTCCGCCGCCGGCGCGCGGGCGCCACTGACAGATAGCTCGATGACGAGCACGCCCCGATCCGCGAGGAATGCGGCATGGATCGTGGCGCCGTTGTCGCAATCGCCGCATTCCGAGGCCCACATGGCGAGCAGGCGTCCGCCGCTCGCGGCAACATCTGCCGCGCACCGGCTCCAGTCCTCCGCCGTCAGTCCGAGGCCCCGGGTGCGCGGCGCCCCCGGCAGCTCCCGCGCCCGGTCCCACCATTTCGCCAGCGGCATGGCTCAGGGCCCCCCGATCAAGTGCGCCGCCGCGCGATACCAGTCGGCAAGATACGGCGGGATATAAAGCCCCAGCACGAGCACGAGGGCGAGGTGCGCGAACACCGGCAGCAAGGCGGGCGAGTGGGGCAACCGGCGTCCCGCCGTCTCGCCAAACACCATGGGTTGTACCCGGCCGAAGATGGCCGCGAAGGCAACGCCGAGCGCGAGCAGCAGGATGGGGATCGACCACGGCTGCTCCCGCATGGCGGTCGTCAGGATCAGGAACTCACTCGCGAACACCCCGAACGGCGGCAATCCCAGGATCGCGAGAGAGCCGAGCATCAGGCCCCAACCGACCGTGGGTGAGAGCGTGATGAGCCCGCGGATGTCGTCCATGAGCTGCGATCCCGCCTTCTGCGCCGCGTGCCCTACGGTAAAGAAGATTGCCGACTTGGTGAGCGAGTGCACTGTCATGTGCAGAAGCGCCGCGAACGTTGCCACGGGTCCGGAGAGGCCGAACGCGAAGGTGGCGAGTCCCATGTGCTCGATCGAGGAGTAGGCGAAGAGCCGCTTGATGTCGCGTTGACGAAGGAGGAGGAAGGCCGCGAGCACGACCGACAGCAGCCCGAATCCCATGAGCATCCGCGAGGGGAGCGTCGAGTGCAGCGATCCCTCGACGAGCACCTTGCAGCGCACCACCGCGTAGAGCGCCACGTTGAGCAGCAGTCCCGAGAGGACGGCGGAGATCGGCGTTGGGCCCTCCGCGTGGGCATCCGGCAGCCAACTATGGAGCGGAGCGAGTCCCACCTTGGTGCCGTACCCGACGAGGAGGAACACGAAGGCCAGCGCGAGCACCGCGGGCTCGAGCTGCGATTTGACCGCATCGAGGTGCGTCCAGAGGAGCGCCGTCACCCCCTGGGCGCCGAGCACCTTCTCGGCGGCGAAGTAGAGGAGGATCGTGCCGAACAGCGCCTGCGCGATGCCGACGCCGCAGAGAATGAAATACTTCCACCCCGCCTCCAGGCTCTGCGGCGTGCGGTAGAGCGTCACGAGGAGCACGGTGGACAGGGTGGCCCCTTCCATCGCCACCCAGAGCAGCCCCATGTTGTTGGTGGTGAGCGCGGTAAGCATCGTCAGCATGAAGAGCTGATACATGCTGTGGTAGAGGCGCAGCCGCCCCGGAGTCACTCGCGAGTGGGCCGCCTCCACGCGCATGTATGGCCTGGAGAACAGCGCGGTCGTCAAGCCGACGAAGGCGGTGAGCGCCACCAGGAAGACGTTGAAGGGGTCGATGAAGAACTGCTCGCGCCAGAGGAGATCAGGTCCCCGGCCGACGATCCGCGCCGTGAGCGCGCACGCCGCGGCGAAGGTGCCGAGGCTGAATGCGGCATTGATCTCCGGCGCAGCGCGCCGCGCGCCCCAGAAGGCGAGCGTGATCGCGCCGGCGGCGGGAAATGCGAGCAGGCAGAAAAGCTCGATCATCGCCGCTCGCTCAGGCGCTCCAGGTGATGCAGGTCGAGGCTGTCGAACTGCTCCCGGATCTGGAAGAAGAAGACGCCGAGCACGAGCACGGCGACGAGGACATCGAGCGCCACGCCGAGCTCGATGATCATCGGCATGCCGTAGGTGGCGCTCATGGCGCCGAAGAAGAGGCCGTTCTCCATCGAGAGGAACCCGATGACCTGCGACATCGCCTTGCGGCGCGTGATCATCATGAGGAAGGCGAGCAGTACCACCGCGACCGCGATGCCGATGGCATTGCGCATCGTCGTGCTCGCGAGCTGCGTGATGGGCTGCGCCAGGCCGAAGGCGAACACGACGATCATGATTCCCGCGAGCATCGTCCCCGAGATGTTGAGCAGCGGCTCGGTGTCCCAGTAGACCTCCAGCCGCCGGATGAGCCGGTGCAGCAGCCAGGGGAGGAATGCGACCTTGAGAGCGAGGGTGAGGAGGGCTGAGACATACAGATTCCCCTCACCGGTGCGCCACGCGAGCAGGAGCGTTGCGGCCGCGAGAACGGCGCCCTGCACCGCATAGAGGCTCACCAGGCTCACGATGCGGCGCTGCGACAGCATCGCGAACGAGAGGAGGAGCAGCAGCGCTGCGCAGGCGTTGAGGAGCTGCTGGTTGAAGGGGAGGTGTGTCACGACGGTCTCAGGCGCCTCCGAGAAGAACGTGGACCAGGAGTCCGAGAACCGCGAACAGGAAGGCGGTTGCGAGAAACTCCGGGGCCCGCATCACGCGCAGCTTCGCGGAAACGGTTTCCAGGACGGCGAGGCCGCCACCGGCGGCGGCGAGCTTCAGGGCGAGCACTGGGATGGCGAGGGTCAGGCCGAGCGGTCCGATGTCCCGGGCCGCGATTCCCCAGGGGACGAAGAGTGCGAAACCGATGCAGGCATAGTTGAAGAGGCGCAGCGCCGAGGCCCACTCCATGAGCGCCAGGTGTCGCGCCGAGTACTCGAGCAACATCGCCTCGTGGATCATCGTGAGCTCGAGGTGCGTCGCCGGGTTGTCGACCGGAATGCGCGCATTCTCGGCGAGCAGCACCAGCGTGAAGGCAATCGCGGTGAAGGCGAGGCTCGGATCTATCGCGAGCTGCTCGCGTGCGAGGTGCGCGGAGATCGCCGGCAGCGCCGTGGTCGCCGAGATCAGCGAGGCGACGAAGATGACCATGAGAAGCGCCGGCTCCGCCAGGAAGCCGATCATCATTTCGCGACGTGCTCCGAGCGTGCCGAACGCCGTGCCGACGTCCATGGCGGCAAGCGACAGGAACACCCGGGCGGTCGCGAAAAGACCCACGAGAGCGATCGCATCCGCCGCGACGACGAGCGGCAGGCGGCCGGCAAGGGACGGGATGATGGCGGCGGCCACCACCATCGCGCCGAATACGACATACGGGGCGATGCGAAAGAGCGGCGACGCGCTTTCGGCCAGCACCGCGTCCTTGTGGAAGAGCTTGCGGATGTTGCGGTACGGCAGCAGCATGCTCGGCGCATTGCGATTGGCGAGCCACGCGCGGCACTGGTTGACCCAGCCGAGGAAGAGCGGCGCGGCGGCGAGCGCCACTGCGATCTCGAGCGCCTGGGCCACCAGCGGAGCGAGCCTCATGTTGCGAGCACCACGGCGAGCAGGAAGACGAGCGTCGCGAAGCTGTAGAGCAGGTACGCCGCGATGCGACCCTGTTGCAGAACCGCCATCGCATCGGCGATCCGCCGCGTCCAACCGGCAATCGGCTGGTAGAGAGCCCGCCAGATCCGGTCCGAGATCGCGATCCGATAACGAGGCGCCGCGTCGAAGGGCGTCGGCAGCTCGCGCTCGATGGCGAAGAACGACTGGAAGATGTTGCGGATCGGCTGGCCGAAGCCCTCCGCCGTGTCCTGCATTCGTGGGGTCAGCTCACCGAAGGCGCAGTCCCACGGGCGCGCCCGCCGGACGCGCCCGTGATAGAAGATGCGGACGAGAAGGCCGGTCAGGGCGATGACTGCGACGCCGGCCAGGAGGAAAACGAGCGGTGAATATGACACCGCCCGGCCGGGAACCGGCGCGAGGAGCCACCACGCGCCGCCCTGCGGCGGCGCGCTTCCCGTGAGCTGCCGTGTCACCGGCGCCAGCGCCGAGATGACCTGCACCGGAGCCAGCCCGAGTGCGAGACAGAGGACGGCGAGCCAGCTCAACCCCAGGCGTTCCAGCCAGCCGCAGTCGTGCGCCTGCGCGAGCGAGCTCTCGCGCGGCTGGCCGAGAAAGATGACGCCGTAGAACTTCACCATCACGTAGCCGGCGAGCGCCGCGCAGAGCGCGACCACCGCGGCGCCGAGCGGGATCAGGAGATTGACGAAGGCACGCGGAATCTCATCGGCGAAGAGGAACGACTGCAGCAGCAGCCATTCCGATACGAAGCCGTTGAGCGGCGGCAGACCCGCCAGGGCGAGCGCACCCACCAGCGTGAGGGCTGCCACCCACGGCATGCGATGGATGAGCCCGCCGAGGCGCCCGAGGTTGCGCTGGCCCGTCGCGTGCAGCACCGAGCCCGTGCCGAGGAAGAGCAGGCTCTTCATCGCGGCGTGATTGAGGGAATGGTAGAGCGTAGCGATCAGTGCCAGCGCCGCGAGCGCCGGCATGCCGACGCCGAAGAACACGACGGCGAGGCCTAGGCCGGTGAAGAGCAGGCCGACGTTCTCGATCGAGGAGTAGGCGAGGAGGCGCTTCATGTCCGTCTGCACCGCGGCGAACACCACCCCATAGAGCGCCGTCAGGAGGCCGGCCGCGAGCGGGAGGAGTCCCCACCACCAGAGCGGATGCCCGAGCAGGTCGAACGTGATGCGCAGCATTCCGTAGACGGCGGTCTTCAGCATCACCCCGGAAAGTAGCGCCGATACCGGGGAGGGGGCGGCGGGATGCGCTTCCGGCAGCCAGACGTG
>Ga0134126_10004981_pt1 | contig 16592 bp, 14 predicted proteins | sample KB31752_FD_96881 | JGI IMG/M metagenome (GOLD analysis project Ga0134126, IMG submission 96881) | Terrestrial soil microbial communities with excess Nitrogen fertilizer from Kellogg Biological Station, Michigan, USA - KB3-175-2 | ecosystem: Environmental > Terrestrial > Soil > Unclassified ...
CTCCTCGGAGAGAATCAGCGTGAATTCTCTTTGCGTGGTGGCGGCGGTGAAGGTGGGCTGGGTACCGAGGGTTGCCTGGATCAGCAACAGCGCTTCGCGGACCGGATCGACCAGGGACTGGCCGCGCGGCGATAGTTCCATGTCGCGGCCGACCCTCACCAGCAGCGGATCGTCGAAATAGTCGCGCAGCCGGTGCAGCGCCGCGCTCATCGCCGGTTGCGACACGAAGACCTTTTCTGCGGCCCGGGTGATGTTTTTCTCACGCAGCAGCGTATCGAGAGCGATCAGCAGATTGAGATCGAAACGGTGAAACTGCATGCACGGCGCCGATCTTGAAGGGGTGCCGATTTTACCAGATTGCGCCGGGCGGCAAATTGGCCGCCGCGCTTTCGGTGGAGCGGGCTTTCCTTGGACCCGCCGCCGGATGCCGCGAGCGCCGCGACGGCGGCCGCGGTCCGGCGCTAGGAAATACAGCCCTTGTCGCGCCGATATTCGCGCGGCGTGACGTTGTATTTGGCCCGGAACACGCGGCCAAAGTGGGTGGGGCTGTTGAACCCGCAGTCGAAGGCGATGGCCGTCACCGTGCGGCCTCGCTGAGTCGGAGATTGCAGTGCGCGCGAGCAGGCCTCGAGCCGGCGGCGCAAAATGTAGCGCGCCACCGTCTCGTCCTGTTCCGAGAACAGGTGGTGCAGGTAGCGCGCCGTCATCTTGCAGGCTTCTGCGATGCGGGTCGGAGTCAGATCCGGATCATTCAGATGCGCCTCGATGAAATTGATGATGCGAATCCGATGCGCCGTGCCCAGCGACGAACGGTCGGCGATGGCCTGCGGCAAAGCTGCGTAGGCGGCGCCGATCAGGTCGAGGATGGCCACACCGATGCGGCTGCCGGTTTGCTCATCGACACCGTGGTGGCACTCGCTCCAGTACTTGCGCAGCAGCTGCGACAGCAGACCGCTGGCGCCGCGCACGCCCGACATGTGAATGGCCGCGAGACATTCGGGGCAGCCGATCTGCCGCCGCAGCGTCGTGTTCGGAATCCCCAGGACCAGCATGCGGTTGGCGCCGGTGAATACCATTTCGTAACGGCGGGTGCTGTCGCAGAGCGTGAAGTCGCCGACACGCAGCACGGATTCGCGGCCGTCCTGGCGGCTGACGCTCTCGCCCTCGAGTTGCAAGTGCAGGAAAAACATCGAATCCCTGGTGCGTGCCACGTGCGAGCGTGAATGGCGCACGAGCTGGGCGTCGGAATACACTTCGGCGAGAGTCATATCGCCGATCGAACCGCGCACGATGGAGCCGTTGAAAACCTGGATGTCCTCGGGTTCGGAGACCAGCGGTGAGAAACTCTCGCTGGCCCGATCATTCCAGAATGCAAGCTTGCGCCGCGGGTCCAAGCCGAACGTCGAGAACGATTCAAGTTGTGCCATTTATCTCCCCATTTCAACCCGAGCCCATCCTTGCCGTGTTTAGTTATACGTAACAATCAATTCTCTAAACCAATTCATTCGGCTTATACGTGTTATTTGCCAAACCGGGAGCGCCCATCTGAGGGATGGAAAATAATTATTATTAATCAATAGGATACGACATTTCGTGCGCGGCGCAACACCACCCGCGCCCGGGACGATCCAGTCCTATGTCACTGTAAGTCGAGTTTTCGCGGCACGACCCGGCAACATGCACGCGTGAATATGTCGCCCCTCAGCGGCTACCTAGGGTATGCATTGCGCCGTGCGCAGGGCGTGATTTTCGCGGATTTCAATCACACGCTGGGGGAACTCGACCTGCGTCCCAGCCAGTTCGCCGTGCTCGCCATGATCGATCAGAACCCGGGTACCAGCCAGTCCAGTGTGTCCGCGGCGCTCGGGATCCAAAAGGCGAATTTTGTCGCGGTCATCGCGGATCTCGAAAAGCGCGGCCTGGTCCGGCGCCGCAAGTCCCATATCGATGCGCGAACATATTCGTTGGGTCTGACCTCGCGCGGGCAATCGCTGTTGCGGGACGCGGTGCAATTGCAATTGCGCCACGAGGCGCGGCTGGTCGCGCAAATCGGCAATGAAGGCCGCCGGCAGCTGCTCACGCTGCTCGAACAGCTGTCCGCACTGCCCAGCGCCTTGCCGCTCAAGTCCCGGATATAATGTTGTGTCCGGGCCGCGCATAGCCGCGCACCATGCGCCTGCTCGGAACGGCCGGCCGCAATGCCCTGCTCTCAACTCGCCCAACTGTCCAATCTGAGTGCCCAATGAACCCCGATCCAGTCAGCGTAAGCTTCGACCAAGATATCGCCGTCATCAGCGTCGACAGTCCGCCGGTCAATACCATTTCAGCGGCGGTGCGCCGCGGAATGTTCGCCGCAATCGCCCATGCACGCGCCCGTCCGGGGCTCGCGGCCGTCGTCCTGCACTGCCGGGGCAGCACCTTCTTTTCGGGCGCCGACATCGGTGAATTCTCAGGGCCGCCCAAGGAGGCCGAGTTTCGAGATCTGTTCCGTCAATTGGAACAGCTGCCGGTGCCCGTGGTTGCCGGCATGCACGGCGTGGCCATGGGCGGGGGTCTCGAGATCGCGCTCGCCTGTCACTACCGGGTGGCGGTGCCGGGCGCGCGTTTCGGCCTGCCGGAAGTCACCTTGGGCATCATTCCCGGCGCCGGCGGCACGCAGCGCATGCCGCGGCTCATCGGTGTCGAGAAGACCTTGGAGTTGATCCTGGCGGGGCGGCCCGTGGATGCGGCCGCCGCCATCGATCTCGGCTTCATCGATGCAATGATCGAGGGCGATGTGCTCGAGGCCACGGTGGCGTATGCGCGCGCGCTGGTCGCGAAGGGAGCCGGCGTGCGCCGCACCTCCGAACGCAGCGTCGATCCGGCCACGGCAACGCCCGAAATTCTAGAGCGGCTGCGGGCGCAGGGCAGGAAGCAATATCCCAATCGGGAGGCGTGGCACACCGCCATCAAGGCCGTGAGCGCCGCCGCGCGCCTGCCGTTCGAAGAGGGACTTCTGTATGAAGAGGAACTCGCCAACATCACCAAGGGGACGGTGGAGGCGAAGGCGCTGATCCACGTGTTCTTCGCTGAGCGCAACACCCGCAAGGTGCCGGGCGTGCCGGCGGCCGCCAAGAGCAGCATCGCGAGCGGCGGCGTGATCGGCGCGGGGACCATGGGCGGCGGCATCGCGATCTGCTTCGCGAATGCGGGCTTGCCGGTCGTCGTGCTCGACAGCAGCCAGGCGGCTTTGGACCGTGGATTCGCGGGCATAGGTAAGACCTACGATTCCATGGTGAAGCGCGGGCGCCTGACGGTGGAGGAAAAGGCGCGGCGGCTGGCGCTGATCCGCGGCACGCTGGAGTACGCGGACCTGGCGGGCGCCGACGTGGTGATTGAAGCGGTATTCGAAGACCTCGACCTGAAGCGCAAAATCTTCAAGGCCCTCGATGAAGCGGCAAAGCCCGGCGCGGTGCTCGCCACCAACACCTCGACCCTCGACATCACCGAGATTGCGGCGGCGACCCGCCGTCCCGAGGCTGTCATCGGACTGCATTTTTTCTCGCCGGCCAATGTCATGCCGCTGCTCGAGATTGTGCGCGCCGACGCCACCGCGCCGGCAATCATCGGCAGCACCCTGGATCTGGCGAAAACCTTGCGCAAGACGCCGGTCATCGCGCGTGTTTGTTACGGCTTCATCGGCAATCGTATGATGGAAGGCTACGCGCGCGAAGCGCAGCGCATGGTCCTCGAGGGGGCGACGCCGGCCCAGGTCGACGGTGCGCTCGAGGCCTGGGGAATGGCGATGGGCATACTCGCAGTGTTCGACATGGCGGGAATCGACGTGGGAGTCAATGTGCACAAGGCCAATGCCGACCGCTATCCGCCGGATCCGTCTTATTACCAGGCCGATATCGCACTCCACGCCGCGGGTCGATTGGGTCAGAAGACCGGCAAGGGGTATTACAAGTACCTGCAGGGTGATCGGACGCGGCATGAGGATCCGGAGGCGCTCGACATTCTCAGGAGCACGGCGCGCCGGCTCGATATTCCACCCAGGACGCATGGCGTCGATGAGATCGTGGAGCGCTGCCTGTATCCGCTGATCAACGAAGGCATCCGAATCCTGGAGGAGGGCATCGCGCTGCGTGCCGCGGATGTGGATGTGGTGTGGTGCGCGGGGTATGGATTTCCGCGGTATCGCGGCGGCCCGATGTTCTATGCCGATACCATCGGTCTGAAGGCCGTTCACGACGGCATGCTCAAGTACCGCGATATATTCGGACCCATGCATTGGCAGCCGTCGCCGCTGCTGGCGCGTTTGGCGGAGGAAGGGCGTAGCCTTGCTGATTGGGATGCTGTGCGCCAGGAGTTGTAGGGGAGAGCGGCGATGAATGTGAAGGATTTGATTGCGATCGATGTACATACGCATGCCGAGGTGTCCTGCCGGCAACCGGTGGATGAAGTTTGGAAGGAATACGAGGAGGCGGCCTCGAAATACTTCAAGGCGGGCAAGCGCCCGACGATCGCGGAGACGATTGCCCGCTACCGCGAGCTCAAGATCGGGCTCGTGATGTTCACCGTCGATTCAGAACATGAGTTGGGCTCGAAGCGTATTCCCAACGAGGAAGTCCGCGATGCCGCGCGCGAGAACAGCGACATCATGCTGGCGTTCGCCAGCATCGATCCGCACAAGGGCAGGATGGGGGTGCGCGAGGCCCGCCGCCTCATCGCAGAGGGCGGCATCAGCGGCTTCAAGTTTCATCCCACCGTTCAGGGTTTCTTCCCGAATGACCGCATGGCGTACGGACTCTACGAAGTCATCGCGGAATACAAGCTGCCGGCCATATTCCACAGCGGCCATTCGGGGATCGGCACCGGCATGCCCGGCGGCGGAGGCATGCGCCTCAAGTACTCGAACCCCATTCACGTCGATGACGTGGCGGCGGACTTTCCGGACATGAAGGTCATCATTGCGCATCCGTCGTGGCCGTGGCAGGACGAGGCATTGTCCGTGTGTCTGCACAAACCCAATGTGTACATCGACCTGTCGGGCTGGTCGCCGAAATACTTTCCGCCGCAACTCGTGCAGTACGCGAATACTCAACTGAAACGCAAAATGCTGTTTGGGTCGGATTATCCGTTGATCGCGCCCGATCGATGGATCAAAGACTTCAAGGAGGCGGGATTCAGGCCCGAGGTGCATGAGTTGATCCTCAAGGAGAATGCGATGGCGGTTCTGGGGCTTGAGGAGAAGGGTGTATGACGGGTTTGGAGGAGGAAGTGCCCGTTCTGGTGGTCGGCGGCAGCCTCGTCGGGCTGACCACCTCGGTGCTGCTGGCGTCGCATGGCGTGCGGCACATGCTGATCGAGAGGCACAGGGGCACGGCAATCCACCCGCGGGCGGCCTCGTTTCACCAGCGTACGATGGAGACCTTCCGCAGTGTCGGCCTTCAAAAGGCCGTGGAGGCCGCGGCCGAGCGCGAGTTTGCCCAGAACGGCGCGATCGTTTCCGTCGATACCTTGGGTGGCAGGGAGCTGGCCTGCTTCTACCGTTCGTTCAACGAGGGGGTGGAAGGCTTGAGCCCCACCTCGCGGCTGTTCATCACGCAGGTCGGTCTCGAGCCGGTGCTTCGCGAACGCGCGCGCGAACTCGGGGCCGATCACCACTATGCGACGGAGATGGTGAGCTTCGAGCAAGACCCCAGGGGGGTGCTCGCGGTGCTGCGTCCGCGTGACGGCGGACCGGAACGCAGGGTCCGCGCCCAGTACTTGATCGGAGCGGACGGCGCCCACAGCCCCGTGCGCGCGCAGCTCGGCATCGGCATGGCGGGCCGCGGCAGCTTCGCCGACTGCGTGACCATCTACTTCAAGGCCGACCTACGCGCGTTGATAAATGGCCGAAATCTCAGCGTCGTGTACGTCAACCAGCCGGAGCTGCTGGCATTCTTCAGATTCGCGATTACAGAAGATGCCGGGTTCCTGGCGGTTTTCGCGACTTTCGACAAGGGCGGCGTCCGCGGCCGTGTCGACCAAGATGTTTCTCCCGCGCGTTGCGCCGCGCACGTGCGCGCAGCGCTGGGGGTGCCGGCCGAATTTCCCGTTGCGATCGACAACGTGCAGCCATGGAATGCGACCGCGGCGACGGCGACGGCGTTTCGCAAGGGGCGCGTCTTCCTGGCCGGCGATGCGGCGCATCTCATGCCCCCCACCGGAGGGTTTGGCGGCAATACCGGCGTCGCGGACGCGCACAATCTGGCATGGAAACTGGCCATGGTGCTCGAGGGAGCCGCCGGACCCGGGTTGCTGGACAGCTACGAAGCCGAGCGCAAACCGCAGTGCGAGCTGATCGTCGAGCAAGCCTACGCGCGCTACGTCAAGCGCGTCGATGCGTCCCTGCCGGCAGCCCATCTCGCGCCTCTTCTCGACGATGCGTCGATCGAGTTGGGGGCCGTCTATTGCTCCGATGCCATAGTCGAGGAAGAGGGGCAGCGTCGTATCACTGATCTGCTCGAAGACCCGCACAAGCCAAGTGGCAGTCCCGGAACGCGCGTGCCTCACATTGTCTTGCAGCGAAACGGCGTCGCCGTTTCCACACACGATTTATCCGAAAACGGTTTTGTATTGCTCGCCGGCGCCGGTGCCCGGAATTGGGCGGCAGCGGCGCAAGTCTTGGCGGCAGAGCGGGGAATTCCCTTGAAGGCGTATCGGATCGCACCGGACGGCGATCTGGCGGACTCCGACGGCCGCTTCTGCAGCACCGTGGGTGTCGGCGCGCAGGGCGCGCTGCTGTTGCGGCCCGACGGCGTCATCGGCTGGCGCACGCATGGCTCTCATGCGGATCCGCGCGCACGGCTCGACGAGGTGATGCGGCGGCTGACATCACGGTGATCAGGGGCGCGGACCGCGCGGGAGCGGACCGCGCGGGCGCCGCACTCAGCCGGGCGGGGCGCATCCAAACAAATCCTAAGTTCTTCCATGCCTGCCGGCGATCTCAGCGGTGCTCGTATCACCGCGAGCGGCGACAGCGGCCGCTGTCGCCCGATCATCGGTCGTCGGCAACCAAACCGCGGCGCGTGCCACCCGGCGCAAAGTAGAGGCACGGCCCGGATGAGCGATCGCAACATAAAATACCTTGGGCTCCGTCCTGGACGCTTTGGGGACGAGCTTGACGAAGAAGCTGGTCGAGTTTTTCCCCTTGGGGAATGACTGACTGACCTTTCCCTGGGGCACATAATCGATGCCTGGTTTCGCCGACGCGGCCTCGGTCCACCACACGAATGGAGTGTCGCCGCCCGAGCGGTTGGAAAGATGAACGCGAATCTCGGCAAAATGTTCACCCGACTGAACTTTATAGCTATCGGCGGATACCACGGCGTGCTTGGTCAGGCCGGTTGCCGGGCTCGATCGCTTGTCATCGGGCGCGGCACGGGTTGCGGCCGTAGATTGCGGCTGCGGCTGCGGCTGCGCCTGCGGTTTCGGTTGCGGTTGCGGTGCCGGCGCATCGTGCGGAGTTGCGGGCTGCGAGGCGCCGGCCAGCTGCGCCACGGAGCCGGCGCCAGGTCGACCGTTCGCAGCCACCGCCGGGACGAGGGCATCGACGCCGGCTGCCCCGATCGGCGTCAAGTGCGCAACCTCAACCCAAAACACCACGATGATGAGCAAGGCGGCGAACAGCGCAGTGGCCCTCAATGGCACCGCCGGCCGAGAGACCGCGGGCGCGGACTGCAAACCGTCACCGCGCGGCAATTGCTCCACGGCCTCCCGCTCGGCGTTCAATTTCTTGAGCCATGCGTGTACCGATGTTGACCGACCCGCGCGGTGCCAATACATCCCCATCGCCAGCGCATGCCATTGTCGTCGGCGCAGCAGGGGCGGTCGATCCGGCACTATTCCCAGATCGCGCGCCTCGATCGAGCGTCTGCGCTGAAAGGGATGCGTACCTGCGAGCAATTCGTACGAGAGGCATGCCAACGCGTAGATGTCATCGCGCGGATCGGGCGGCCGGCCCTCCAGGAGTTCGCAGGACGCATAGGCGGAGGTTGGCGCGGACGGCGCCTGTCTTGGGCCCGTGCGATCCGCCGGCAACAGTCTGACAGAAGTGCCGGACGCGCCGAAGCCGAGTATTCGCACCTCTCCGGAGCGGGTAATCATGATGTTTTGCGGTTTCAAATCCGCATGAATGACGCCGCGAGCGTGCGCATGCTCGAGCCCGGAGCCTATCTCCCGTATGATTGCCCAAGCCTGTGGGCGGGACATTCGCAGCGGATGCAATCGCGCCGTCACGTCGCTCAGGAGTTCCCCGTCGAGAAACTCCATGGTTAGAAAATCAACATCGCCATCGCGGTCCAGGTCGAACAGGTTGACAATGTTCCGGTGAGAGAGCATCTGCGCGCCGTAGAAATCGCGGCGTAACCGTGCGCGCAGCGTGTCGAGGTCATCCGTTCCCCGGGTGTCCGCGATTGGGTGGAAAATCTTGATCGCGACGTATTGCAGGGCCTCCGGAAGATCGGCCCGATAGCGATCCAATGCTTTGAACACGGTGCTCCTGCCGCCGCCACCCAAACGCTTTTCAAGAACATACCGACCGCGCAACACCCGGCCAACTTCAAAGGAACATGAGCTGGGCGCGGTTTCGGGGTCAACGGCTCTGTGAGCGAGAATGTTATTCATGGACGATAGTTTCCAGCCGGGTTTCCCCGGCCACGCGCCATCCGCCTCCTCTATGCGGAATACCTCGAGTAGCGCGTCAACTATGGATGATTCGGTCGTTCATGTATGTCAGACAAAGCCGCATGTCGCGATCCCAATGTTCGGGGGTCATCGGCTTCGGCGGTAACATGACTGGGCTTGCGTGCCCGGACGGCCCCGCCGCCTGCGGAGGAGCTACGCAGCGACCGATGCCCCGACAATTTCGTGCTTCGCAAGTGAATTGGAGACGAATCCCGACGATTTCATCTCCTCCACGAAAAGCCGAAGATATTGAGCGGGGGCCTGCCCGCGGCGTTTTGGCGTTCCCATCGCCTGCTGAATGACCATGAAGCGCTGCGGCAGAAGGCGCAATCCGCCGATTTTGCCCGCATCCGCTTCCAGTTGCTGCTTGACTCCTGCAGCCACCTCCAATCCCTGATCAGTGAAGGTTTGGACGACGGTAGGCGATGTCGGCGCTCGAACGATCCGCGCATTCCTAATCTCACGCGACAGAAAGAGATCATAAGCACTACCTTTGCCAACGGCGACGCGGTTGCCCGCGCGATCGACCTCTTCATTCGATCGGATGGAAGAATCTTCGCGCACCAAGTAGCAGCCTTCGATCAACATATAGGGTGCGGTAAATTCGATCGCGGTGCTTCGATCGGGATCGATGGCAAAAAAACCGAAGTCTGCCTGCTCCAACATGACCGCTTCAACCGATTTTATCGCCGCATCAAATACAACCAAGTTCAATTCGGCTTTCAACCGGTGCGCAAGCTCTCTCGCCAGATCAATCGAAACGCCCACAGGTTCGCCTGATTCGCCGTCTTTTTTTGCCAGAAGGGGGTTGCCCAGGTTTATGGCGGCACGCAATTGTCCGGTGGGCAGAAAGCTGGACCGAAGCGACGCGCTGACATTCATTCGCTTTCTAGTTCCTGATCCAAGGCTTGGGAATCGTACCAATGTTGGAAAGTGCTTCGAGCCCGCGACGCAAGTGCCCGCGGAGCGCTTCGGAGCCCACGTCGTTGCGTGATGCCATGATCGCCTCGGACTATGAGGTGATTATAGTGTCTGTTCGCCTCATGAGAAGAGTTGATCAGGTACCCCCATCGCCTCAAACGGCACGATCAGGGTGCCGGCTTGCGTTCAAGCGGGACCCTATGTAGACTTACTACTATGGGTAAACAAGATCGTGATGTGCGGATGTCCCTGCAAACATTGAAGGTGTTGGAGGCGTTTCTAGACAATCCCGTGGATCAGCTTTCGGGCGCCGAAGTGCACCAGCGTTGCCGCATCGCATCCGGCACCCTGTATCCCATACTTCTTCGGCTCGAGGCGGCGGGGTGGTTTGTCAGTCGGTGGGAGTCCATAGACCCATCGAGCGCCGGCCGCCCGCGCCGTCGTCTGTATCGGCTGACGCCGACCGGGCTCAGGCGGGCCGGAGAAGTCTTCGCAAGCTTTAACCGCGGTGTTCTTGCATAACCGGCGCGATCGCCGGTGCCAGGAGGGGCCATGAATTCCAAGCGAGAGTTGAACTGGGTGGATGGCTTTGCACACTGTTTGATTCATCGCGCGGCGCGGCGCGCCCCCGAGCCGTTGCCGGAACGGCTCGAAGAGGAATGGCTGGCGGACTTCGCGGAGCGGCGTGGAGGGCTGTCGCGGTTACGGTTCGCAGTCGGTTGCTGCTGGGCGACCGGCGTCATTGCGCGTGAGCAGGGAGTTGCGGCTCTTGCCGCGACGAGTTCTCCCCTCGGTAACGGGTACCTGGTCGGCGATGGCGGCTCGCCGCTCTTCTCGCGCCGCGCAGCGACGTTTCTCCTGGTGGCCGGTCTGCACGCGGCGGTGCTGTACGGTCTCGCGATCGGCCTGAGTTCCCGATTCAACAAGGTGAGCACCGGTCCATTGGAGGCACGGGAAATAAAATCTCCGCCGCACCGTGACTTGTTGCCGCTGCCGCCGCCGCAAGTCTCGCGTACGAGAATCGAGGTGCCGATTTCGGAAGCAATGCCCCGGATCGAGTCCGATCCGACCGACGCGGTGCAGGGAACGCGTCAGGAGCCGCAGCGGCCGCTGCCTGCGCCGATCCCATCCGTGGTCAATCGCGTGCAGGGAGGACCGGGAAGTGGATTTCCGAGTACCGATGATTTCTATCCCTCTCTGGCCATTCATATGGGAGAGAAGGGCGTGGCGACGGTCAGGGTATGCGTCGATGGTCAGGGACGCCTGAATTCCGAACCAACGATCATGCAGTCCACCGGAAGCTCGCGGCTCGACGAGGGCGCCCTGAGACTTGCAAAGGCCGGCTCCGGGCATTATCGAGCCACGACAGAGGACGGCCGGCCTGTGAACTCCTGCTATCCGTTCCGTATTCGGTTCGATCTGAGGAATTAGGCTCCGGGAACGGCGAAATCCCGGGACATACCCGAGTACCGGCGCCGCGCGTCCCCGGTGCCGCCGGATTGCAGTGTGCGATACCCCCGGCACGCGGCCATTCCGTACAATGAGCGCTCAGATACCAGTCGGCACTCGGGGATGGTGATTTACATGGCGCGCGATTTAGGGAAGGGTCATTCCGGCTCGAGCCGAACTGCGACGGGGCGGGTTCGATCGGGCGGCAAGCGTCGGCAGGGCGCATTGAATCGCGAGACGATCGTCGCCGCGGCGCTTTCTGAAATCGATCGCAACGGCCTGGAGGGTTTCAGTCTCAGGGGTCTTGCGAAGACGCTGAAGGTTTATCCGTCGGCGATCGTTTGGCATGTGAGCGGGCGCACCTCCTTGCTCGCGGACGCAGCGTCCTTGGCGCTGGCGGATATTCTGCCGCCGGGATTCCCGGATTCGTGGCAGGGGTACCTCAGGGATTTTTTTCATCGCTTTCGCGAGGCCCTTCGGCGGCATCCGAATGTCGCTCCGCTCATAGGTGCCCAACTCGTTGCCAACCGGGCGGTGGATTTTGAGTTCGTTGAGCGGCTTTTGGCGGCGCTTGCGCACGCCGGGCTCAGCGGCCCGAAGTTGGCGGGAGCGTACAGTGCGGTGATGGCGGCGCTGGTCGGTTTCACCACGCAGGAATTTGCGCCGTTGCCGGTGGAAGATACAACCTCCTGGCAGCGCGACATACAAGATCGTCTACTGAAGGCAGACGCACGTAAATATCCGACACTGGTCAAGAACATGAAGTCCCTCGGGAACAAGACTTTCATCCTTCGGTGGCAAAATGGCACCGAGGTGCCCATGGATGAAGCGTTCGATATACTCGTGGATATTGTCATCGCCGGCCTGGAGCGGCTTGTGTCCGGGTCTTAGGTTGCGCGCATCACGGCGTGTGCATCCCGTAAGGCTCCCGCGATCGCATCGTCCAGACGGTCGACGATGAGGTCGATGTCCGTTGGCTGACAAATATACGCAGGAGCAACGATCACATGATCGCCGCCGGCGCCGTCGATCGTTCCGCCGGAAGGATAGACTGCCAGCCCTCTGGCCAGGGCGTGATGCTTGATGCGCTCGTGAAATTGCAAGCTCGGCGCGAAAGGCCGCCGTTGCGCGCGATCTTCGACCAATTCGAGGGCGAAGAACAACCCTCGACCTCGAATGTCGCCGATGTTGGCATGGGACACGAAGCGTTCGCGCAAACGCTGTTCCAATAGCGCACCCATTGATCTGACCCGGGGAAGCAGTTCCTCATCCTGAATTATCCGCTGAACCTCGAGCGCGGCCGCGCAGGCGAGCGGGTGTGCTTGATAGGTATGGCCATGAATAAACGAGCCGGACCCGTTGGCGAGCGCATTGATGATGCGGCGGCTGACCAAGATTCCGCCGATCGGCGCGTAGCCGCCACCGAGTCCTTTGCCAATGGCCTGGATATCCGGGGTGATGCCTTCTTGCTGCCACGCGTGGGTCGTACCGGTCCGGCCCATGCCGCACATCACCTCATCGAGTATCAACAGTGCGCCGTGCCTATCGCAGACCTTGCGGATCGATTCGAAATAGCCGGGGACGGCCGTGACGCAGCCGGCCGTCGCTCCGACGACCGGCTCCGCGCAGAACGCAGCCACATTCCTCGGGCCAAGACGTTGGAATTCGTGTTCCAACTCGGCACAGAGACGCGCCGTGTACTGTGAATCACGTTCACCGTCGTGACGATAGTGATAGGAGAAACAAGGTGAGACGTGGCTGAAGGCGCCGGCCAACATGGGTTCATACGGCCGGCGGCGCGCGAGGTTTCCGCCGGCGGCCAGGGCGCCCAAGGTGTTTCCATGATAACTTTGACGTCGCGCAATGAACCGGGTCCGTTGGGGCTCACCAACCTCCAGAAAGTATTGCCGCGCAAGTTTAATGGCGCTTTCCATGGCTTCTGACCCGGAGGAAACGAAGAATGCGTGGGATAGACCTCCGGGTTCATCGCCCAAAAGCAGGTCTGCCAGCGCTTCGGCAGGTTCGGTTGTAAAGAATCCACTGTGTACATAAGTGAGCGATGCGGCCTGCGCGCCGACGGCGGCTGCGACACGGCGGTTGCCGTGGCCGATGCATGCGACGGCCGCTCCCCCCGATGCGTCGAGTATTTCCCGGCCGTTCCGTAATACCAGCATCATCCCCTCGCCTCGAACGGCCACCGGCGGCTGCTTCACAATCGTCCGATGCACGATGCGGCTGAATGGCGCGTTTGGACCCGGTTGCGGACTCATCGTTGACCTCTCTCCGTCGGCTGAAGCATCTCGCGTATGAATTCGTCGTACAATAAATATTGTCTATCGTACAAGAAATCATCGATTATTGTCACGAAACCCGATTGATCGGCGCCGCACGTGCCCGCACAGGATGCATGCGACAAGCCCCATATACTGAAATTTGGCTCATAACCCGGTACATCCGCGCCCGGATCGCAGTGCTCGTCAACACAATTGTGCAATGTTCGATATTGCTTGTGCGAGAAACAGTAATTGATGTAATGTTCGGCTGGGAGACGGTTCATCGGGGCATTCAGCTCGCTACAAATAATGGGAAAGCCATGATCCACAAAGACAGCTGTTCAAGGCGCGAGCAACGGTCGGTACCCGCGAAGCCTGGTTTTAGGACGATATTGGCCTGTGTCAGCGGTTTGGCATTAGGAGCCATCGGCCTGCCTGCTACAGCACAGACGCCGGGACCCCGGGATTCATCGGGCACGGCGCTCGAAGAGATCGTGGTAACCGCGCAAAAGCGCGCGGAGCGGTTGCAGGATGTCCCGGCCTCGGTTGCAGTGCTCAGCGGGGACGTGCTCTTGAACCAGAACGCGGACAAGCTCGAGGACTATGTGGCGCGGCTTCCAGGGCTATCGATGGACGCACGGGGGCTGGGTCAGCAACAGTTGGCCATTCGAGGGATCTCCACGGGTCCTCAATACGCCCCCACGGTTGCGACCTATATCGATGAGGCGCCGGTCGGCGCGAGCAATGGCGATGGGGCCGGTGGTCTCATCACGCCTGACATCGATTCGATCGACCTGGCTCGGATGGAGGTGCTGCGGGGGCCGCAGGGCACACTCTACGGGTCGAGCAATATCGGCGGCCTGGTAAAGTACGTCACCGTTGCGCCCGATCCCCACAGCTTCGACGCCGTGGTGTCGGCGGACGGCGAGACCTTGTCTCATGGAGGGTCGGGCCATGCGCTGAAGGGGCGCGTGAATTTACCGCTGGTTCCTGACGTGGCCGCACTTCTGGTCAGCGGCTACGACAGGGACGACCCAGGATTCATTTCGGACGACGGCCGCGGAGCGCGCAACGTCGACGAGACTCGCAGCCGCGGCATGCGTATTGCCTTCCTGGCAACGCCGTTGGAAGGACTTTCGATCAAAGCCGCTGCCATTGGACAGAACCGGTCGGCCGACGGGTTCTCCGCGGTGGATGCCGATCCGTTGACGCGCCGGCCGCTCCATGGCGATTACCGGCAGCGGCGCGCACCGGGATCCGAGTACTACCAGACCGAGGTGCGCCTCTATTACCTTACGGTCAATTACGACTTGGGTTGGAGTCAATTCACCGAGACGACGAGTTACAACACGGTCAAGACGAGCAGCTCGCAAGATTACACCCTTGATTTCGCCGGGGTGTTCGGGGCGCCCTATGATGCTCCCGACCTCGGATTCGCCGCTGCGTACGGGATCACGCAGAACAAACTCACCGAAGAGGCGCGGCTCTCCGGCACGATTGCTTCGCTCGAGTGGGTCCTCGGCGCCTATTACACTCACGAGAACTCGGACACCCTTGTTACCATACCAACACTCAATGCGATCACCGGAGCACCGATCTCGTTACCCTCGCTTCTTGACGCGGATACACGGGGTCACTATCTCGGGACAGCCGGATTCGGGCAGTTGACATACCATGTAACGCCGAAGTTCGGGGTCACGGTGGGAGGACGTTACGCTCACGACCAACTACACGACACGGCGCTCGAGTCAGGGTTTCTCGTCGGGCCCCAAAGCGTTACGCCGTCGTCGTCGAGTGATGATGTGGGTACGTTCACTGTGGCGCCCAGCTACCGGCTGACCGACAACCTGACGGCGTACGCTCGTGTTGCCAGCGGCTATCGACCGGGCGGCGCCAACGGCGGCTATGCGCCTGCGCCGACGTACGGCCCTGATCACGTGATCAATTATGAAGCTGGCTTCAAGGCGGACTTTCTAAACCACCACCTTTCGTTCGATATCGACGGATTCCACATCAATTGGACCGGCGTCCAACTTCAGTTGCGGACGGATCAAGGTCTCGAATACACGGCGGACGCCGGCAAGGCCGGCAGCAGCGGTTTCGAGGGCAATATCGCGTACGTTCCGGTTGAAGGGCTCACCTTGCGGGCTTCCGGCACCTATATTGATTCGCAACTGCAACGCGACATAGTTTCCGGCAGCAATTACGGACTGAAGGGTGACGCTCTCCCGTATTCGCCGCCCTGGAAGGTTGCGCTGTCGGGCGATTACACGAGGCCCATCACGGGGGATTGGGAGGCATTCGTCGGCGCAAGCTTCTTTTACACCGGACAGGTATCGGCGGAGTTCGCAACCGACCCCACCGCGCAGCGCATTCATTTCCCAAGCTACGACACGGTGGACATGCGGCTGGGTGTCGCCCGCCGGAATTGGACGATGTCTCTCGTCGCAAAGAACCTGTTCGATGCGATCGGCTACAACGGGCAGACGCCACTGACGCTAAACGCCGCCGGGCCCACCGCTCTGAGCATCATTCAGCCACGGGCTCTCATATTTTCCGTGACGTACCGTCATTGACTCAGGCTACGGCCATTGCTGTTACGGTTATTGCGGCCATGCCAAATGGAAGTGAGGTGAGAGGGTGAGCATGAGAAACGCTTCTCCACATTGGCATTCGATGGTCTTGATTCTGGTTTCCGTCGTTTGGGCAGCGCCAAGTACCCGTGCGATCGCCGATGATCGGCCGGTCGCCCTGGTGGGTGCAACCATCATTGACGGGACGGGTGCTGAACCAGTGCCCAATGGGGTCGTCGTCGTCAAGAACGGCCGCTTTCTTGCCGTGGGCAGTTCCCGTACCGTCACTGTTCCGGCGGGCGCGGTGCGGATCGATGCTACGGGCAAGTATGTCATTCCCGGCCTGATGGACGCGAACGTCCACCTGTTTCTCGACATCGAGACCGAGCCGCTGATCAAATACGAGGGCCATTATGACGATCTCATCATTGAAGCTGCCCAGATAGCATTACGAAATGGCGTCACCACAGTCTTTGACACGTGGGGCCCGCGCGAGGCTCTGGTGCGCGCGAGAACGCGCATAAACAGCGGCGAGGCGATCGGTTCCCGGATTTTCATCGCCGGCAACATCATCGGTTTCGACGGACCATTTTCGGACGATTTCTTTCAGGCGGGATATCTCGGCGCGGAATTTGCCAGGGAAGTCAACGATGAGTGGGAGCAA
>Ga0134126_10004982_pt1 | contig 16592 bp, 17 predicted proteins | sample KB31752_FD_96881 | JGI IMG/M metagenome (GOLD analysis project Ga0134126, IMG submission 96881) | Terrestrial soil microbial communities with excess Nitrogen fertilizer from Kellogg Biological Station, Michigan, USA - KB3-175-2 | ecosystem: Environmental > Terrestrial > Soil > Unclassified ...
CTGGCTGGTTCAGCCACAGCTGACGAACCTAATCACCGATCTCGGCCCTGATCTGGGCCTGCCGAAATATTACGACGTGGTCGCGGACAGTCGCGCTCTAGCCACGATGCATATTCATCACTCTCGCGTGCTTCGGTTCGAAGGGCTTGATCTGCCCTATTACCAGAAGTTGGTTGAGATGATGTGGGGCCAGTCGGTAATCGAGCGCATCAAGGATCGCCTGGTCGCCTTCGACAGCGCGACCGTCGGCGCCGCGCAGTTGGTCTACAAAGCGCACCTTCGCACGATCAAGATCGACGGCTTGCGCGACATTATCGGCACCGGTGGCCCGGCCTATGAAGCGCTGTTCAAGTTTATGGAATGCATTCGCGTCACGCAAAGCAATGAAGGGCTGACACTTCTCGATAAGAACGATGAGTTCGACGTCAACCAGTACACCTTCTCGGGTCTTAGCGACATCATACTGCAGTTCGGCCAGCAGCTTTCCGGCGCCTTGCAAATCCCGCTGGTGCGTCTATTCGGCCAATCGCCGGCGGGCCTAAACAGCACCGGCGAAAGCGATCTGCGCACCTACTACGATAACATCAATAAGACGCAGGAAAGGATGCTGCGGCCGATTTTGAACCGGCTGTTCGATGTTCTGCATCGCTCCGTGATCGGCGACGAATTGCCGGAAGATTTCAATTACAAATTCCGGCCGCTGTGGCAGCTGAAAGAAGAAGAAAAAGCCGACATCGCGAACAAAGACGCGGACACCATGACAAAGCTGATAGACGGGCAGCTTATTAGTCCTGCCACGGCCCTCAAGGAATTACGCCAGGCGGGCGAAGTCTCGAACCGATTCAGCAATATCACGGACCAAGACATAGCCGAGGCTGATGAACATCCGCCAAGCGGCGAGGAGGTCGGCAGCGATGAACCCGATGGGGACGAAGACAACGACAAGTCTGCCTAGGCACGGGCTGATCCTATGCCCGGAATGCCGTGCGTCGTGCCTCAGTTGGAACATGATTTGCTGGCGCTGCGGGGCTGATCTCGATGAAGAGAGAGAAATCGCCGTTCGAGAAGACGAAGACGGCCGAAGCAAACTATGCGCGTGATCTGCGCCGTGTGGCGCGTGAGATAGGTTACATAATCCAGCGTTTCGGATCGCTCGACCTAACGCGCTTTCCATTCCTGCGCGACGCCCTTGCGCGGTACTCAGAAATATTAAAGCCATGGGCCGAGACCCGCGCGCAGATGATGGTGCAGCAGGTCAGTAAGGCCGATGAACGTGCCTGGAAAACGGCGACCGAAGAACTCGGCCGCGGCATTCGAGAAGAAATCAAAAGTGTGCCAATCGGGTTGCGCTTCCGGGAATTAATGCAGCAACAGGTGACGCTCATTACGAGCATGCCGGCGGTTGCAGCGGAACGCGTTCACGGACTGGTGATCAAAAATGCCGAGCAATCAGGTCGCGCTTCTGAGATTGCCCGAGAAATCGCGCGATCTGGCGCTGTGGCGGCGGCGCGCGCAACGCTTATTGCGCGAACAGAAGTATCACGGACTGCTTCTGTACTTACTCAAGCCCGAGCTGAGTTTGTTGGCAGCGACGGATATGTCTGGCGGACCGCTCACGATCAAGATGTTCGACCAAGCCATCGAAAGATGGAGGGAAAGTTTGTCAGGTGGGACAGCCCGCCAACGCTCGACGGCCTCACAGGACACGCCGGCGCCTTACCAAATTGCCGCTGCTACGCGGAACCCATAATACCCAAGGAGTTGCTGGAATGAAGAAGCTTTCAGCTTTGCTGGTGCTGCTCGCGCTTCTGCGCGGATCGGACGCCTATGCTACCACATCGACCATCGACACGTCGCAGCCCGCCCAGGGCAGCGCGTTGTCATCCGCCGTGTTACGGCAGAACTTCCAGCGAGCCTGGAACGACATCACGAATTTATACACCCTGATTGGCAGCAGCCTGACGTTAGCAGCCAACCAGGTGACGGGATCTCTGACCGGCGGTACCCCGAGTGGTTTGAACATGCCGCCATGCTCTTCTGTCGGCCAAGCTCTACAGTGGGTTTCAAGCAGCGGATTCCAATGCTCAACCACTGTGCCGAGTGGCACAGCCGCCGGCGATCTTTCTGGAACATATCCAAATCCTTCTCTGGCCAACACATCGCAAGCCAGAACTGATTTAGGGCTTGGATCGTCTGCTGTATTGAATACCGGAACATCGGGCTCAACTATTGGTTTACTGAACGGAAACAACACCTATTCCGGTTCCGACATTTTTACGGGCGTTGATAAGTTCAATCTCAACACGACCTCACTGCCCACGGCACAAACCGGAACTGTTGTTCAAATAGGTAATGCCGACACCGTGATTTCTCGCGTTGAAGACGATTGCTTTGGTGCCTCTTGTCATTTTACCGCCGTGAGAACTGATGGAACAAATTCTTCTCCGACGACATTGCAGGCGAACGATCCAATCGGCGGATTTAATGCCTGGGGCTATAATGGAACAAGCACAGTCGGTCCAAAAGCTTCCCTTGATTTCTATGCCAATCAGAACTGGTCATCAGGAGCAAATGGCACCTATGGCATTATCTCGACCACACCAAATGGATCTACAACTTTAACTTCGGTTCTCAAATTTGAGAATGATGGCGGCATTGATACCCCGAATGCAGTCGGCGGCGATAAGGGACCGGGGACAATAAATTTGAATGGTGTTTTTTCAACCAACGTCTCAAGCACCGGTTATGCCGGTTTCTTTTCGGGCACTGGGACCGGCGCATCCTATGGAGTTTATAGCTCTATGACCGGTGCGGCGAATACGGGTTATGCCGGTTATTTCTCAAACACCTCAAGCGGCGGTTGGTCGGTTTATGGAAGCGGCATAGCTTCCTTCAACACAGCAGATATTCGTCCGCAACCACTAACCATATCGGCGAATGCAGTCGCGACCGATATATCGACCGGAAATTATTTTTATGTGACCCTGTCACATACTGCCACCACGACCGTTAGCAGTCCCACAAATCCACGAGATGGGGCCGCTCTTTGGTACGAATTTACGCAAGACGCCACGGGCAGCAATCTTGTTTCGTGGGGAACAGCTTTTGATTTTGGCACTGCAGGAACTCCAACGCTGACAACGACAGCGAACAAAATTGATCTAGTCGGTTTTCGATACAGCGCTCGAAATTCGAAATGGATCTACATTGGCGTTGGCCAAGGATATTAATATGAAGAAGATTTTTGCTCTTCTTCTTTCCCTTATTTTATGGGCAAACGTAGCAAAAGCTGTCCCTACTATTGATGCGCACGTCTATAGTTTTTGTAACGCTACATCTCCTTGCACAGCTTCAATCACGACAACACACACCAATGATATAATCATTGTTTTGCTTGGCGAGTATGGTGCAAATGCTGGTGCGCCAGGAGCCATCAGCGATACGTCAACCCTCTCATGGACTACGCGGGCAAACACAAACATAAGTGTTGGTGGTTCTAATCATCTCGGCATGAAAGAAGCATGGTCGCTTGCTGCAAGCACGTTATCAGGAGATACGATCAGCGGAGTTTGCGCGGTCACTGTTTTAGGATGTTTTGTCGAGGCTTATGCCATAAGCGGAATTAATACGACGACGCCTTTCGATGCTAATGTTGGTTTGCCTTACATCGGTACATCGACCGCTCAATCATCATCAATTTCAGATACTGTAACGACATCGAACGCCAGTGATTTTATTATTTTATCATTGTCGACTGGTGGTGGTTTGGCCGGTGGCGGCCCGGCCGGCACTATTAGTGAACCTGCTGGTTTTACGAAGCTCGATGGCGATACATCGCAAGATTTCGGATACAACAATATAAGCAGTATTCAATCATCTGTTGTCTTTACGGATTCTTGGACTGGTACTGGATCTGGCGGAGGTCAATATCCATTTCTGAAAATATTCTTTGTTGACGCTTTGCAATCAGCAGCGCCTATCAATAAAGGCATTTTATTAAATAGCGTTTTCTGATGAAAAAATATATTCTCTTTCTCCTATTGTTGTGGGGAACGCCGGCATTCGCCACAACCTCGACGATTGACCCTACCCAGCCTGCACAAGATTCTGATCTAGATAGCCAAGTCATTCGCGATAATTTTCTCGCAGCCTTCAACGACATAAATTCGCTATGGACGCAGCTTAGCCCTGCCACTCTCACAGCTAATCAGGTACTTGGTGCAATCACGAATGGCCCTGCGATTGGCCTTACGATGCCCATTTGTAATGGTGTTTCGCAGGCGTTAAGTTGGACACCCGGCGGAGGATTTGGATGCACAAACATCATTGCCAATTCGGCTTCTGGCCCCGCCGGCGGAGATTTGACTGGAAACTTTCCTAATCCTCAATTGGCGAACAGTAGCCAAGCACGCACAGATTTGGGGCTAGGAAGTGCCGCCGTTCAGAACATAGGAACGACGGGTGCTGTGATACCTTTGCTTAACGGAAACAATACTTTTTCCGGAATTGCGAATTTCACTGGCACGTTGGAGATCGGCAGTATCGCAACAGCGCCATCCGCGATTATTGATACAACCAATGCTGGAAATATAACTTCCGGATCGCTCGCGTATGCTCGCTTGCTACCTCTTAGTGCAAACCAATTGCTTGGCGCGCCGACGGCCGGAACTCCAGTAGGGATTAATCTGCCGTCCTGCAGTAGCCCATCAAGCGCTTTGACGTGGACTTCGAGTTCTGGTTTTGGCTGCAACTCAATCGTTGCCGGTGGATCGCCTTCTCTGTCCGGTCTTACTAGCGCCATCGCTGGTAACACATTTGACAACGCGGCCTTTGCTCAAAATTTGTCTTGGAACTCGCTTACCAACGGCACAGGAATAACGTTTTCATCTTCCTCGGTGACGGGCGGAAGCGTTATCAATGTCACCAACTCGAACGCCTCAACAACCGGTTATGCCGGTTACTTTTCGAATACTGGCACCAATCCGCCTTACGGATCGCCGGGTTATGCAGTTTATGCAAGCGGGAATTTGGGTGTCTCCGGCAATTGCGTGAATTGCCAGGGACATGGATTTAATACGGCCCAGATCGATCCATTTTCAAAGCTGAGCGGTATGGTTGCGCGCGCACAATGGCAGGCGGCATCAAAAGGCGCTGCACCTTTCATCAGCGAAATGAGCAATCCTAATCCTGCTGCTGCATGCGGCGAGACGAAGATGATCGCCAGCTATAATGGACCAAGTGTCCAGGTCACGCGCGCTTCAGATAGCGCTACAATGGACACTCAGTTTTTGCCAAATGGGGTGATCGACGTAAATCAGGAGATCGCATTCGCAGGATCATCAAGCATCACAATATCGAAATGTTATGATCAAACTGGAAATGGTCGTGACTTTCCGCAGCCTACAGCCGCTAATCAGCCGGGCGTAGAATTAACCGTGCTGCGCAACGGCGCACCGGCCATGATTGGTGGGTCAACTTCTTGGCTCAACATTCCAAGCAGCGTTGTAATGACGAGTAGCCAAAACATGGCTGTCTTTGCAGCTATGTCCGGCGTGCAAAATGGGCGCGGCGTCGGTGCTTTCCAAGTAGGATCGGTTTCGCTGGCTTTGACGCCGATATCGGCAAATAGCGTTCAGGGAAATATTGGATCGAACGGTTTCAATTTTGGTACTACCGCGAGCATGCCGAATGCGAACGGTACTGCCATAGGACTTAATCTCGGCAGTTCTACCATCACTTATTATCGGAACAACACCAGCTTCAGTACGGCACAAGTTGCGAATGTTGCTGGCTCGACTGGCGGCACGTGGCCGCAACCAGGCGGCTATAGTGGTGGAAGCAGCGATCTTTTCGCCATAGTAATTTATAACACGGCACTTTCCGCCGCCGATGCAACTTTTCTCGAATATAGTCTGAACCAAGCTTATTCGTTGCCATTGGCACCGAAAGCATTGGTGGCTTTACAGGGTGACAGCATCACGGAAGGCGTTGTCGGAGGCAATTGGAATTACAACAAAAGCCTGATCCCATATCTAGGAAATGAAGTGGCGGTTTATAATTACGGCCATAGCGGGGAATTGCTGGCAGGCATGACGGCAGGACCGACCGCGCCCCAGATTTCTGGTGTGCCATCGATCGCCATTTGCTTCGGCGGCGTCAATGATGGAACGCCAGCGGCTACTCTTGAAAGCAACGCCACTACCTGGGCAACGAACACGCGCGCGTCCGGTTATACGAAGTTAGGGTTTGCAACTCTCTTTCCGCGCCGCGGTGGGGACACCGCCGACGTTCTTGCTTTCAATAATTGGATCAGACAAAACAGCGGGCCGGGATTGCTTTTCGATTTCGATGTCGACGTTTGGCAAGAGCCAAGCTTCTTGCCGAGTTGGTCGACAACAGATTCTCCGGACAATCTTCACCCGACACAGCCAGCTTATGAAAAAATTGCTCCGATTATTGCGGAACAAATCGCCAATCAACTATCAGGCCTAGTGCCTTAAGGAACCCACCATGCAATGGCAGAAATGCAGCGGGCAGATGGCGCTCGCGCTTGTGATCGTTGTCGGATTTTTCGCGGCCCTGTTCTATCTCATGAGCCACGAGATCCCGGCCGGCAATCGAGACCTCGTCAACATCGTGCTTGGCGTCCTAACAGGAACCGGTTTCGGCTCCGTGGTTGGATACTACTTCGGCTCATCGCTCGGAAGCCGCAACAAAGAACAGACAATCACGTCCACGATACAGGGCATGACGCCTGCGCCAAGTGGTGACATAAAAATAATTGCAGACTCGACATCGTTTAATGTCGCCAAACCCCCGAGTTCGCCGGCCCCCACAGCGCCGGCGGCAGCGCCTATCGTCGCCGCAGCGACGGCTCCTCAACCCTCCGGAGCACCAAGTGCCCCTTGAGCCTGGAAGCTCGCGCGCGACGATAGGCCACAATATTGCAATCGAGATAAAGGCTGGAAAACCGCGCGCGCAAGCCGCTGCCATCGCTTATCGCGAGGCTGGCGAGGACGAAGCGCTGCCCGGCGAACATCTTCGAAAGACCATGCGGTTTTATACGCCGCACGCGATCAGCAAAAATCAGTCATTGACGAATGAAGGGTTTTTGCTGTGCCGAGACGTGGCAATCGCGAGAACCGGAGAATTGATCTATGGCCCGGACGACGGAACGACGGTTGAACCGGGACGTGACGGTCTTATCCGAGTGCAGAGAGATACTGAGGAAGTCTTTCGTCCGGAAACTCTTGCGTCTTTCGAGGGCAAGCCCGTCACGAACGATCACCCCGAAGACCAGGTAGACCCTGACAATTACAAAAATTTCGCCGTCGGCCACATACAGAACGTACGCCGCGGGACCGGCATCTACGACGATTGCATAATCGCCGATCTTCTTATTCACGACAAAGACGCAATTGAAGCCGTCCGCGACGGCAAGCGCGAGGTGTCCTGCGGATACCAAGCGGAATACGAGCAAGTTGAGCCGGGTCGCGGGCGGCAATTCGACATCGTGGGAAACCACGTTGCACTGGTTGAGCGGGGCCGATGTGGCCCGCGCTGCGCAATCCAAGATAGGAGTCCAACTATGAAGAAGAAAGTTACGGTGTGGGACCGCATCCGGGCCGCTATGACGTTGAATGACGAAAAAGCGCTCGCCGAAGCGGTCAAAGATGCCGAGACCCAGATGGGCGAAGGCACGGAAGCCAATGGCGTTCAGGTGCACGTCCATAACTACGGTGAAAAAGGCGAGGACGAGGCCGATCCGAATGCAAAGAACGAAGGCAAAAAAGAAGGCGAGGAGAAGACCGGCGACGAAGGCGAAAACAGTCTTGAGCAGCGCGTTGCGAAGCTCGAAGAACTGATCAGAAAGCTGGTCGATGGCGGCGATTCCTATGATGAAAAAGAAGAAGAGACCGAAGAAGAGGAAAAGGAAGAAGGCAAAGGCAACGACAAAAAGACCAAGGATGCCGAGCACAAGGCCGCTCTGCAGGATCTTGCGTCCCGCGCCGAGCTTCTCTCGCCTGGCTTCAAGGTTCCGACGCACGACGCCAAGGCCGATCCGAAGAAATTCGCGGATTCCGTCTGCAAATGCCAGCGCAAGGTGCTCGCTTCAGCCTATGCCACCGATAGCGGAAAAAGCGTGATCGAGCCGTTCCTGGCTGGCCAAGACGCCGACTTCGATAAGATGGCGGCACCAACCGTCGCGATCATCTTCACAGGCGCTTCCGAACTCATCCGGCAGAAGAACAACGCCGGCGGCACTCGCGACAAGCTCACCGTGCGCGATTTCGGCAAGACCGTGACCCCTGCATCCATCAACGCTGCGAATGCCAAGTTCTGGGCAGATCGCAAACAAGCCTAAGGAGATCAAATATGAGAATCCAGACAAACGACGTGGCTTTCCTCGACCGTATGCCTTCCGGCATTCCGGGCGATCTGTCCCGCAAAGAAGGCGCGATTGTCGAAGCCATGAACTATGACGCGACCAATCCGCCGGCGGCGTTCGGCCAGTTCGTCGTGATCGACGGCACAAGCCATAACGCCCGCAAGGTTCTGGCCGGCGATGCAGGAAGCGCCATTTACGGCATTCTTCTGCGTCCTTTCCCGATCAGCAACACCAACACCACGGACGGTCTCGGCACTTCGACGCCGAACACCACTTATCCGGCCGATGTTTGCAAAAAGGGTTATGTCAGCGTCCTTCTGCAAAACTCGACGGCACCGGTTAAGGGTGGACAGGTCTATGTCCGCACGGCGGCAACGTCAGGCAATCTCGTTCAAGGCGGTATCGAAGCCGCAGCGAGCGGTTCGGGCGTTTCAGCGGCGAAGTCGGGCGGCAATACCGGCAATGGCGTGACAAGCGCTATTACGGCTGGAGCTTTAGCGCAACCCGGTGTGTACAAGGCCCGTGTGGAATCCGCTGGCACGAATATCGCGCTGTGGAACCTTTACGATCCGAACGGCAACCTGATCGACTCTCAAGGTTATTCCGGATCTGGCCAAGCGGTTACGTTCACGAACCAGCAGCTTGTCCTCACAATCACGGACGGCAGCACCGACTTCGTTGTCGGCGACGGCTTCGACATCACCGTGACCGCGACCAACGTCCCTGTTCCGAACGCGACGTTCATGGGACCGGCGGATGCCAACGGCAACACCGAAATCGCCTACAGAATGTAATCCAAAGGAGATCATGAACATGAATACCGACCACCTCACGTCCAGCCTGATCATGCCGCCCAAAGGCTTTTCGTCTGTGCGCAAGCGCGTGCAAACGAATGATCAGCTGTTCACTTTCGATCGCGCTACGATCGACAGCACCGGTGCGTTCCTTATCAATGAGTTGGAACGCCTCGATCCCGCTTTGCATGAACCGCTTGTCAGCGTGACTTGGTCGCGCGACATCGATTTGCGCGAAGACGTCTCGATTGCCGATGAAACTTCGAGCTTCACCAACAGCACCTTTGCGGCCGCTGGCGGAATGAACCCGAAGGGCAAAGCCTTCATCGGTAAGGACAGCACCCAGATTGCCAATATGGCGCTGGACATCGCCAAAACTCCAAACCCACTTTACCTGTGGGGCATGGAACTTGGCTATTCCATCCCTGAGCTTGAAAGCGCTCAGAAATTGGGTCGCCCAGTCGACCAGCAAAAGCTTGAGGGCATCAAGATCAAGCACAATATGGACATCGATGAGATGGTTTATATCGGCGACACCGACATGAACAAAACCGGCCTCGTCAACAGCACTGCTATTGTCAGCAGCACCGGCAACGCCGTCACAGGCGCATGGCTCGGTGGCTCTACGACGCCAGCGCAGATTTTGGCGGACGTCAATGAGTTGGTCACGGACGTGTGGAAAAAGTCAGGCTACGCGGTATGCCCGTCTGACCTTCTCATTCCTCCGGCGCCTTACGGCTATCTGGCGGCAACCCCTGTCACGACTGCCGGTTCGGTTTCGATCCTCAAATTCCTCGAGGACAATTCCGTATCGATGCGCGTGAATGGTCGCCCGCTGCGCATCGCTCCGGTGAAGTGGCTAACTGGCCGCGGCTCCGGCGGTACGGCATTCACCGAAAATGGTCACGGCCGTATCGTGGCCTACACGAAGGACAAGCAGCGCGTCCGCTATCCGCTGGTTCCGTTGCAGCGCACTCCGATCGAATACCGCTCTATCTATCAGATGTGCACGTATTTCGGTCGCCTGGGCTGCATGGAGTTCGTGTATCCGGAAACCATCGGCTATCGCGACAACATCTAAGAGGAAGGGGGCCGACATGGCTAAGCGGCAAATCAACGTCCATACGGCCTTCACTCTTAGGCTTCCGAGCAATGAAACATGGCTTTCCACAAGGGAGCTACGTTTCGAACCCGGCGTTCAGCAAGTCGATGATGAAGTAGCGGATCATAGCTATACGCAGAATTTCATCCATAGCGATGAAGCCGAAAAGCCCGCGCAGCAAAGGGAAAGCGGTTCCAGTGAGCCAGAGGAAAAGTTGCAGGAAGCACCGGCTGAAGTCGATGCAGCCAGCGATGAAGCCGAAAAGCCCGCGCAGAGCCGCTTTGGCCGCGGCCGGGCCAATCGGTGACGATTGCCTATAGCGACTTCGTTACGAACTTTCCTGAGTTCAGCAACACAACAAATTATAGCCAGGGACAGGTAGAGTTCTACCTGAACCTTGGCTATCAGCTTTGCTCGTCGTCACGCTGGGGTTCTTTGCAGGATTATGGCGTTCAGCTTTTCACGGCGCACCGCCTTGCCGTGGGGCGGCAGCGCGTCAAGGGTGCGGCGAATGGTGCCGTGCCAGGCATTACGCAGGGTGTGGTGGCCGGCAAGAGCGTCGACAAGGTATCGGTCAATTACGATGCCAACAATGTGACGCTGGAAAAAGGCGGCGATTATAATCTGACGACATACGGCATTGAGTTTCTCCGCCTCGCGCGCATGGTCGGCGCCGGCGGCGCGCAGCTATGAACACGGCCGTCACCGTCGTTCAGGATCACACGGGCGATCTTGAAAAGGCACTGGCCGCGCTCACCGAGAACATCGTCTATGTCGGTATCCCTGCCGACAATACGAACCGCACCGACGATGATCCGCTTGGCAACGCGGCCATTGGCTATATTCAGGAAAATGGTAGTCCGATAAATAACATACCGGCTCGCCCGTTCCTGGTGCCAGGTGTGCAATCGGTCGCTGACAAAGTTGCTGGCATATTCCAGAAGGCCGGTGAAAACGCACTCAGCGGAGATCTGACCGCCGTACAGCAGGGCATGAATGCGGCAGGACTCGCCGCACAATCTGCAGTAAAACGCCACATTACCGAAGGCATTCCTCCGCCACTGGCGCAATCGACGCTGGCAGCGCGCGCCGCGCGCGCCGTGAAGCGCACGAAACCGCTCATCGATACTGGCCAACTGCTCAATTCGATCACTTACGTCATTCGGAAAAAATAATGGCTGATCTCGATGTCTCCGATGTGCTGGACGATCCCGATTTCAGCGACCCAATAATCATAACCCGCAAGACGCAAGAAGTCGCCAACAGCGGCTTTGAGTTCAACCCGGCCACAACGAAACTGAATATTTATGGCGTGGTGACAGTCGGAAGTATGTTGCCGATGCAACGCGCCGCCGATTCCGAACTGGCGAAGAAAGTGATCACGGTTCACACACGCACGACGCTTTACGCGGTGCAGGCTGGATTTGAGCCGGACATTGTGACGTGGAACGGAAACAATTACGTCGTCAAGAAACCAAACAATTGGTCGCATTTCGGACAGGGCTTTACCGCCAATGAGTGCGAGATGATTGATACACAGGATGCCTCGACATGACTATCACGACGAGCGCAACCGGCGGCACGCTTATCCCGGAAGATAAGAAGTGGGACGATCTTGGTGCCAAATACAATCAATACGGCGATTTCTGGGATCGAAAGCCGCCTCATTACGACGACGATCTTTCACGTTTTTTGCAACCGCTTTTCAGCGGCATGTCGGGCATTGTTGGAAACCTAGTGCTGCCACGCTGGCAACCGGTGCCATCGAATATGCAGGCACAAAACATCAACTGGATGGCATTCGGCGTCGATAATCTTAAATCCGACACCTACAGCGCTATCATACACGCAAGTAAGACATATGAGGCACCGGGCGCGAAATTCGACGACGGGAGTCGTTATTCCGGTGATCAGGATCAAGCCAGCGGTGATTTTGATACCGGTCAGACTTTCGATGCCTCACCCGAGCCCTACGACGTATCACAGCAGCAATATGACAAGCCGGACGCCACCTTAGACGATGGCCAGACTTTCGACATCAATGCGGCCGCTCTGCAGGGTGATATTCTCTACCACCAAGAAGAGATCGGCGTGCTCTGCACGTTTTACGGCCCTTCTTGCATGCGTAATGCCTCGCGGCTGCGCGATGGATGGCAGATAGCGCAAAACCGCGAAGCCCTGCAACTGGCCGGCATGGGATTTATCGACGCCGGCGACATGATCCAAGTGCCGGAATTGGTCAATAACATCTGGGTTCGGCGCATCGATCTCTTGCTGAATTTCCGCCGCGCGGTGGTCCGCGTTTACCCCGTGCTCGACATTCTCGAATTGAGCGGCAACGACCAACTGGTCACGGATGTGTCGCCGCTTACCCGCAACATCAAAGTCACCCTACCTAATCAACAGGGAGTTTAACAAATGTCTCAAGGTTTACCCGTATCGAGACTAATTGACGTCTCGGTCAATCTCGCTCCGCTTGGTGCGCAATTTCTCAATGTCGACTCCCTTCTTATCATGGGCGACAGCAATGTAATCGATGTTAGCCAGCGCATTCGCACTTATGGCGATCTGCAGGAAGTGGCGGCGGATTTCGGCACCTCGGCGCCTGAATATCTCGCGGCCGAGCTTTTCTTTTCCCAAATTCCTCAGCCGACACAACTTTATGTCGGGCGCTGGGCGCATAGCGCGACGGCGGGCATTTTGAATGGCGCCGCCCTTAACTCTACGCAGCAGCAATTGAGCAATTTTACAGCTATCAGCAACGGTGGTGTCGATTTCACGATCGATGGTGTTGCGCGCAATTTGACGGCCCTCAATTTCACCGGTGCCAGCAATCTTAACGGCATCGCCACGATCATCACGACGGCGCTCTCGGGCCACGCAACCTGCGTATGGACAGGTGAATTTTTCCAAGTCACGTCGTCGACCACCGGAACAAGCTCAACCGTCGCCTATGCCACGGCCGGAGCCGGTACGGACGTATCAGCGCTACTCGGCCTCACTTCGGCCAGTGGTGCATCTACACCAATCAACGGCATCGCAGCCGAAAGCGCGCTGGCTGCCGTCACGATCCTCGATGATCTGAAGACGCAGTGGTATGGCCTTACGGTCGCGTCTCCAGACATCGTTGATAACGATCACATTGCCATCGCAGGATATATCCAAGCTTCCGGCAATCCGCATATTTATGGCATCAGCACGACCGAACCCGGCGCTCTTGTTTCGACCACCACGACCGACATCGGCTCAGAGATTATGGCGCTCGGCTATACGCGCACATTCTGCAGCTGGAGTTCGTCAAATTCTTATTCCGCTGCCTCGATCTTCGGGCGTGAGTTCACGGTCAATTTCCAGGGCAACAACACCGTTATCGATCTCATGTACAAGCAGGAGCCAGGGATCGTCGCGGAAAATCTAACTTCCTCGCAAGCCGCGGTGCTTGATACCAAGCGCTACAATTACTTCGTCAATTACAACAACGGCACGGCTATTATCGAAAATGGCTGGATGTCCGGACCGGCCTTTATCGACGAAATTCATGGAACCGACGCGCTCGCGAACGAACTGCAGGTCAATGTTTTCAACCTGCTCTACACCAATCCGACGAAGATCCCACAGACCGACGCCGGCGTGCATCAGATTGTGAACGTATGCGAGGCGACTTGCGCGGCCTTCGTCGCCAATGGACTGCTCGCGCCCGGCACCTGGACCACCGGCGGTTTCTGCAACCTTAAGCAGGGCGATTTCCTTGATCGAGGATATTACGTTTATGCCGAGACGGTAGCGCTGCAAGCCACAGCGGATCGTGCTGCGCGAAAATCGCCGCCTATTCAGATTGCCGCGAAACTCGCCGGTGCCGTCGACACGGTCAACATCCTCGTCAACGTAAATCGCTAGGGAGCTTTAAATCGCCGTATCAACTTATTCCTTTCTTGACGTCCAGGCCGCGATCAACGGACCTGGCGGCTCGATTAATCTCGGCGCTGGCGCCGCGACCACAGAGGAAGGCATTACCGTTTCTTATCGCGACGATAAGAACATTCAGACCGTATCTGCCGACGGTAGCGTGATGAACAGCCTCAATGCCAGCAAGGCGGGGCAAATCGTTGTGCGCTTGCTCAAAACATCGCCTGTCAATGCACAGTTGAGCCAGATGTACAATGTACAATCCCAATCCTCTGCGGCTTGGGGCCTTAACGTCATTTCGATCAAAAATCCCGTTTCCGGGGATTCGATCACGGCCACCTATGGAGCCTTCAAAAAGCATCCCGACGTCACTTACGACAAGAACGGCCGCTATAACGAGTGGGCTTTCGACTGCATGCTCGATAGCAGCCTCGGCGGCGGCTTGCTCGCGAATCTTGCGACGTTTGGTGCCGGATCGGTTTAATCGGAAACGGGGGTTTAAATGGCAGAGTTTGAGATCGACGGGGTTAAATACCAATCCGATAAATTACCTCTTTTCACGCAGTTTCACGTTCTGCGCCGCATGGGATCGTTATTCTCAAGTATCGTTGGTGCCGGAGCCGTGCGGGATAAAGATCCCCTTCTGGCAATCGGATATATCGCAACGGCCGTATCGAAGCTGTCCGAGGACGATGCCAATTATGTGCTGAAAAACTGCCTCTCTGTCGTCAAGAAATTACAAGGTGCCGTTTGGGCGCCTTTGATGTCAGCGACCGGCAACCTCATGTTCAATGATTTGAGCCTGCCGAATATGCTGGAAATAGCGCAAAAAGTTCTGGAGGACAATTTCGGCCCTTTTATCGACGCCCTCTTGCAAAAGGCATCCGCAGCAACCCCGGCTCAGGAATAGACGCCGCGGTAATGCCGGAGGGCGACGACTGGCTTATGCGGCCGGTCATGAAAGGCCTGTGCTCATACGAGAGCCTCAAAAATGGCGCGCTTGACATTTGCGACATAGCCCGCATGAACGACGCGATCGACGTTCAGTTAGAGAACGATTACCGCATCGCCCAGGCGAATAAGGACAAATGATATGGCGCAGACGTTCACGCTTAAGGAATTTCTCGTCGCGCTTGGTTTTAAGATCGACGACAGCAAATATAAAAAATTCACCGACTCCATTGCGGGCGCAACCAAGGCGGTAAACACACTCGGAATTGCCACGGCGATCACCGAGACCAGCCTTATGGTTATGATGGCTCGGGTTTCCGAGGCTATGGAAAAGATGTATTTCGCGGCGCAGCGCACCGGTAGCGCCGTGGCGGCGATGAAAGGGTTCGATTACGCCGTCAGTAATCTCGGCGGCAGCGCGGATTCCGCGCAAGCCTCACTAGAAAATCTGGCGCACTTCATACGCAGCTATCCAGGTTCTGCGGAGTTCTTGGAAAAACTCGGCGTTGCGCCGGAGCATGTGCATGACGCCGTCGCGGCGATGAGGGATTTGAGTGTCACGTTCCAGCATATGCCGTTCTGGCAGGCGCAGCCTTTTGCCAATGTGCTCGGAATCGACGAAAAGACGCTGCTCGCGATGCAGAGTGGTCAGTTAACACAACAGCTTCAAAACTACGATAATCTTCTACGGTCAGCCGGCGTGAATAGCGCCGAAGCAGCAAGACGAAGCAATGAATTTCAGACGGCTTTGCGCGGCGTAGGCGCTGCATCAGACATTGCCTATCAAGGCCTTATGACGATAGCTGGACCGCTGATCTGGATATTGCATTATGTCCAGGCGTTAGAGGTCGGAATTGCGCGGCTCACGCAGCATCCTCTTAAAGCGCTTGGTAGCGGGCTTTATAATTACATTTTTGATCACGGCGCGTACCTCAAGAATGTGACTGAGGCCGGTGGTTTTAATGCTCCTTCAGCTTCGACAACGACAAGTTCTTGGCAGAAAACGGTCGATTACTTCAAAAGCAAAGGCTGGAGTGACGCGCAAGCGATTGGTATCGCGGCCAATCTACAGGCTGAGAGCAATTTCAATCCAGGTGCCGTCGGCGATCACAATACCGCTTACGGCATCGCGCAGTGGCACAAGGATCGCCGCGCGGCATTCAAAGCCTGGGCCGGACACGATATTTACGGTTCATCCTTAGATCAGCAACTTGCGTTCATGCAGTATGAGTTGACGCAAGGCGGCGAGAAGAGCGCTGGCGCAAAGCTGCGCGGCGCGACGAATGCCTATGATGCCGGGCGGCTGTTTTCAGATTTCTATGAGCGGCCCGCTCTTAGCAGCGAAGGAGATATTCGCGGCCGTATTGCGCAGAACGCCGCCGCATCAGTAAACCAGACGAACAATTTCAACATCACCGGCAGTGATCCGCAAGCGATCGCCGCCGCCGTA
>Ga0134126_10004983_pt1 | contig 16591 bp, 11 predicted proteins | sample KB31752_FD_96881 | JGI IMG/M metagenome (GOLD analysis project Ga0134126, IMG submission 96881) | Terrestrial soil microbial communities with excess Nitrogen fertilizer from Kellogg Biological Station, Michigan, USA - KB3-175-2 | ecosystem: Environmental > Terrestrial > Soil > Unclassified ...
GTGGAGATCGGCGCGGTGGACGAGGTGTTCGACAACCCGCAGCATCCGTACACCGAGGCGTTGCTGTCCGCGATCCCGGTACCCGATCCCGCGGTGGAGCGGACCCGGGAACGCATCGTGCTGCGCGGTGACCTGCCCAGCCCCGTCGACTCCGCCCCCGGCTGCCGGTTCGTCAGCCGGTGCCCCCTGCACCTGACCCTGGACGTGGCCGAGCGGGCCCGCTGCACCGGAGAGACGCCGGCGCTGACCGGCAAGGGGGATACCGGTCACCGCAACGCCTGTCACTTCCGCTGAAGCGCCCAGCCTGCGCCTGAAGAGAAAGATCACCTAATGTCTGTGGTGAGGAGATTCGCCGCCCTGACGGCCACCGCCGCGCTGTCGGTGACGCTGGTTGCCTGCGGCTCGGGCGGGAACGCGAACGGCGGCGGGGTCGACACCGCGAAGTCTCTCGCTGCGCAGGCCCAGTACAACCCCCAGCCCTATGACAATCTCAAGGACGGCGGCACCCTCACCACCGCCGTCGGTGAGATCTCCACCCAATGGAACGTCTTCCAGGGCGACACGACCCAGTACTCCCTGATTCTGTGGAACTGGTACAACCCCGTTCTGACCACCTTTTCGGCAGACGGCAAGCCGGCGTTCAACCCGGACTACCTGACCGACGTCAAGCCCGAGACGGTCAACGGCAACACCCGCATCACCTACACGATCAACCCCAAGGCGACCTACAACGACGGCTCACCGATCGACTGGACCGCGTTCGAAGCCACCTGGAAGGCCAATAACGCTCAGGACAAGGCCTACATCGTCAGCTCCAGCGACGGCTACAATCGCATCACTTCGGTGACCAGGGGCGTTGACGACCGGCAGGCCATCGTGACGTTCAACGGGGTCAACGTGTGGTGGGCGGGTCTTTTCGGCGGCTTGCTCAACCCGAAGGCCCTCAATCCCGAGTTGTTCAACAAGGGCTATGTCGACAATCCGCATCCGGAATGGGGTGCCGGGCCCTACACGGTGCAGAAATTCGACAAGCAGAACGGCACCGTCATCTTCACCCGCAACCCCAAGTGGTGGGGGAAGAAGGGCAAGCTGGACAGCCGCATCTTCCTGGCCATGGAGGACGTGGCCAGCATCAACGCCTTCAAGAACGGCCAGATCGACGCCACCGATGTCGGCACCAAAGACCGGATGGCCCAGGTCCAGAACATGAGCGGGATTGACATCCGCAAGGGCATCTCCCTGCACAACGACCTGTTCACCCTCAACAGCCGCTCGCCTGTCCTGGCTGACCCGCAGGTCCGTAAGGCGGTCTTCGAGGGGATCGACCGCAAGCAGATCGCCGCCATCACCTTCCAGGGCCTCAACTTCACCGAGATCCTGCCCGGCTCGCTGACCCTGTTGTCCTTCCAGGACGGCTACCGGGACAACTTCTCTCAAGCGATCAGCTTCGATGTCGACAAGGCGAAGCAGGATCTGGAGGCCGCCGGTTGGACCGCCGGGCCGGACGGGATGCGCAGCAAGGGCGGCCAGCCGCTGGAGTTCAGCTACGTCAACACCGGTGACGATCCCGTCGGCAAGGCGATCGCCGGCGCCGTGGTGGCGATGCTGAAGAACATCGGGGTCAAACTGGACATCCGGCAGGTGGCGAGCAGGGACTTCTCCAGCGTCATCACCGGGCGCAAGTTCGACATGTTCTACTCGGGCTTCGTCCAGAATGACCCGTTCGGCATGGCGTACATCTGCCAGATTTACTGCTCGGACAGCCAGCTCAACCTGTCCGGGACCAACGACCCGGCGTTGGACCCGCAGGTCAAGGCGGTGAACACACTGCCCACGGCCCAGGAGCAGTTCGCCAAGGGCGCCGACGTCGAGGCCCAGGCCTTCAAGACATACGGCATCATGCCGACGCTGACCCTGCCGGCGATCACCGCGGTGAAGCACGGCCTGGCCAACTACGGCAGCGGACGCTTCTTCACCACCACCCCCGAGAACATCGGCTGGCAAAAGTAACGGCTGAAATGCCGGCAGCCGTGCGCCAGACCTCGACGATCCGCTCCTTGAGATCTGAGGGGGATCTGAGGCGATTCCGTCCGTGGGTCAACGAGTGATACCGGTGTGTCCCAGTGAGTAGCGGCCGGGTTGGGGCCAGACGCACAGTCCGTGCGGGCCGTTCCCGACCGGGATCTTCCGGATCAGCGCGCCATCGACGGTCGACAGCACGTAGACGACATTATCGTAGCGGCCCGAAAGCCATAACTGAGTGCCATCGGCGGTGACATTGCCCATGTCGGGGCTGCCGCCGCCGGGGATGTGCCACTTGGTGATCGGCGCCGCGGTGCCGGCGTCGAGCACGCTGACGCTGCCTTCTCCACGGTTGGTAACGAACAGCCGCTTCGCGTCGCGGGATAGGTAGAGCCCGTGCGCGCAGCGGCCGGTCGGGATGAACCGCCGCACCGTGGTCGCCGCACCGTCGAGCATCCATAGCCCGCCGGCGTCGCAGTCGGCGACGTAGTAGGCCGAGCCGTCCGGAGCGAGCTTGACGTCCTGGGGTCCCATGTGGGTCTGCCGGGTCGGCATGGGGATGACCCTCAACAGCCGGTGGGAGGCAACGTCGGCCACGGCGACCGAGCCGGCGAATTCACAGCTGAACACTACGGTGCGACCGTCGGCAGAGAAGTCGGCGTGGTTGATTCCTGCGCATGCCGGAATTGGCGTGATGTCGCGTTGGACCCAGCTGTGCGGGTCGTACCAGACCAGTTCGCGACGAGCCTCGGCCACCGAAATCGCATACTTCCCGTCCGGGGTGAAATACATGTTGTACGGATCGATGATGGGAATCTGCCGGCTGGGCAGCCCGGTTCTCGGATCGAAAGCCAGCAGGTGGTTGTCCCGAGAGTCGGTGACGTAGACGGTGCGCATGTCGTAGGAGGGCACGACGTGCTGCGGCTGCCGGCCCACCGGGTAGCGGGCGATCACCCTGAAGGTTGCCGGATCGATCACCCACACATCACCGGAGTTGGTATGCGGCAGGTAGACCAGTGGCCGATCCTCCCGCACCACGGGCGAGAGCATCCCGGCGCCGGCGGCGGCGTAGACGTTGGATGGATCGACCACTACCGGCATACCCGGCAGGACGTTCACCGCGGACACCGCTGGTGCGCCCTCGGGGTGGTCTGGCGTGCCGACTGGACGCATCCGGGTGTCGGAGTACTGCGTGAGGTTGGGCCCACCACTGCTCACCAGCACCGCGAATATGAGCAGCACGGGTAGCAGCAGGCACTGGCGACCTCGCATCAGCAGCCCGGCCGCACTCGCGGCTCGGTCCGCACCGACGCACGTCGGCCACGACCTGCCAGCCCTACCACCGCCAGGCCCATTACGTGCGCCTGCCGCCGCGATACCCCAAGCTCAGCCACCGCACCCGGCCGGCCCGTGATCGCGGGCAGCAGTGCCTTGCGGTGCCATACACCTCGTTTCCGAGTGTGGTCACCTCGACTGGCCTCGCACTGCGCCAAGGATCTTGGTTGGTCATCACATTCGGGCTCTTCCCCGGCGACTAGCGGTGGTTCGACAGAGGTTTCTTCCAGCTCTCACTGACCACGTCATAAGCGGTTGCACGACCCTTACCATAGGTGAGTGGCGTTTCGGGAGCCCACTGCAAAGTTGGTGAGTTGCGGTATCGTACTCATCGCGGTGGTGGGCTTCCTGCTTCTTTGTCTAGGTGCTCACGGTCTCGCGCAAACCGTGGGTACGCGTGCTCAACCGGCCGCTAGCTTGTCCTTGACGCCGTCCTCAGGTAACCCGGAGACAACGGTCACAGCCAGCGGAAATGGTTACTGCCAGTCGGTCGCTCTGTCGTGGGACGGTAGGAGCACTGTCGCAAGGGGCAAAGCAGACGAAAACGGTGCGATATCGCTTACGTTCACCGTCCCCAGGGCTGCAGCCGGGCCGCACGCTGTGACCAGTGTCAGTCCGTGTGGCAAGGGGAAGGCCATCTTCACAGTCATCGGTCCTCCGCGCGGCGCCACCTTGTCTCTGACGCCGTCGTCAGCTAGCCCGCAGACTACGGTCACGGCCAGCGGAAAGGGTTACTGTCAGTCGGTCACTCTGTCATGGGATGACGGCAGGACGCTCCTAACGGGCATGGTGGATGACACAGCGGTTGAAGACGGTGCAATATCGTTCACATTCACCGTCCCAAGAAGTGCGGCTGGGCGGCATACAGTGACCAGCGCCAGTCCGTGCGGCAATGGGAAGGCCACCTTGACGGTCATTGCGCCGGCTCCGGTCCCACCTCCGGCTCAGGCTCCACCTCCCGCTCAGGCCCCACCTCCGGCTCAGGCCACACGTCCGGCCCCAAACCCTGGTCCTGCTCCGAACCCGGCTCCAGCTCCGGCCCCTGCGCCTCCCAATGCAGAACCGAACTTCCCGCCACCCAGCCTGCAGCGGTATGAGGAGCTCCTCAGACGCGAAGTCCAAACTGGAGTGATCGTTTACAACCCGCCGGAGCGGATGCGTGTTGATGATACAAGTCGCGTGGAGGTCCGAATCAGTCGTGAGCTTTCCGATAACCTCTCCAAGGGTCTGGAGGGTGAAGGCACCCCTCGCATCGAGGCGTTGAAAGTCGGCACCGTCATGAGGGCAAGACTGGAGGGTCGCGCCTTTAACATCACACCGATCGGTTCAGAAGTACAACACTTGCCGACTACTGATTATCGAGAGTGGCGGTGGGACGTAACAGCAACTGGTTCTGGGAATCAGTTATTGTCTCTCACGATCTCAGTCCTCTATGAGGACGAAATGATTGAGGAGAAGGTGTTCGAACGCCATATCGATGTCGCGGTCAACCCCTTCTCCATTTGGACTTGGTTGATCAGCAATTGGGTGGCGGTGGTAGCCTCACTCGGTGTGGTCGGTACGCTATACGAGATTTATCGGCGACGGCGCAGTGAGGGCTCGCGTAATGATCCTGATCTAGAAATTCCATCTCCGCGGCTTCCAGTGTCGCCTGATGCAGCAAACGCGCATTCAGCCAAGCCCCCTTATCGGAAGCGTAGGCGAGTTCGCCATTCTCGGCGAACATAGATATTGGTGACAGGATTTGTTGGATCCATACGACGGTTCACAGTCGGCATGTCATTGATCCTTCGCGGCGGCAGCTGGATGACAACAGCCCTCCTCGCTGGTCGATATTCCCCCGCTGCCGAGGCTGCTGTGACATGCATGGTGACCCGGGTAGAACAGCACGTACCTGCCATCCCGCGGGGAGCTGTGGCTGCGCACCCGCCGCGACGGGCGCCTAGCGCTGGAGGGTTGGCTGGACCCCGAGCATGGCAGCCTGGTCCGCGCTCTGATCGAGCAACTCGCCACCCGCTGCCGTGGCACTGACGGCGCCCCCGACACGCGCAGCGTTCCGGCGCGCCAGGCCGATGCGCTCAGCGAGCTGTGTGAGCGCGCGCGGGCCGCCGACGAGTTCCCCACCACCGGCGGCGGACCCCCGCACGTCACCGTGACCATCGACTGGGACACGCTACGCACCGGGCTCGGTTCGCCGGGCGCTGGTGGCCCGCGACGGCGGGTGCGCCTTCCCCGGCTGCAACCGGCCACCAGGGTCGGCGAAACCTCGGTGGCCAATTGTTGCCTGTTGTGCCCGGCGCATCATCACCAAGTACACCGACAGCATTGGAATATCACCATTCGCGGCGGTTCTGTCGAATTTGAGGTTCCCACAATCATCGACCCCGACCGCCGACCCCTCACCAACCCACTCCGGCGCTGAGTGCAGCCGACCATGCCTATTCCTGGCGAGTGGATGCGACCGCTGCCTGTGGTCGCCTTCCGCCCGCGGGAAGTGGATGTCGTCGAGCACGGTCCAGGACAATCCGCGGTCCACCGAGCGCAGCACGCCGAGGTCGCTGCCGACGTAAATCGTGGTCGGTGTGAAGGTGCCGTCCAGCGCCAGGGCGCTGTGCGGCCGACGGTGCGGCCCTCGATGAGGTCGCCGCCGTTTTCGCGGCGCTTGGAGCGCATTTGCTCACCGCGGAGGCGTCCACTGCAGCTGCGGGCACGCATCGTCACGCCGGTGGTAGCTGCCGCGCGGCGGCATCGTCGGTTCGCGCCGACCGCACTGCGGCATGGTCGGACCGCCGCACCGGGCGAACCGAATGGTCATTTCCTCGCGACACCGTTGGCGGGGCGGAGTTAGCGTCAGAATGCGTGTCCGCGGCCGTGTCGCAAACACGGGTGTTGGCGATACAGTTTCGCGTCGTGCGAGTTGGGTACGGTCGGGTGTGCACGCGGGATCAGAACCCCGACGCGCAGCGGGATGCGGGGTGGTGTTCGTCGACCAGGTGTCGGGCCAGCCGGCCCGCCGGCCGGCGTTGGAGCCGGCGTTGTCGTCGGCGAATCGGGCAGGTGATCAGTTGGTGATCACCAAGCTGGACCGGCTGGGTAGTTCGTTGAAGCACCTCGTGGACTTGTCGCGGGTATTGCAGGCCCGGGGGGTCGATCTGGTGATGCTCGATCAGGGCATTGACACCTCCACCGCAGGGGGCCGGACGTTCTTCCAGGTTTTGGGCGCGATCACGGAGTTCGAGCATGTCTTGATGTCGGAGCGGACCAGGGATGGGTTGGCCGCAGCTCGGGCGCGAGGCTGCACCGGCGGGCAGAAACCCAAGCGGGGGCCCCAGCAGCTGGCGCTGGCGCAGCAGATGTACGACGAGCTGGGCGCCGACGGTAAACGTCAATACACGGTGGCGCAGATCGCCGCCGAGTTCGGGGTGACCCGGGCCACCATTTACCGGCATCTGCAACCGCGCGCCCTGCTGACCGCGAGCGCGACCGCGAGCGCGAGGCAGCGGTGAGCACACCCAGCGACCCACCGACGGTCTCACCGTTTGTCGGGGACAGCGAGATGGCCGAGCGGATGCGTGCCTTCGACTGGGCGGGCACGTCGATCGGGCCGGTCCAGCGCTGGCCGCAGAGCCTGCGCACGGCGGTCGGTATCTGCCTGGCGTCGCGGCATCCGATGGTGATCTGGTGGGGCCCGCAGCTGGTGTTGCTGTACAACGACGCCTGGGTGCCGATCCTGGGGCCGTCCAAGCATCCGGCGCTGGGTAAGCCGGGAGCCGGCGTGTGGCCGGAGATGTGGCACATCATCGGCGAGCAGATGCGCAGTGTGCTGGCCACCGGCGAGGCCACCTGGTCGGATGATCAATTGCTGCCCGCGATGCGATTCGGTTACCTGGAAGAGGCGTATTTCACCTATTCCTACAGTGCGATCCACGACGAGACGGGCGCGGTGGCCGGAGTGTTCACCGCGGTGACCGAGACGACCTCGCGGGTGCTCGGCGAGCGCCGGCTGCGCACCATGCGCGAGCTGGGCGAGGTGTCTGCGGTCACGGCTCCCTCCGCCGAGCGAGCGTGCGCCGCGGCGCTGGAGGTGCTGTCGGGCAACCGGGCGGACCTCCCGTTCGCGCTGATCTACCTGCTCGCCGCGGACGGCCGCAGTGCCCGGCTGGTGGGCGGCTACGGGATCGCCGCGGATGCCGCGGGTGCGGCGATCGCACCGCCGACGGTGCCGCACCCCGACGGCGACGACCTCGTCTGGCAAGTGGCGGGCAACGGGCGACCAGAGGTGGTCACCGGGCTCTCGCTGCGCTACCCCGCAGCGCTGCTGGCCGGCGTCACGGAGGTCGGTGAGGCCGATCCGGATACCGCGGTGGTGCTGCCGTTGGCCGGTGCCGGACTGGACCACCCGGCTGGCGTCCTGGTAGCCGGGATCAGCCCGTTCCGGGCGCTGGATGAGGATTACCGGGGGTTCTGCGACCTGGTCGCCGGGCACGTGGCCGCTGCGGTGGCCGATGCCCGCGCATATGAGTCCGAGCGTGGCCGGGCCGAGGCGTTGGCCGAACTGGACCGGGCCAAGACCGAGTTCTTCTCCAACGTCAGCCACGAATTTCGCACCCCGCTCACCTTGATCATGGGGCCGGTGGCCGAGCTGCGTTCGGCCCAGGACGTGGATCCGCCTCGGCTGCGCACTGAGCTGGAGGTGATCTACCGCAACGGCTTGCGGCTGGGCAAGTTGGTCAACACGCTGCTGGACTTCTCCCGCATCCAAGCCGGCCGCGTCCAGGCCCACTATGAACCGCTCGACCTGGGGGCCTGCACCGCGGAGTTGGCCAGCGTTTTCCGCTCGGCCGTCGAGCGCGCCGGGCTGCGATTGGAGGTGGACTGGGCCGATCTAGGCGAGCCGGTGTACGTGGACTGGGAGATGTGGGAGAAGGTCGTCCTCAACCTGCTGTCCAACGCGCTGAAGTTCACCTTCGACGGGCACATCACCGTCACGGTGCGGCGTGCCGGCGAGTCGGCGATGGTGGCGGTGGCCGATACCGGCACCGGCATCCCGGCCGAGGAGCTGCCCCGGCTGTTCGACCGCTTCCACCGGATCCGCGGCGCGCGCTCGCGCAGCCACGAGGGCAGTGGCATCGGGCTGGCGCTGGTGGCCGAGCTGGTCGCGCTGCACGGCGGCACCATCAGTGCCGAGTCCACCCCGGGGGTGGGTACCACGTTCACCGTGACGCTGCCGCTGGGCAGCGCGCACCTGCCCGCCGACCAGATCATGCCCGCCTCGACCGTGATCCGGGCCAGCCACGGCGCGGCGCCGTTCGTGGAGGAGGCGTTGCGGTGGCTACCCGACGCGCCGGACGCACCCGACGACGACTCCGGCGTGCGGCTGATCGGTGCCGAGCCGCTCGGGCCGGCCGGCGGCCGGGTGCTGGTCGCCGATGACAACGCTGACATGCGGGAGTATTTGCAGCGGCTGCTCGGGGCCCGCTACGACGTGGAGGCCGTCTCGGACGGGGTGGGTGCGTTGCGCGCTGCTCAGACCGATCCGCCGGACTTGATCGTCAGCGATGTGATGATGCCGGGGATGGACGGTCTGCAGTTGGTCGCCGCGCTACGCGCTGACCCGCGCACCGCCCGGGTGCCGGTGCTGCTGCTGTCGGCCCGCGCCGGGCAGGAGGCCGCCGCCGAGGGCCTGACCGCCGGCGCGGACGACTATGTGGTCAAGCCCTTCACCGCCGGTGAGCTGCTGGCCCGGGTCGGCGCCCACCTGCAGCTGGGCCGGCTGCGGCGCCGGGCCGAACAGCGTCTGGAGTTGCTGCAGCAGGCCACCGCCGCGCTGTCCGCGGCAGCCACCCCCGCCGACGTCGCACAGGCCGCGATCACGCACCTCGCGCATCTGCTGGACGCTCCCGCCGTCATCCTGTATGAGGTGCGTGAGACCGGCACCCTGGAATGCGTGGCCAGGCGCGGCTGGGCGCCGGAAGTGGAGTCCAACTGGTTCACGGTTCCGCTGAGCGCGCTGGTTCCCGCCGCCGATGCGGCCCGGCGGTGCGGCCCGGTGTGGCTGGAATCGCCGGCTGATACCAGGGCCGCATACCCGGATATCGCCCCGGTGATCGCGGGATATGGCTACCAGGCGCACGTAGACCTGCCGCTGGTCATCGGCGACCGCTGTGTGGGTGTCGTCGCTGCCGCGTTGCACCAGCCGCGCCGGTTCGACGAAGCGGAGCGGGCGGCGGCGGTGCTGCTCGCGGAGCAGTGTGCCCAGGCCCTGCACCGGGCCCAGCTGCTGGCCACCGAAACCACTGCTCGCGTGATGGCAGAGCGACTCAATCGCCTGGTGGGTGCGCTGTCGGGCGCTACGGGTGTCACCGAGGTTGTTGAGGTCATCCTCGACTACGCCGGCGATCTGGGTGCGGCCGCTGCGGTCGTGGTATGGCGCCGCAGCGTGGACGGGCAACCCACGGTGCTGGCCGCCCGGGGCTACCCCGAACCGCCTACTCGGCTGGCGATCGACGCTGCGCACCCGCTGGCGCATGTGATGCGCGCCAAGCAGCCAGTGTGGCTGGGGTCGCGATCCTCGGTGGCCTGGCACGACGATGCCTTCGATTCCGACGGGCCGCTGCCGGTGCAGGTAGCGGTTCCGCTTATTACCGGCGACACCGCATTCGGTGCGCTCGGGCTGCGCTTTGCCGATGCGGCGCCCACGTTCACTGCCCACGAGCGCGCCATGATCCTCACCTTGGGTGGGCAGTGCGCCCAGGCGCTGGACCGGGCTCGGCTGTATCAGGCCGAGCACGCCATCGCCCAAACCCTGCAACACAGCCTGCTGCCGGGTCAGATGCCCACGTTCGATCGGCTGGCGCTGGCCACGCGGTACCTGCCCGGTGCGCCTGATGTGGCCGCCGGGGGTGACTGGTATGACGTCATGGCCCTCGACGAGCACCAGGTCGCCATCGTGGTCGGTGATGTCGTCGGGCAAGGCGCGGCCGCGGCCGCGGTGATGGGCCAGCTTCGTACCGCACTGGCCGCCTACCTGCTCGACGGTCACGGTCCCGCGGCCGCGCTGGAGCGGCTGGACCGCCTCGCCACGCGCGTTCCCGGTGCGCTGGCCTCCACCGCCGCGGTGATGATCATTGATTTGAACAGCGGGCAGCTGTGCTGGGCGCGCGCCGGGCACCCCCCGCCGCTGCTCGTCGATCATCATCATGTGGGTTACCTCACCGACGGCGCCGGCGGCCCGCTGGGCGTGCCCCGCCGCCCGCCCTACCCCGAAGCCAGCACCCGGATCGAGCCGGGCGCGTGCCTGCTGCTCTACACCGACGGGCTCATCGAGCGCCGCGGTCAGGTCATCGACGAGGGCCTGGACCACCTGGCCGCCACGGCCACCAAGCTGTGTGGCCGGCCGCCCACCACGCTGCTGGATGGGCTGCTGGCCCGAGCGCTGCCCAACGCCGGTCCCGCTGATGACATCGCCCTGATCGCCGCCCTTTACCTGCCCGCGCCGCTGCACCAGCGGCTGCCCGCCGACCCCGAGCAGTTGCCCGGGCTGCGTCGCGTGGTGCGCGGCTGGATCCGCGCCGCCGCGCTGCCCGCCGCGGTGGGCGACGATCTGCAGATCACCCTGGGCGAAGCCGCCGCCAATTCCGTGGAACACGCCTACGCCACCGCCGGCGAACCGGGGGAGTTCACCTACCGCGTCACCCACCGCGGCGACGGCGCCATCGACGTCGAGGTACGTGACTTCGGCCGTTGGCGGCCTCACTCGCCCGGCAATCATCACCGCGGGCGTGGCCTGGTCATCCTCCGCGAGATCGCCACCGACGTCGCCGTCGATCCCAGCCCGGAGGGCACCCGCGTCCAGTTCCGTCTACCTGGCCCAGCCCCCGACCCCGAACCGCCGGCACCGATCCTGCGGGGCCGGCCCACCCCGGACCCGTCGCCGGCGCCGGCTGAATTGCACGTGCACTCGCAACCCGACGGTGGGCAGCGCCTGGAACTGCGCGGCGAGCTGGACCTGGCCGCCGCCACGGTTCTGCGCGAACGGCTGCTCGAGGCGCTCACCGGTCCCGGCCCGACCACCCTCGACCTGCGCGGACTGACCTACCTCAGCAGCGCTGGCATCGGGCTGGTCATCCATGCCGTCCAGCATGCCGCCGAACACGACATCCGGCTGCTGCAGCTGGCCCCGGACAGCCTCGCCGCCCGGATCTTGGCCCTGACCAACCTCGATGCCACCGTGCCCGTGGTCACCGACGTGTCCGGGTCGGCTTGATGTCCGGCGTGCCCGCTGGCTGTGCCGCCGGACTGCTGGATAGCGGGGCTTGTGCGACGATGCCGCATGGCTGGGGCGGATGACGGGGTATGAGGAGATGTCGCGGCAGTGGACTGGTATATGGACCGTGGCGTACGCACCGCGGTGACCGAGTTGCGCCGGGAAATCAAGGCTCAGCTGGCCCGGCATGCGGATGCCTCCCAGGACGAGCTGGCTGATGCCGAACTGATCACCGGCGAGCTGTGGGTCGCGGCGGATATCGGCGGGCAGATGGAGCAGGAGTACCGGCGCGCGTCAGGGGCGCAAGGCCAGCCGCTGTCGGCCGAGCAGATCGCCGAGTGCCTGGTGCGGCTCAAGGCGGCGATCGGCGGCACCTTCCGGGTGGTCGAGGTGATGCCCGAGCGGATCGTGCTGGTGAACAGCCGCTGCCCGTTCGGCGCCGAGGTCCAGCACTCGCCTTCGCTGTGCCGGATGACCTCCGCGGTCTTCGGCGGGATCGCCGCCCGCAACGCCGACGAGGCTGCCGTGTCCCTGGAGGAGCGGATCGCGGTGGGCGACCCCGGCTGCCGAGTGGTCGTTCACCTGGGCGCGGCGGCGAAATCCGCGCAGCGGGCCCATCATTACACCGTCGCACACTGACCCTGCAGTGTCGGCCACCGTCATCGGGTTGCTGTCGGGGAGCTGGGGGTGGTGACCGCCGCCAGCAGCGCAGGCCAGGCCGACTCGCCGATCCGTGCCAGCAGGGTGACGTTTCCGGCCGGTCCCGGACGAAAAACGACGGTCTCGCCGGGGCCGAGGTCATCCAAAACGGCGGGCTGCGGGGCAGGGATGTCCACAGCGCTGGAAATCAACACCACGTCCGTGCCGGCCGGTGGGGCTTCGGACAGGACCTGCAGCGTCGCTCGCTGTTGGGCTGCGGCACCTCCGCGATTCACCCAGGTGCTGGAGGCGTCCAGCCGTGGATCATCGGTCATCGGGGCGACGCGTAACAGCCGGCCGGTGGTCTGGGTGCGGCACAGCCGAGCGGTGCGCACCGCGGAGATCGGCAGCTGCAGCGCGCGGATCGCCGCGCCGATCTGCTTGGCATGCTGGCGTCCAGTGTCGGTCAGCTCGCTCTGCGCGGCACAGTCATGGCTGGTCGCCTGCTCTGGAGTGACTACCCCGGACCGGTCGTCGCGCTCGGTATGGCTCATCCACAGCAGCAACCCGCCCTTACGCAGTGCTTGCACCAGCGCAGCGTCTTGCAACGGCCCGGTGATCTCGGTGGTGTTGATCGTGGTCTGCGCTGTTGGCGGGATGGGCTCCGGGGCGGCCTGGGAAGCAGTCGGCTCTGCCGGCGACGTGGGTTCTGGGGTGACCTGCCATGCAGTCGGAGATCCGCCACCACATGCGCTGACCGTGACCAGGATCCCGGCCGCAGCGACCCACCGCGTCCGCCGCATGGACATTCTTGCGCCCCCTGCCCGGGATGATGATCGCGGTCGTCGCCACCGAAACTCGACGGCGCGATCCTCCCGCAAGGCGCCGAAGGGGTACCAAGCCGGTGGGGTATGACTACTCTGAGTAGCGACGCGGACCTCCAGTCCGCCTACTTGGTGAATCATGGAAAACTCTGCAACATCGCCGTAGGCGCCGGCGATAGGACGGGTAGAGCCCCGTGATGCTGTTGGACCCCCGACCCGGCAGTGTCACGGGGCTTTTTCCTGCCTCGGGTCACGGGTGTCCTCGCCTCGCGGCCTCGGTGCGACGCCCGCCGCGGGCGGTGGCATGCGCGCGGGGCGCGGCGCATAGTGGACGTTATGAACGTAGTCGGTGTCGTCCTCGGTATCCTCGCCATTCTCATCGTGATTTTGACAGGTATTCTGCCCGTCATTGGGGCAATTTTTGCCTGGCTCGCGCTCGTCATCGGAGTCATCGGCCTGGTCTTCGGCCTCTTCAGTAAACACACCACCGGTCGAAACATCAGCATCGTGGCTTGCGTCCTGGCCGCCCTACGCTTGGCATTGGGTGCGGGCATCCTTTAAGGCGAAATTAATCCGAGGTCGGTGGCGCAATTCCGCAAGGCCGGCCAGTCATGACCAGCGTGGATGTCGCCTACGGTGTGGCCGGTGAACTGGCAGCCGCAGGCCTGGATGTCTGGGACGTCATACCGGCGGGCGGTGAGGTCGGGTTCAGCCTCGAAGTCGAGAACCTCGGCCAGGTTGTTGGCGGCTGCGTCGCGCACGGTGAGTGGTTCGAGACCGAATCGCCACTCGATCATCTTGAGCACGGAGGTGTGATCGTAGATGCCGTGCGCGACCGTCCGCCGATGCGCTCGCGGCGAGATGACCAGGCACGGCACCCGGAAACCGCGCAGCCCGGTACCGAGGTCGGGTCGCGGGTCGGGCGCGGTGGTCGGCGGCACATGGTCGAAGAACCCGCCCCATTCGTCATAGTTGATGACCAGTGCCGTGCGTTCCCAATTCGGGCCTGAAATGACTGCATTGTAGATAGTGTTCAGGAAGTACTGGCCGACACGGATGTCAGATAGCGGGTGATCATCACCGGATGTGCCGGCGGTCCCGCTGAGAAATCGTGGGTCGACGAACGACACGGCGGGCAAGGTCTGATTCTTGGCGTCGAGGAAGAATTGTGCGATCGGGTAGGTGATATCCCGGTATTTCGAACCCCATAGCGCGGTCACCGGCGTGTCGCTGAAGTAGTATTTTGCGGCGATACGGCGTTCGGCGAGTCGATCCCAGATGGTGGGAATTGTGGTGGGCTCCATGATATTGGAGATGCGGTCGGTTTGGGCGGCGTGCTGGAAGAAACGGTTCGGAAAGGTCGGCCCCATCACCGCGGCGAAGTACCGATCGCATGTGGTCCAATCGCGAGCGGCGTGGCCGAAGAAGGCCAGATCGGTGTCAGTGTAGTAGCCGATGGCGAATCGATCGTTGCGACCTGACCGCAGGAAACCGTCGCAGGCGCCGCCGCTGTATTGGACACGCCCACCCTTGTATGAATGATCCGGGTCGGGGTGGCCGCAGCCCGTGAAGGTATCCAGACGATGCGTGGCATGGCGATTACCGCTGTTGTCGACGTAGTGCAACCCCTCCTGTTCGCCGTCTGCACCGGGCAACCATCCGAGGTAGTGATCGAAGGAACGGTTCTCCATCATCACCAGGACGATATGATCGATTCCGGACTCCTCGGGTGGCGGCAGCGCGCCGGGGGAGGTGGTGACCGCCACCCGGTTCGCGCAGGCAGCCAGGCCGAAGGCGCTCACGGCAACCGTGGCAGCGGCGCCCGCGATGAACTGGCGTCGATTCAGCTCCATGGCTGCTATCTCAGCAGATGCGCCGCTACCGTTGCATCCTCGACCCCGACCATCGAGGCGGACCGAAACGAGCATCGACACCGGGCGAAAAGTGCGCAAGTGGCTCGCCCTGCGGCGGCGGTAGGCCTGCGGCGGTGAGCAGGTTTTGGTTAACCTGTTCGACCCGCACGCTCCACAGCGGCCATGGCTGATGCTCCACCGGCACGGTCACCAAGTAGCCTGCGATCTTGGTAAAGGCGCGCCACCGTCCGGTCAGAAAATGATCTCGTTCCCCCAGTTCTTCTGCGGCTATCGGCGAGCCGGGTTCCACCACAATATCGTGGCCTGCCGCTGGTGCCCATCGCCTGCGTGACCGATAGGTGATCCGGGAGCCGGCTTCCACGCTCATGGCCGCCCACTGGTATGGCACCTGTAATAATGTCCGGGCGCCGAGAACAGTGGCCAGTTCGTCGGCCTCCAGGGAGAAAAACCACAAGCCGTCCAACCCGTTGCTGTCCAGCACGTAAGTTCGGAGATTGGTTTCGGGAAAGGACGACAACCAGGGGATGGCAGGAAGCCCCGGGGGATGAAAGTCGCGCAGCATAAATGGAGTGAGCCCCACCCAGGCAAGACCTCCGTGGGTGTGCACCTCGAGATCAGGGGGGAGCAAGCGCTGCACATCCGCTGGGTCGTAGGCCCAGTGCAGGAACGTGAATGTCTGCCAACGCTGGTGGGCAAACGGCCAAGCCACCTGCTCCTCGGGAAGCGCACCGGCCACGATAACGGGATTCCCACCCGCCCCCGGATACCAAACAAAAGCCGACCAGCGAACAAAAGATCTGCTACCCCGCCGGCCGGGCGACCCGTGAGGTCGCCCGGCCGGCGGGGCCAGCGTGAGGTGTCACCCGTTCCGGCGGAGCATGAGCCGCAGCACCAACAACACCAGAACACCGAACAGGACCGAGGCGGTCGGAACGGGTCGGTGCCGCACAGTCTTGGCCAGTTGTCCGACCCGCCCCGACAGCGCCGTTGGGAGTTCGGCCAGCGCATCGTTGGCTGTGCTTTTGGCTTGCAGCGCCGCCTCGCCGGCCTTGTCCTGGGCCGCCTTGCGGCCCGTGTGCAGATGCTGCTTGACCTGCTCCGCCGTCGCTTGCACGGCTTGCTTGGTGGCATGCAGCTTGCCCTCGACGAATGCGGGCACGGCCGCCTTGGTCAGCTCAGGTGACGAGATAGCCATCGAGGTGTCCCTCCCAGTTCACGCGACGCACAGGGGGCGTCGCTACCGTCTTCGACGACACACAGTTACCCAGCTTCAACGCTGTGTAAACATGCGAACCGGCGCATCGTGCGGCGGTCGCCGCCCGCGATGATCGAAGGGACAGCGATGCGAGCCTTACGCGACTGTGCATTGTTGCGAGTCGCTGTCCCGTCGGCGTCGCGGCTTGCTGCAGTCCTGATCGTGCTAGCCCTGTTGACCCCTCCCGGGCTGCATGCCCCATCCGGATCTCGGCGCTGCTGCCGCGCTGGCTCCGCCACCGCAGGCCCACCGCCGCAGGCCCCACCGCCACCGTTGGGCATCAACGGCGCGGTAGTACCTCGACTGCAGTGGAGCGGCTGTGCCAGATCGTTTCAGTGCGCCACGGCGACGGTGCCGCTGGACTACCACCAACCAC
>Ga0134126_10004985_pt1 | contig 16585 bp, 13 predicted proteins | sample KB31752_FD_96881 | JGI IMG/M metagenome (GOLD analysis project Ga0134126, IMG submission 96881) | Terrestrial soil microbial communities with excess Nitrogen fertilizer from Kellogg Biological Station, Michigan, USA - KB3-175-2 | ecosystem: Environmental > Terrestrial > Soil > Unclassified ...
AGCGAAGGGCGAGGCGATCTGCAGCATTTGCTGCGGGCGCGGGCGCGAGGCGACGATTGACTGCCCGAGCGATTGCCCGCACCTGGTGGCGGCGCACCGGTACGACTCCGAGCGGGCGAAGGCCCCGCTGGGGGAGAAGGAGCTTCCGTATCCGGACGTGCAATTCCCGCTGGAATTTGTGTACGAACGATGGGGGATCGCGACGGGAATCGCGGGAGCGATTTTGCGTTTTCAGGCGGCGAATCGGGGGCTGCACGACGCCGACGCGCTGGCCGCGCTTGCGTCGCTGGCGGAAACCTACCGCACGCTCGACGCGGGGATTCTGTACGACCACCGGCCGGCGGGAATCCTGGCGGCGGGGCTTTATGGCGAGATCGGCGAGTTCCTGGGGGCGTATCGGAAGCGCGCGGCCGAGGAGACGGGCTTCAGCAATGCGTTCAAGGACGGCGACTTGTTTCGCATTTTTGTGTTCCTGCTGCGATTGGGACGATCGGAGAGCGGGGAACGGCCGCTTTCGCGAGCGTTTCTCGGTTATCTACGCGACCGGGTTCCGGCACCCGCAGGGGCCGACAGGGAAGAGCAGCGCATCATCGTGCCTTGAGCTATATCCTCATAAACCGGAATGCAATCAATGACAGCACGGAGAAGAGAAGGACGATTGTGGAAACCGTGCTGAGCTTGATGCCCCTGGCTGGCGCCGCGGCGGCGATCCGCGCCGGGCGATGCGCTGCGGGGCGCATTCCGAGTTGAAGTCCTTGCGCTGAGCGCTTTCTTGTAGGTCTGCTGGGACTTACGCGTGGCATTGTGTCTCTCCATTTCCCCAAAGCTGCATTTGCGGCGAGCGCCAGGGCGCGGCGCCGGTTCGTTCTGGCCGGGCGCCGAAACCGTATTTCCGACGCAGGGCTTCGACGCGGGCGGCTATCTGCTTTCTGTAATCCTCGGGGGCGTCGCCGTAACCTCGGTACCATTCGCGGTAACGGCGCGCGAGCTTCGGGAACTTCTGATCGAGGAACGAGATGAAGCTTTTCCACGATGCGGGCATGAGAAACAGGACGCGAGCCGCGAACCATTCGGCGCCAGCCGCACGCGCCGCGCGGGCCAGGGCTTCGAGATCGGCTTCGCCGTCGGTGAGGCCCGGGACGATCGGCATCGCGAGAACGCCAGCCGAGATTCCCGCTTCGCGGAGTTGACGGACGGCTTCGAGGCGCAGGTCCGGGCGAGGGGCGCGCGGCTCGATCAGGCGGGCGAGGCGCGTGCGCAGGGTGGTGACGCTCAAATTTACGGAGAGCGAGGAGCGCTGCGAAATGCGGCGGAGCAGGTCGAGATCGCGAAGGACGCGATTGGATTTCGTGGTGATGGAAAGGCTGAGGTCCTCGCGGAGGGCCATTTTTTCGAGGATCGCGCGGGTGGCGCCGAATTCGCCTTCGGCGGGCTGATAGGGGTCGGTGGCCGTGCCGATGGCGATGTGCTCGCCCCAGATTTTCTGAGAGGAAAGGTCGCGGTCGGCGAGGGCGGCTGCGTCCTGCTTGACGTAGATCTTGGATTCGAAGTCGGCGCCGTCTAAATCCATGTATTCATGGGTGTAGCGGGCGTAGCAATAGCGGCAGCCGAATTCGCAGCCGCGATAGGGATTTACCGTCCAGCGGAAGGGGACGCGGTCGGAATGGCATTGGTTGAGGATAGAGCGGACGGGTAACAGGAAATACTCCGTCCCGCGCTTGGCTTCGGCGCGGGGGGAGGAGGCGGCGAGGCGGGCAATGCCGACCAGATCCCTTGCGGGCTCCGCCTGGAGCGACTCCGACTGGGGCGGAGTGGGCTCCGGGGGCGCGGAAGCGTCGCGCGGGGACTCACAGTTGCCGTGGCGAGCGGCTGTGGGGAAAAGCGTGAGACTGGTCTGCTTCGAGCGGGCGCCGGAACGCCGAAGCGTTCGAGGAACCTGTCGAAGTATGGGAGAAGTGGCCATTGGCTGCCTCGCCGCACTGGCTGGAATGTATTCGCCTTTTGTTCGCTTGTCAAGCGAAATAGTTCGCCTGCCTTTCGCCTGTACGGCGGGACAATCGCGCCCTGGAACGGCGGCGGCTCGGCGTGGAGTGCCGCGGGCTGGCGGCCGATATACTGGATAGCTGCCGAGGAGGGCGCCGGGGTGTCTGAAGTCGGAATCCTGATCATTGATGACGATGTCTCCACGCAGCGTGCGCTGAAAAGCATTCTGGACTCCGAGGGCTGGCGCGTGCGGATCGTCTCGAGCGTGGGGCTGGCGCTAGCGGAACTGGCGAGCGGGAAGTGGAACCTGGCGATTGCGAATACGGCGGTTGCGGACGTTCATGGGCCGCTTTTTGCGATCTTGAAGGAGCTGGCGCAGGCGGAGTACGCGTTTGCAGGGGACGAAGCGGCTTCGGCAAGCGCGGCAGGCGGCCCTGGGGCGAGCGCGGCGGCGGAAGGCGACAAGGCGCGCATCCGGGCGCTATTTTTGGTGCCGGTGCTGGCGGCGAAGGACGTGCAGCCGATGCTGGAGCGCGAAGGACTGGCTTATACGCTGAAGCCGTATCATCTGCATGATTTTCTGGAGCGGGTGAGCGAGTTGCTGGTGGAATCGGGGGCGATCTTCGAGCCGATCCGCACGATGGCGGACCTTTCGGGGGCGCAGCGGCGGCTGCGGGCGCAGCGCACGGCGCGGGATAGCCGGCGGGGCGCGATGTTTGCCTCGCGCGAGGATTATCAGATGACCGAGGAAGAAATGGCGGACTGGGAGCGGCAGGAGGAAGAGGATCGCAAAAAGCGCGAGAAGGACGTGAAGGCGCGCGAGCATCCCGGGTGATCGGGCGCGGAGGGGCAGATCGTCAGGTTGGGATTTAATGCGCAGCGGGCGCGAGGCGGACGATGCTGCAATCCGTGGTGGCGGCCAGAAGCTCCTCGATTGTGCTTCCCAGGATGGGGTGCCGCACCGCCGGTGCGATTTCCGCAAGCGGCACGAGAACGAACTTCCTCAGCGCCATACGCGGGTGCGGAATCTCAAGCCTCGGTTCTTTGATCACGTGATTGCCGTAAAGCAGGATGTCCATGTCAATCGTGCGCGGGCCGTTGAGGACGTTGCGAGCGCGCCCCATGCCGCGTTCGATGTCCAACAGCGCATCCAATAGCTCGCGTGGACCAAGCACCGTCTCAATCGCTGCAGCGCAATTCAGAAACCATGGCTGATCGAGGAAATCCACGGGCTCTGTTTCGTAGAGCCCCGATTGGCGCGTGACCTTAGCCTCGGGCTGGGCCAATTCCCCCAGCGCGCGGGCGATATTCCCCGCGCGATTGCCGAGATTCGATCCGAGCGAAAGGTATGCTGTAGGCATTCCGACGTCGATATCTTAAGCCCCGAGCCCGCCGCGAAGGGCCGCTTTTCGTGCAAGCCGGTAAGCGGTTGCGCGGTGCGCTTCGGAGTGTAAGATGACGTGTCGAAAAGCGGCGCCGAAAGAGAGAGACCCGAATAACCACATGACCCCAAAAGCCAACAAGCCGCGACGCAAGCGAGCCAAGAACGAGGGGGTTGCCACCGCGGCTGACGAGTCTCTGAGGCTGCGCAAGCAGCAGGAATTCCTGGCGCTCTTCGGAACGATCGAATACAGCGCAGACTACGACGACTGTAAACGTGAGCGCCGCGGGAAAACGAGTGCCTGAGGAGGGGCGGTGAAGGTTGATTTGCTGGTGATTGCGGCGCATCCGGATGATGCGGAGCTAACGTCTGGGGGGACGCTGCTGAAGATGGCGGATGCGGGGTATCGCACCGGCATCCTGGACCTTACGCGGGGCGAGACGGGCACGCGGGGAACGCCGGAGACTCGGCTGCGGGAGGCGGCGCGGGCGGCGAAAATCCTGCGCGCGAGCGTGCGGCGAAATCTGGGATTGCTGGACGCGCATCTGCGCATGTGCGACGAATATAAGGAGGCGATCGCGGCCGTGATCCGCGAGCTTCAGCCGCGCACCGTGATTCTGCCCTACTGGAAGGGGCGGCATCCGGACCATTACACGGCGGCGAAGCTGGGATATGAGGCGTGCTTCATCGCCGGGTTGAAGAACTATTCGCTGGGCGGCGAGGCGTTTCGCCCGTACAAGATTTTGTACGCGGCGGCGTACGGTGAGGCGCGGCCGACGCTGGCGGTGGACATCACGAAGTATTACGAGCGGCGGCGGCGGGCGATTCTGGCGTACGCGTCGCAATTTCGGCCGCCGAAGGGGCAGCGGTCCAAGGTGTTTTTGCCGCTGGATGAACTCGAGGAGCGGATGAGCTTGCAGGCGCGGCATTACGGACGAATGATCGGCGTCCGCTATGCGGAGGGATACGTCGCGAATGAGGTGATGCAGTGCGACGACGTGGTGAAACTGCCGGTGAGGTCTATCTAGCGGGCCTTCTTAGTGGTTCCTCTGAAGTGACAATCTCCGATTTGTCTGGATGCGGAATAGGCGCGGCGTTCGCGCGAACTATTCGAAGCGGAGGGCTTCGATCGGGTCGAGCTGGGAGGCCTTTTGCGCCGGATAATAGCCGAAGAAGATGCCGATAAACGCCGAGAACGCGGCCGCGACGATCACCGCGGTAGGCGAGATCGCGGCCGGCCAATTCAGAAGATTCGATACTCCGGCCGACGCGAACAGGCCAAAGATTACTCCAGCGGCCCCTCCGAGCAGGCTTAGCGCCAAGGCTTCGATCAGGAACTGCATCTGGACGTCTTCATCGGTGGCGCCGATGGCCATGCGAACGCCGATTTCGCGTGTTCGCTCGGTGACGGAGACGAGCATGATGTTCATGATGCCGATGCCGCCGACGAGCAGAGAGACGGACGCGACGCTGGCGAGCATCAAGGTAAACGTGCGGCTTGCTTTTTCCTGGGCTTCCAGGGCGTCTTCGGGATGGCGAATATTGAAATCATCGTCCTCGTCGGGACGGAGCTTATGGCGGTTGCGTAGCACGAGCGAAATCTGCGTTTCCGCGGCGGGGATCGCCTGCGGCGTGACGGCTGAAGCGAAGATGTCGTCGAGCCAGGCCGTGCCCTTCAGCTTTTTCATCGCGGTGGTGTAAGGAAGCATCACGAAGTCGTCCTGATCCCGGCCGCTGGTGGAAAGGCCTTTGGGGACGAGGGTGCCGATCACCAGGCAGGGAAGGCTGCCGAGGCGAATCGTCTTGCCGATCGGATCGTCGTGGGGAAAGAGATTGGTCTGAACGCTATGGCCGAGGAGGCAGACGTCGGCGCTGCGGTCCACGTCGCGATCGGTGAAGAACGAGCCCTCCTGCAGATACCAGCGGCGAATGTGGAAAAAATCGGGGGCAACTCCGCGATAGCGGGTGTACCAGTTCTGATTGCCAGAGGCGACCTGGATTGAGCCATCCACGTTGGGCGAAAGGGCGGTGAGCAGATGGACTTCGCGTTTTATGGCGGCGGCGTCTTGGACGGTGAGCGTCTTGGTGGCGCCATTGCCAGTGCGCACGCCATTGACGTTGCGGCCGCCCGATTCGATCCAGACTAGGTTTGTCCCAAGCGAGATCATCTGCTGGTGAATCATCTGCTGGCCGCCCTGGCCAATGGCGACCGTGCAGATCACGGCGCCGATGCCAATCATGATGCCCAGCATGGTGAGCATCGTGCGCATCTTGTTACGAGCGAGTGCGCGGAGCGCCATGCGGAATGTGGAAGCGAATCTCATCCAGATTAAAAGTCTACCAAAGCGGGGGCCCGGCCGCGGGACTTTATGCCGCTCCGCGAAAATAATTTTCGTGCGTGCCGCATCGCGCAGGCGCTACTCCGAATCAAGTTTCAGCCACTCCCGTGGCCACAATCTGGCCGCCGCGGCGCTGCAATCGAATGCGGGGAAGCGGGCGACGCGGAGGGCCGGCGAGCACGGAGCCATCGGATGCGGAAAAAATGCCGCCGTGGCACGGGCAATCGAATTCGCCGCGGACGCTGTTATAGGCGACCGGGCAGGAATTGTGGGTGCAGATGCGGCTGAAGGCGAGATAGGACTGCTCGGCGGGGCGAATCAGGATGCACGGGGTATCGTTGCGCGGATAGGAAAAAATCTTGAAGCCGCCGATGGGAATTTCGCCTTCGGAGGCAATCACGCGCTCGGGCGCCTTCCGCGAGCGGAACCATTCGCGCAAGCCCCAAAGCGCCGCGATCAGGGCGACGATTGCGCCGATGATGAATTCAGCGGCGAAGCTGCGTCGGGAAACGGGGGGCTGGTCTGGCGTCAGGGCGAATGCTCCTTTGTACGTAATTTATTTTCGGGCGCGGGCGCTGATTCGGGCCGCGCCCGGCCGCGAGTTACGCCTGATGGACCTTCCAGTAGACGCCGTAGCGTTCGCTGAAGATGCGGTGCAACGGAACAAGTGTAGTCGGTTTCGGCTGGCCGACCGTCGCGAATGTGAGCGGCTCGCCCTTCACGGGGCGAATCCAATCGGCCGATTCGATATCGGCGCCGGGCTTGAGCGAAATATTGGCGGCGCCTTGGGGCTTGCCACGGAGGACGACTTCGGTGGGGCCGCTGTTCGCGTCGTACTGCGTCTGCGGGGTGACGCCTTCGGCGCCAAGGCGAGCGGCGAGAACGATGGGGCCGTACATCGCGGCGCGCCGCGTCTGCTCGCCGAGCAGGGGGCGGGTGTGCAGGCGCATGGGGAGCTTCACGTCCAGGCGATCACCTTCCTTCCAGGTGCGATTGATTTCCAGGTAGCTGCCGGGGCTGGCCCATTCGGTGAGGCGCTGACCATTGAGTTCGGCCGAACCGCCTTGCGCCCAGTCGGGAATGCGGACGCGGATGCTTGTTTCGACGGGCTGGCTTGCCTTGACGACGAGCGCGGTGCCTTCCTGATCGGGGAAGCGCGTATTCTGCGCGATGGTGAGGCCCTTTTCCGGCCACTGGACTTGCGACGCGATAAAAAGATTCACGAAGACGCCGTGGTCATCGTGGGAATAGATCGAATCGTTGAATTTGGAAAATTCCTCGGCGCCGGTGCCCGTGCAGCACCAGAAGGAATTGAGCGGGGAATTGAAATATTTCCAATAGCCGGTTTCGAGCGGGAGATAGTACATCTTGAGGCCGTTGCGGGGATGCTGCGTGCCGAGGCGCGAATTGAAAAGGGTGCGCTCGTAATAATCCATGTAGCGCGGATCGGCGGTCCACTGATGGAGATGGCGCGTGAGCTTCAGCATATTGTAGCCGCAGCAGCATTCTTCGGAGGTGGAGCTTAGCTCGGTGGAAAGATTGCCGGGATCGGTGCGCCAATGCTCGGCATTGCTGGTGCCGCCGGTGGCGTAGCAGCGCTCGGTGGTCACTTCGCGCCAGAAGTAGCCGGCCACCTCGTGATAGTAAGGATCGCCGGTGAGTTCATAGCCGCGCGCGGCGCCGATGACCTTCGGGATGTTGGTGTTGGCGTGCAGGCCCTTGAGCTCGTCGCGATGCTGGGAAAGCGGATCGAAGAAGCTGGGCTGCTGGAATTGGCGGGCCGTGCCCATGTAGCCGTAATTTCCGGTGGCGGCCGCGAGATTGAAAAGGGCCTCGTTCATGCCGCCGTATTCGGTTTTCAGGATGCGTTGCATGTGGTCGTCGCTGATGCCGATCAGCCAGTGCCCGATCCAGCGCGCCATGCCCTCGGCATTTTCGAGCGCCTGCTGGCTCTGGCAGTGGGTGTACATATCAATATGCCCGGCCATGATTTTGTGCAGGGTATAGAACGGCGCCCAGACGGGCTGGCCATCGCTGAGGCGGTCGAAGAAGGCTTCCGGGAAGGCGCTGAGGTAACCATTACCGATAGCTTTCTGGCATTTCGCCAATTCGGCTACCATTTCCTCGCCCTTGGCCTTAATTTTGTCGTCGCCGGTGCTGGAATAAAGCAGCGCGCACCCGGAAAGGAAATGGCCGCCGGCAAAATGGCCGCGCAGCTCGCAAGCGGGGGCTTCCCATCCGCCGAGGGGCTTCGCCGAGCTGGCGAGGCCGGCGGTGACGCGGAAATTGTGGAGCAGGCTATCCACGGGCAGCGAGAGCAGATAGCGATGATTGGTTTCGAGCGCGTCGAGGAAGGGGCCAGGGAGCAGGCGGACCTGATTCATCGGGAAGGGAGTGGCGCGCAATTCGACGGCGGGACGAAACGGCCGGCGGCGCTGCTGCTGCATCGCCAGTGCGCCGGCGGGTTCTAGCAGCGCGGAAACGGATTTCGGCAGGCACGCGGCAGCCGCGCCGGCGGCCATGATTCCGGTGACGAATTGGCGGCGGGAAATTTCTTTAGGAGAGCTCATCATGCGCCTCGATTCTCGCTTGCGGGGGTCCCTGTGGGGCGGCGCAAGTTCTGATGGAAACATTTTCTCAAATGCTCATATATTACACGGATGAAATCGCTGTCAAGGAAGTTGCCCTCGCGGCGGAAATTTCGCGCGCATGAAGATTAGCCGGCGAGCATTTCTGTTGTCCCTGCCCGCGGGGGCGGCGTGCCTGCCGGCATTCGGGCAGGGCGTCTCGATGAGGCACGTGAAGGCGCAGGCTCGGCCGGCGGCTTCGGGGCGGCCGTTTGACGCGCACTTCATTGACGTTGCGCAGAAGGCGGGTTTGACGGCGCCGGTGATCTACGGGCCGGTGGGCCGGGCCGACTACATTCTGGAGGCGGTGGGCTGCGGTTGCGCGTTTCTGGATTACGACAATGACGGCTGGATGGACATTTTCCTGCTGAGCGGCACGCGCTTCGAGGGAGCGCCGGAGGGCGCCACGAACCGGCTCTACAAAAATAATCGCGACGGGACGTTCAGCGACGTGACGGAGAAGGCGGGGCTGCACCGGGTGGGCTGGGCGTCGTCTGTGTGCGTGGGCGATTACAACAACGATGGATTCGAGGATCTTTTCTGCACCTACTACGGGCAGAACGTGCTCTATCGAAATAATGGCGACGGCACGTTTACCGACGCGACGAAGGAAGCGGGACTGCTGGCAGCCGGGCCAGTGCGCTGGGGCGCGGGTTGCAGCTTCGTGGATTACGACCGCGACGGGCGCCTGGACCTTTTCGTCTCGAATTACGTGCAGTTCGACATCACGAAAATTCCGAAGCCCGGCCAAGGAGCTAATTGCAATTGGAAGGGAGTGCCGGTGAATTGCGGGCCGCGCGGGCTGCCCCACGGAATGCACTGGCTCTACCACAATAATGGCGATGGGACCTTCAGCGACGTGAGCAAGCACGCCGGCATTTCCGGGGCGCGCGAAAGCTATGGGATGACGGTGGTGGCCGCGGATTTCGATGAGGACGGCTGGCCGGATATTTATGTGGCGTGCGATTCCACGCCGAGCCTGCTCTTCATGAACAATCATGACGGCACGTTCCGCGAGGAGGGTGTGCTGCGCGGCGTTTCGCTGAATGAAGACGGGATGGAGCAGGCGGGCATGGGAGTGGGCATCGGCGATTACGATCTGGACGGGCATCTTGATCTTTTCAAGACGCATTTCGCGGACGATACGAACGTGCTCTATCACAACGACGGCAAAGGAAATTTCGACGACGTGACTACCGCGGCAAAGCTGGGCGTCGAGACGCGATTCGTCTGCTGGGGAACCGGGATCATGGATCTGGATAATGACGGCTGGCCCGATATTCTGGTGGTGGCGGGCAGCGTCTACCCGGGGCTGGAACGGCGGCTGCCGCAGTACCCGGATAAAGATCCGCGGATGGTATTCCGCAATTTGGGCAACCAGACGTTTGAAGAACTCTTCAAGGAGGCGGGGCCGGGAATCTCGGCGGCGCATTCGAGCCGCGGCTGCGCCTTCGGGGATTTCGACAACGACGGCGATGTGGATGTGCTGATCGTGAACCGCAACGAAACGCCGTCGCTGCTGCGAAACGACATCAGCGGCAGCAATCACTGGCTGAAGGTGAAGCTGATTGGGACGAAATCGAATCGCAGCGCGATTGGGGCGCGCGTGGTGGCGCATTATGCGGGCAAGAAGCAGGCGCAGGCTGTGGTGAGCCAGTGCAGCTTTTATTCCTCGAATGATCCGCGGCTGCACTTCGGGCTGGGCGCGGAGAAAAAGGCTGATCTCGAGATTTTTTGGCCGAGCGGCGCGCACGACGTGCTGAAGGCGGTCGCGGCTGATCGCCTGGTCACCGTTAAGGAAGGCAGCGGGATCGTGCCGAACGCGGGCTGGGCGAAATCGTAGCGCTTCGGCGTTGCGAGGCAATGCGGGTACAATGGGCGGTTCGAAATCCAAGGAACTTCCTTGCTGAACCTTAAAGACATTCAGGCCGCCGCGGAGCGCATTCGGAATTCGATTGTGGTCTCTCCGTTCGTCTTCTCCGAGAATTTTTCGCAGCTTAGCGGAAGCACCATTTATCTGAAGCTCGAGAACCGGCAGACGACCGGCGCGTTCAAGGAACGCGGGGCGCTGAACAAAATCCTGCTGCTGACCGAGGACGAGCGGCGGCGCGGCGTGATCGCGGCTTCGGCGGGAAATCACGCACAGGCGGTTGCGTACCATGCGGCGAAGCGAGGCATTGCCGCGCAGATCTGCATGCCGCTCACCACGCCGCTGGTGAAAATTTCGGCAACGCGCGGATACGGCGCCGAGGTGATCCTGCACGGGGCGAACTACGACGAGGCTTGCGAGGAGGCGCTGCGCCGCGCGCGCGAGCACAATCTGACGTTCATCCATCCGTTTGACGATGACGCGGTGATCGCCGGGCAGGGCACGCTGGGATTGGAGATGCTCGATCAGATCGAACGCCTGGATTCCGTGGTGATTCCAGTGGGCGGCGGGGGATTGATCGCGGGCGTGGCGTGCGCGGTGAAAGAGTCGAGCCCGAAGACTCGCGTGATCGGCGTACAGAGCTCGCGGCTGGCGTCTATGAAAGCGGCGGTGGATCGCGGCGCGATCGTCACGCTGCCGGCGAATAAAACGATTGCGGACGGCATCGCGGTGCGCTCCGCGGGCGAGCGGACGCTGCCGCTGGTGCGCAAGTACGTGGACGATATCGTGATGGTGGACGAGGAGGAGATTGCGAACGCCATCCTGCTGCTGCTGGAAAAGGAAAAGACGCTGAGCGAAGGCGCGGGCGCGGTGGCGGCGGCGGCCGTGCTGAACGACAAGGCCGGGCAGCGCGGCAAGGCGGTGGGCGTGCTGGTGAGCGGCGGAAATATAGATGTGACGCTGCTTTCGCGCATCATCGAGCGCGGCCTGGTGAAGGATGGGCGTCTGCTGCGCATTCGCATTCATCTGCCCGATCATCCGGGCGCCTTGCAACGGCTTTCCGCCGTGATTGCCGAGCAGAAGGCCAATATTACGGAGACAGCGTTCAATCGCGCCTACTACGGCGTGGTGCTGGGCGATACGGCGATTGACATCACCATGGAAACGCGCGGGCTGGAACACATCGCGGACCTGACCGCCGCGCTCGACGCCGCCGGGTACGTCCACGAGCGGGTGCAGTAGCGCGCGGGGCGGAATTTTTCACTGCCTTCCTGCGTCGAGATGATCGAAATTCAAGATGGTGTTCAGCACGAGCGCGTAGCTGCCGATTGTCTCGCCGCGATAAATCGGATTATTCGAGAAAAGAACCACGTGTCCGGCTTCCATGGGAACGTCAATCACCATGGCGTGCTGCGCGATGGAGCCGCCGCCTTCGACTAAGCCGGAGACGAGCAGATTCCGTTCGTCCGCATAGCGGAAAATTACGCGCGGGCGCTGCGCCGGCGGAATCACGCCGATTCCATTGCGGCGCTGCTCGTCGGTTAGCGGCATGGGCTGCCAGGGCTGGGCATGGGGTTCCTCAGGGGCGGCTTCGGCCGGCCGGCCGACGGTGAAATCGGGATCGTCGAGGGTTCCGCGTCCGGTGGGACGATTTTTTTCTTCTCCACCGAGGTTGCGCGGGCCGCGGCCGGAGGAGAGATTCGAGAGATCGAAGACCGGGCCGTCATCGCAATAGACGGAGAGCTTATCGTCGTAGCCGTATGCGATGGGGCTGGCGCCATCCACCAGTCGCGCCCCGAGCACGCTGCCGACGATTTTCATGTTGCGCGGGCGCTCGATCGAGACGCCGTGCGTGAAGCCGAGCGTGACGGCGAAATTGGAGGTGTCCATCACGGTGATGAGCACTCCGCCGCGGCGCACGAAATCGCGGAGATGTTCGACGCCAGCCCAGCCGAGGCCGGGGCGAATATCGTCGGTCGAATCAATTTTGCCGATATTCGGCGTGAGCGAGGTCGTCTTCCACGGCAGCGGATTTCCCCAATCTGTGGGCATGCCGGCGACGATGGACATCGGATCGCCGCGCCCGGCGGGCGGAAAGAGAATCACGTCGTATTTGGCGCGCAGGTTCGCATCGCGCGATGCCTGCTGCACGCTGATGTAGTCGAACGGGATCTGCAATTTATCGAGCGCCTGCCGCCACCACCCTTCAGTTTCCGTGTCGGTCCAGGTATGCAGCAGGGCAATGCGCGCGGCCTTCACGGGATGCGAAGGCGCGGATGGCGCCGAGGCGAGCGCAACGGCTTGCAGGCCGAGGCCGGAAATGGCGCGTCCGAGCTGCGAGGCGTCCATGTGTTTCACCAGGAACGTTCCGCGATGGAATTTCCGGCCGTTATCTTCGAAAGGCGCTTCGGCAGTTTCGATATCCGCGGACTTTAAGCGATAGCGAAGCGTGGCCAGCGCTGGATTCGTGTCGTTGTTGATCGCGAAGATCGCGCCTGCGCCGGTAATGCCGCCCGCCGGTTCAATTTTCGTGATGCGCTCCATGGGGACATCGAGCACGTTCGTATCCGTGACGCGCACGACGCGGGCGCCGAAAAGCTCGCCGAAGGTCCAGCCGGTATCGTCGTATGGGGTTTTCTGAGGATCGTCGGGGCTCCAATACTGATAATCGAGCAGGGCGTCTGCGATGCGCGAATAGGGTTGGTCCATGCGGATGATGTAGCTACCCGAGGGGAATGATACGGTTGTGTTCTTTTCCGATGGGGAGGCGCTCGCCTGGGTGGAATCCTCGCCTCGATTTTGCGGCTTTGCGCCGGACGTTTTCGGCGGCCGCTTTTTCGCGGGGACGGCGGCGGTGAATGCTCCCGTGGCGCGGGAAATCTCGCATCCTTGCTTGCGCAGCACGTCGAGCAGAGCGGCCTGTTCGCCGGGATGCGGGTCGTCCGCGGGAAGCACGTAAGCCGCCGGGCCCTCGTTGCGCGGCTTCAGCACCGATCGCTTCGATTTCAAGTAGAAGTTCTTTAGGAACAGCCCGCGATTTTCGGCGAAGTAGTGCAGTGAAGTGAGCAGGCCGGTTTCTTCGTAATTGTTATTGTCGCGCTGGGACCAGAGCACCTTCGGGAGCGGCGGGTCTTGCCTATACCAGGTGCGCGAATATTCGTCGGGGCGGAGTGTGCGCTCCTCGGTATCGGCGCCGCCATTTCCGAAGGTTTCATAGAGACGGCTGATGCCGTTGTGTGTGGCGGCGATAAACATCAAATAGCCGGGAGACCAGGTGTCGAAATTGCCGTGGGTGAAGACGCCAGGCATGCCGAAGGTGGTCATGTCGGCCACGTTGCGCCACGCGATTTCTTCCCACTCGTTGGTGAGGATAGGGTCCACCCAGGCGTTGAAGGGGCCATCCCCCGCGGTGTTGTCGTAGAGATAGGGCTCGGATTCGTGCAGGTCGTGAAGCACCTGGGCTTTCCAGCCTATAAAGGTGTTGAGGACGTTTTCGGTGAGCTTGAGCGTGACGCCCATCGCGTCGCGGTTATTGTCGTGGACGACGTAATGGCCCCAATAGATCAGCGGCGGATAATTTTCTTTCGGGTGCGCGAGGTGCCAGCGATAGAGGTCCACCATGCGGTCGCGCCCATCCACTTCGACGATGGGAGTGATCAAGGTGATCAGGCCCTTGCGAATGTCTTTCACGTACGGGCTTTCATCCACAGCGAGGCGATAGGCCAATTCCATCAGCGCGGTGGGGGCGCCGGTCTCTGTGGAGTGGATGGCGCCGGTGATGTAATAGACGGGAACGGAGGCGTTCACCAAGCGGTCGGCTTCGGCGTCGTCCATGTGAATCGTGCGCGGGTCGGCGAGTTTCGCGAGGCGCGCGCGGTTTTCATCGAGCGCGGCCAGATTCGCTTCTGAGGAAATCGCGACGGCGATCATCTCGCGGCCCTCTTCAGTACGGCCGATGGAATAGACCTTGACGCGCGGACTCGCCTTTTCAAGCATGCGCATGTATTCGTAGACCTGGGCGGAATAGGGCAGGATGCCCGGAGCGCCCGCGACGTCGCCGAGGACGGCCTTGGGCGTGGGCACCGTCTTTGAGGCGGGCAGATAATCCACGAGGGGCGAGGTGAAGAAAGGTTCGGTCGTATACTCGTGGATTTTTTGGGTGTACTGCTCGTCGATGGGCTGCTTGGGATCGCGGCCGGGATTGGTGTCGCGCGCCCAGAGGCAGGCGGCACCCGCGAGGATGATGGCGGCCACTGCGATCTGAACCATGGCCGTGACGGCGAAGCGCCGCGAACGGCCGGGCCGGCGAAATGGGAAGGTGCCTTTGCGCGACATGTGCGCCTCCGAAGAAGCTTTCCGGCGCTTACGCGCGCGGCAAAACGCAGCACGTCATACCATTCCCTGGCGTGCGCTGTAAAGCCCGGAATCGGGGCTGGGGTGGCGGCATACCCAGTGGGTAAATGTGCGTCGTGGGGCGCGGGTGGAGCGAGGGTGGGATCGGGAGGAAATTCACGATCTCCAGATGCGTGGTTACCGTAGATTAGAACGTGATTTGTGTTGCAAACACATGGGTTAATGGCATTTCTAATCCCCGTACCGTAGATTAGAAGCTTGGCGGGCCGGGTGGGTGGCGGAGTCTTTGCGTCCTTCCGGGGTCGGGGATGAGCCTCGATAATCATGCCGCCGCAGGTTATCACAAAGTAACTGACTTGTCAAGCGGAATCCGCGAGGGCCGATTCCCGCGATGGCTAATAGCGGGGCTGGGCGGTTTTAGGGGAAACAGCGTATTTCTTTTAGCTTCGCATTCCGCTGCAATACCAACGGTAACGAGCCAGTGGACCGGAAGTCCGGACGCCCCCTGGCGGGCGCCCGCACACCTGTTACGCACAGCTCGAAAATGGAGGGGTTCAAATGAAGTTAAGATTTCCGCGTCGTGCGGTGGTGGTGCTCACCGCCGGGCTGATGCTGACGACGGTGGCATGCTGGGCACACAAATACCGGGCCGTGGGCACGAAGATCGTCCCGGCGGCTTCGGGTACGGTGAACACCAAGACGGACAAGAACGGCAACGTGACGCTCGACTTGCAGGTGAAGAACCTGGCGAAACCTGGGACGCTCACGCCGCCGGCGGCGGCTTACGTGGTTTGGTTCGAGGAAGAAGGCTCCCCTGCGCGAAACGAGGGGCAGCTTTTGGTCAGCGACGACCTTAAAGGGGAGTTCAAGAGCACAACGCCTTACCACAATTTCGAGTTGCGGGTGACCGCGGAAACCGATCCGCAAAGCAAACAGCCTTCGGAGAGGACCGTGATGCAGACCAGAATTTCGGATTAGCTGCGGGGCAGGGCTGCGCCTTACCAGCGGGCGCAGCGCACCTGCGGCTCGGGCAGCGCCGGTGGAGGGCATCTGGTATTTTGAGAACACACCCCAATCGAGGAGGCCATGCCATGGCAACAGCCAAACCAGCGCCGCAGGAGACGAGCATTACGCGGGAGCGCCTGATCGAATTGCTGAACGAGGATCTCGCGCGCGAATACCAGGCCATCATCGCTTACGTGGTGTATTCCCAGGTTCTGAAAGGCGCGGAGTACATGAGCATCGCGGGCCAATTGGAAATCCACGCGAAGCAGGAATTGGATCACGCGCTTATTATCGCCCGGCAGTTGGATTACCTGGGGGCGATGCCGGCGGTGACGCCGAAGCCGGTGAAGACTTCGGAAGACGCACGCGAGATGCTGCGCTTCGACCTGGAAAATGAGAACGAGACGGTGCGGAATTATCGCGATCGGGTGCGGCAGTGCGAAAACCTGGGCGAATTCGCGATGGCCGAAAACATTCGCGACATCCTGGTAAACGAACAGGATCATCAGATTGACCTGGCGACGGCGCTTGGGGAAGACGCGCCGGATGTGTCTGACGCCGGGGACAAGCACAAGCGGCATACGTAACGCCGAACCGCCCGCGCGGCATCTTTCGGACCTTCATCGCCGTGGCTGGCGGAGGGCATCCGGCGAAAAGGCCCATGCTCATACAACGAGTATTGGGCGCCCCGAAAAACAGAGGCTTGCGGCTGAGCTGGCGCTCCTTGGGCACCACCGAGGGGATGCCACTGCGGGCTGGCTGCGCGCCGCCGCGAGCGGCCCGCGCGCGGTGCGGCGCTTGGCGTTGGCGGCGAAGTGCATGACAATGGCGCCATGGCCAAATCCAACCTGTTTGACTCGCGGGTTCAGCGGGTGCTCGACCGGCTGCACGGCGAGGCGCGCGCCGACAAATGGAAATTCGCGTGGCGCATGCCGATGCTCGCGTGGGCGGCGCTGCGCAAGCGAACGGGCGATCCGGCGTTCGAGCATGCCTTCTTTCACGATGTATACATTCCCGTGTCGCGGGA
>Ga0134126_10004986_pt1 | contig 16584 bp, 8 predicted proteins | sample KB31752_FD_96881 | JGI IMG/M metagenome (GOLD analysis project Ga0134126, IMG submission 96881) | Terrestrial soil microbial communities with excess Nitrogen fertilizer from Kellogg Biological Station, Michigan, USA - KB3-175-2 | ecosystem: Environmental > Terrestrial > Soil > Unclassified ...
ATGCACATACATCAACTTTGTACCAGGTGAAGGTTTTGAATATGCAAAATCAGGCATTACGTTCATCTGGCTAAGAACTTCCTCAATTGTTTTCCCGGTAAAAACCCGTGGATTTCCGGAATGCCATATTTCATTTACTATATTTTTAAACTCTACAGGATCATCTGAAAGGCTTGGTGTGCTTTGAGGTTCTACCCCGCTGATGGTTGCGCCACCTTTTACCAGTTTTGCAATTTTCTTTAAAACCGGCAAAGACATTCTTATTGCATTACTATCGAGCACGAGTAAACGATAACTCATCCCGCTAGGCGTAACCAACCTTCCATCTTTCACTGATAAAAGATTAATTAATGCATCTGGATTGATAAAATCGTAATTGTACCCACCGGGCACATCAGGCAATTTTCTACCGAATAAGGAAGTGATATTATTATCTTCCCCATAATAATACACAACATCGGCAACAAACTTTCCTTGTTGCAATAGGTAACTGCTGCGGGCAAGATAACTTGTCCATGGCTTTGCTTCCTCCGCCCAGGTTTCATGTCGGGTAAACCATTGTCCAAATGGCCCCAGGCCAAGACCCGGAATTTTATCATCAGTTGGCTGATGAACTGAACAATGAATCACAAAGCGGTTTAAGCCACTGGCCAGTTCAAGGTCTGCAGTAGGCTTTAAATTTTCCGGGGAATAAGACCATGCTTTGTCGGGAATACCCAATGCAGTTAAAGATTCTGCAGCAACAAGGTTTTGCCCGTAGATATGTGCCACAGATGCTGACTCTCTAATGTCAGCTTCATAGCCAGTCTGGTCTCCTCCATTTATAAACTGATTTTTAGTCCACATAGCTGACATAGGAACAAAAGCTTTTCTTTTTACGTCCATGCCATCGGCTATCAAAGCGCGGCCACTTTCATGTGACTCTGAATATCGTTTCATGCCATATTGCGCAAGAATTTTTGTCAATTGATCGTAATGATATTCAGCTACCATTTCGCTCAACGTTTGCCTGAAGTCATATAAAAACTGCTCGCTGGCTTTTGAGCTTTTTACAATCTGGCCGGTTAATACAGGCATCCATGGAATGATACTATAACCGCGGCGTTTTTGAAATTCTTCAGGAAGATTAGGCGTCCAGTTTTGTGCTCCTGCTTCCCAACTGTCAGTGACCATAAATTGCAGGCCGCCCTTTTTACCCATTAATCCACCTGTTGCATTTTCATATTGGTTAAGATAATCCGTAAAATATCTTTTTACAGCAACCGGGTCAAGTTTATCAACTTCTAAACCTGTCGCCTCAGGCGATGCAGGATGATTGGTGATGCCGAGTAAAGAATAGCCAAAGCGCACCACTTCCCATTCACCGTCTGGAGCTTTCCAGTTTAGAGTTCCATCTGCTTTTAATTTATTGGTTAGGTCAATAATATCAGTGGTAGCAATTACATCATTAGCAGTGGCTGGTTCAGTTATTTTGCTGTCCAGATTACCTACCGGTGCAAATGCAGCTTTTTCTTCAAACATGTTAATCCTATCAGAAGTATGTAGAACAATTTCTGCAATTGGTGTACCACCAATATCTTTTACAGGGCCGCCAAAACCAAAAGCAGCGCCGGGGTTAACAGCCATTGGTGGATTCTTTACCGTAACACGAAAATATTTTGCTGTAGTTGCAGGTATGTCGATGGTTTGCTGCAACACAGCACCCGGTGGTATAAAGCAAACAAATTTATAAACAACGCCATCATCACTGGCTTCCAGTTTGCGGCTGTCTTTTGCATCAGCACCCTGTCCAAAAACACCGGGATTACCTCCGCCCACCATGGTTATGGCTTTAATAATTTGTGGCTGAGGGAATGCAAATTGTATCCACCCATAACCGGTTGCGGAATCTCTCAGTAAAATATTGCTTGTTCCAACATCTCCATCGGTTAATTGTTGTAAGGTAAAGTTGCCGCCACTTGATGTAACAATAGCATGTAACTCATTCAACGATTTATTTGCTGCCGGTAATTTGAATGCCACAACAGAAACATCTTTATAGAACAAAGGGTTTTTAGAATCGTCAACGTTTTCCCCAAATCCACTTTGCAAAGGAATGTTTTGAAACGGCCCTGTTATACCGGATGGTGCCGGAATTTTAATGTTGGATGACCCACTTTTTACCCGTACTTCCGTCCACACAATTTTTTTCATTCCATCCTCTGGCCTTACCCATGGGCCACCGCTTTCACTCCAGCCGGGTGAACCTGCGATTGCCATTTCAAGATGCAATGAATCGGCAAGCTTTGCAGTATAATGAAATGCATCTTTCCAATCCGGTGTCATGTATGTTAGGCGCTTTTTTACTATCTGGGGCGTTACCAGTGCCGCGTCAAAATTTTGAAAACCACCGATACCCACGCGATGCATCCATTCCAAATCTTTTTGAATACCATCTTTAGTAATGTTGCCATTCATCCAATGCCACCAGACACGAATTTTTGCTGTAGTTGGCGGATTCTCAAAATTAGAATATATGTAATCATTGCTTTTACCCTTTATAGATTGTGCAAAAACCGGAGTAAAAAAAATTGTATATAATGGAAACAGGAAAATCTTTTTCACTTTTGCAATTGTTTTAATTAAAAGTATTATGAAGAAATAAAGTTGCAATTTAGAAACGCCATTTTATTTGACTATCCTGTACAGTATGTAACCAAGCTGAACTTTACCGCACCAACAAAAAGTAAATAATATTTACATTTATGGTAAAAACAATCACCAATGCCTTTTGAAAATATATACCGCTTTTTAAAAATAGATGAACAATCAATTACGCCAAAATATTTGCAATTAGCCAATTCAGTCCTGCTTGCTTTGGAAATAAATGCCATCAGTAAAGATTACTTACTTCCATCCATAAACGATTTAAGTTATGAACTAGATATATCAAGGGATACAGCGGAAAAGGCGCTTCGCTACCTGAAATCATTAGGTGTAATTGGTTCCGTTCCAGGAAAAGGTTATTTTATCGCCAACACAGATTTTAAACAAACGATAAAGGTCTTTTTACTGTTCAATAAATTAAGCGTGCATAAAAAAATAATTTACGATTCTTTCGCTTCCAGTTTAGGCGATCAGGCTGCTATTGATTTTTTTATTTACAATAATAATTTTTCTCTTTTTAAAAGATTAATGCAGAAAAATAAAAATAAAGGTTATACTCACTATATAATAATTCCGCATTTTTTGGAAGGTGGCGGCAACGCCAGTGAAATTATAAACGAAATAGAAAAAGGGCAATTGATTTTATTAGATAAATTAATCCCCGGAATAAAAAGGGAGTATGGAGCTGTTTATGAAAATTTTGAACAAGATATTTTTTCCGCCTTAAAAGAAGCGCTTCCTCATTTAAGTAAATACCAAACTTTAAAAATCATTTTCCCGGAATACACTTATCACGCTAAAGAAATTTTAAAAGGCTTTCACTCTTTCTGCGGTGAATATGCATTCAATCATAAGGTAGTTCAAAATATAGCAGAAGAAACTATAAGCGAAGGGGAAGTCTTTATTAATCTTATGGAAGATGACCTTGTCGTTTTATTGGAAAAAATCCAAAGCACCGATTTAAAAGTCGGAAAAAATGTTGGCATTATTTCTTATAACGAAACTCCATGGAAACGTTTCATTCTTGATGGCATCACGACCATTTCTACAGATTTTAAAAAAATGGGTGAGATGGTGGCTGATTTGGTTTTAGCCAACAGCAAAGAGCATTTAGAAGTCCCATTTGCATTGACTTTAAGAAGATCGCTTTGAGTAAATATGCTTTGTATTATAGGCTTCGTTGCCAAAAGAATTCATAAGCCAAAACCAAAATTATTAAAATTGATTTAACAGTAAACCGACAAATACAGAAGATTCTTGTTTGCGTTGCCTGTTTAATGATTGAATACACAAATTCAGTTTTGGCTTACCTCTTTTTAAAATTTAAATTAAAATGGCGATGGGCTGATGCACGTCCAGCCACCATCAATGATTATCGTTTGCCCTGTAATGTGCTTGGCCTTATCTGAAACGAGAAATAATGCGGCATTTGCAATGTCTGTTACCGAAGCAGGTTTTCCTAACGGTGTAATTTTTGACCATGTTTTCTCATAGCTTTCCTCAGCTAATGTGCGTTCAGTTGCGGTAGCGCCGGGCGCAATAGTATTTACATTAATCTTATACTGCGAAAGTTCGATTACTAAATTTTTGGCAAGCATTTCAAGCGCTGCCTTGCTCATGCCGTAAGCTGCGAGTTGCTTATGTGCCTGGTGCCCTGTTACCGAAGAAGTAAATAATAATGAGCCTCCGGAGTTTTGTTTTTTCATTTGATTTGCGGCGGCCTGCGCTAAAAAGAAAGTGCCTGCCAAATTCACCTGCATCACTCTCAAAAATGACTCTGGCTTATAGGTAAAGAAATCTCCGAATAAAGTGATGCCGGCATTTGCAATTACAATATCAATCTTCCCAAATTGTGCAATGGTTAAATCCACCATTTGTTGAATAAAAGTTACATCGCCGGAATCTCCGGCCATAGCTCTACAACTTCCGCCAGTACTTTTTTTAATATTTTCAACTGCTTTGATTGACAATTCTGGATCAATATCATTTAAGATGACATGCGCGCCTTCTGTCACCAGGCTAAGGCAAATTTCAAAACCTATTCCCTGCCCGGCTCCTGTCACTATAGCAACTTTATTCTTAAATTCCATTTGAAAATTTTACCATTCTACTAAATAAACCTTTCTACATGATTTATGGCTCTTCGTCTTTAAACTTACAGTTTCAATCTTCTTAATTTTTCCTTTGCAAAAAGAAAAGAAAATTTAAAGGGCCTATTTCTTAAAAAGCAAGGGTGCAAAATCGTAAAGATTATGGCGCCATGTCAGAAATGTATGCCCAGCCGGAAAAGTGGGCGCCTTTTGGTATTTGATTCCATATTTATCAAACATTGCCATTACTTTATTTCCATTTTCATAAGCAATATCTTTTTCTCCACCCATAGCAATCCAGAATAATTTAAACTTGTTGATTTCTGGGTTCTTTAAAGCATCTGCGTGGTGTTCTTCAATATCTTTTAATTGAGCAGGGAAATAGCCGGTGCTTAAAGGCAACATGTAACCAAATTTTTCCGGGGCAAAAATTGCAATATTCAATGCTTGTAGGCCGCCCATTGATAAACCTGAAAAAGCCCTGTCATCGCGCTTATCAGAAACGTTGTAATGTTTTTCGGCATAAGGCATGATGTCATTAAAAAGAATTTTATAATACGGATCGTTTTCAATGCCCGCCTCCATATGAAATCCTTGTACAGGATGGCCCATTGCCATTACTACCACAAATGGTTTGATTTTTCCCGCAGCCAATAAATTGTCAAGGATAAAATTTGCACGGCCTGCAGTCGTCCATGAAGCATCGTTATCGCCACCGCCATGTTGCAGGTACAACACAGGGAGTTTCCCTTTCATTTTTTCAAAACCCGGTGGGGTATATACGTGCATGCGTACATCATTATTCAACACTGAAGAATGTAGCCAAACAATCTCAACTTTTCCGTGTGGTACATCTTTTTTAGCGCAGTAATCATCTTCTGCGCCGGGCACTTCAAATAAATTCGACATGCCATTTTCACTTTCCTTATAAACCGGGTTGCGCTGGTCAAAAGTTCTTACGCCATCAACGCTAAAATCATAAGTGTATAAATCGGGGCGCACACCGTTTAACATTACCGACCAAACTCCATTATCTGCTTTGGTTAATGACAATGGTTTATATTCTTTCAAAAAGTCGCCCATTACGCTTACTTCAGAAGCTTTAGGTGCATAAATACTGAGTACAACATCGTTGCCGTTTAAAATTCTGACGGATTGTAAAGTGTCACCCGGGTTTCTTGGCGACATGTTCGGCTGTGCTGAAGCCACAGTCGTAATAAATAAAAATCCAAAATAAATTTTTTTCATAACAGGCTTGTTTAGATGAATGTCAGCAATTTTGTTTTATTCTATTTTGAAGAGGCTATACACTTTTGCAAAGCATAAATGTATTCAAATTTTTCAATAGGGAGGATTGAAAATATTTATATAAAAAAATAAGTAGAAAGAAACAGGTTTTTTAAAACTTGAAAAAGAATTGCCTAGTTCATATAATAAATGAGCTGGTGGAATTGATTAAAATTATAGTAAACCTAGAAATAAATGGGATTAGTAATTTCCATTTTTTTTCCTTAAACACAGCAAATAAGAATCAGTTTTATTTGTTTGTTTACTGGCAGACCAAATATTTTCGAGAAAGGTGGGTGGAAAAATAATTAAGCTAATGCCCTTTGCCCCACCCAAACCAATCATTTCCATTGGCATAAATCAATAAGGCAAACAGGATCACCATGCCGACGATTTGAGCATATTCCAGGAATTTATCACTCGGCTTTCTTCCTGTTATCATTTCAACAATTGTAAAAACAACATGGCCGCCATCCAAAGCCGGAATTGGCAACAAATTCATAAAGGCAAGAATAATAGAGAAGAAACCGGTTATTTTCCAAAATGCTTCCCAGTCCCAGCCGGTACTTGGAAAAATAGAAGCCATCGTTTTAAAACCGCCAAGCCCTTTGTAAGCGCCGGTTTCAGGATTTAAAATCATTTTAATCTGCTGAACATAAAAATCTAATTGCTTTCCTGTTTCCCTGACTCCGGCAGGAAAAGAGGCAAGGAAACCATATTTTTTATTTTCTATTTTTAATAGCCCGAGGCTATCGGCCTGTAATAAAGAAATATTGTAGAACCCAATAGTTCCGGCAGTATCTACCCAAACCCTTACATCAATTGGGTTTCCGTTCCGAATAATTTTTAAAGAAACACTGTCGCCTTTTTTTTGTTTCAGCAAAGGAGCCATTTCATCAAAATAACCTACGGCGGTAGAATCAACTCCAACGATTTTATCATAAACGTGTAAGCGTTCCTGGTTCAAATTAATTGAATCTTTATCTGCAGTTCCTCCACTCATTTTTGCATTCCTGATATCAGCTGAGACGGCCTTTCCTGAGCCTGATGAACCATTTTCCTCTGAACCCGGAAAACCTCCGATTATTACAGGAAGCCTCGGGCTAAAAAAACGATTGCTTCTTTTCCCTTTTTGCTCTACCAACTGTTCAATCATATTTATGGGAATATTGATCGTTTGCTCGTGCCCGTTTCTTTCAACAGTAATTTGTTTTCCCACTAAAACTTTGCCAGCGAGGTCATCAAAATATTTGACCGGTTCCCCATTTACGGCCAGAACTTTATCCCCATTTTTTATCCCAATATTGCTCATCAGGCTATCGGTAACCCAAACGCCGTTTTTCATATCCTGCATCGGCATTTTTGTTTCGCCCCATTTAAAAAGAATCATGGCATAAATAAAAAATGCAAGCAATACATTCATAGTAACACCCGCCAATAAAATGACCAACCGCTGCCAGGCCGGTTTGCTCCTGAATTCCCACGGCTGAGGCGGTTGCTTCATTTGCTCTTTATCCATGCTTTCATCTACCATTCCGGAAATTTTTACATATCCGCCTAATGGCAGCCAGCCAATACCATATTCTGTGTCGCCTACTTTCTTTTTGAAAATAGAAAACCATGGATCAAAAAATAAATAGAATTTTTCTACACGGCATTTAAACCATTTAGCTGTAATGAAATGGCCAAACTCATGAACAATAACTAAAATAGAAAGTGAAAAAATGAGGTATCCGGCTTGCAAACCTACGCTGGGCCAATTGATTGCTAAAAGTGTCATGCTTTATTTACGGATGTTTGATGTTTGAAGTACGATGTCTGATGTTTTACGTTTGCCTTTTGCTTTTCGCCATTTGCATTCTTAAATTTTCACCAAAGAAGCCGCAAAATTACGTGCCTCGCCATCGCTTTCAAAATAATCTGAAAGATTTGGCTTTTCTATATAATTTATTTTTTGCAGGCATTTTTCGATTACAGCGGTCATATCTAAAAAACCAATCCTGTTATTTAAAAAAGCCCAAACAGCAATTTCATTTGCTGCATTTAAGATACAAGGGAAATTGCCTCCTTTTTCGAGCGCTGTAATGGCAAGGCTAAGGTTCCGGAAAGTTTTCATATCCGGTTCTTCAAAAGCGAGGATAGGAATTTTTTTAAAATTAGCCCTCGGGTTGTTATTGGCAACTCTTTTAGGAAAAGTAAGCGCATATTGAATAGGAAGCTTCATATCTGGCAAGCCCATTTGCGCCTTAATGCTTCCATCTTCAAATTGCACCATACTGTGTACAATACTTTGAGAATGAATAATTACTTCAATCTGATCCGGCGCAAGGTTAAAAAGCCATTTGGCTTCAATCATCTCAAGCCCTTTATTCATCAATGTTGCAGAGTCAATCGTAATTTTTGCGCCCATTTTCCAATTCGGATGTTGTAAGGCATGGTCGCGTTTTACATTTACAAGGAAATTCGGTTTTTTACCCAAGAAAGGCCCTCCGCTGGCGGTTAAAATTATTTTTTCAATTTTATTTCTTGTTTCTCCGACAAGGCATTGAAAAATTGCTGAATGTTCGCTGTCAACAGGAATTATCGGAACTCTTTTTTCCACTGCTAATTGCATTACCAAATCGCCGGCAACCACCAATGTTTCTTTGTTAGCCAAAGCAACGGCTTTTCCTTTTTCAATTGCTTTTAAAGTTGGCTTCAAACCGGCAAAGCCTACAATTGCTGCCAACATCATGTCATAAGTATCAAAATCAGCCACTTCATCTAAAGCTGTTTCACCCGCAAAAACTTTTATATTGGTTGATTCAAGCCCCTTTTTTACTTTTTCATATTTATTTTCATCAACAATAACAACCGCATTGGGTTTGAATTTGAGCGCTTGCTCAATCAATAATTTATCATTTGTCTGGGCAGTTAAAATTTCCACTTCGAACAAATCAGGATGAGCATCGATAACTTCCAAAGCCTGGGTGCCAATGGAACCGGTTGAACCAAAAATCGCAATTCTCTTTTTTATGGATTCTGCCATTTCATTATTCTTTAACATTCATCATAGAAAAACATTTACTCTTCTCCATTTTTGGATGCATTTCAAATTTTAGCCTTTTGGTGGTAGCACCGAACGCGGCGTCCTCACCGCCCACAAGCATTACGGCAACGCAACAATTTTAAATTACCCATTTAGGAAGTTGGCAATTTACTGTAATAATTGTTGTAAAGCATTATTCACCTTTGCAAAATTGAAACGATTGGTAATATTTTGCATCATCTTTTTTATTTCTTCATTTTGAAGGTTGCCGATTGATCCTTCATGCGAATGATTCATATGCATATCAGTTTTAAATTTGCCTTCTTCCACGTCAGCACCAATTTTTTTATAAGCATCCCGCAATGGCATTCCATCTAAAACTAATTTATTCATTTCTTCTACAGTAAATAAATATTTATATTTTTCATCAGAAAGAATATCTTTTTTTATCTCAATATTTTCAAACATCAAAATAGCCATTCTCATACAATCTTTTAAATTTTTTATTGCAGGAAAAAGATGTTCTTTTAATAACTGAAAATCGCGGTGGTAGCCCGATGGCAAATTTGTTGTAATTAACATGATTTCATTGGGAAGCGCCTGGATGCGGTTACAATGGCCGCGGATCAATTCAAAAACATCCGGGTTTTTTTTATGAGGCATAATGCTGCTTCCTGTGGTAAGTTCATCAGGAAAAGAAATGAACCCAAAATTCTGATTCAGGTAAATACAGGCATCCATGCTCATACGGGCAAGCGTAGACGAAATATTTGCGAGTGATTGCGACAAAACTTTTTCCGTTTTCCCACGGCTCATTTGCGCATATACCACATTGTAATTCAAATCTTCAAAACCTAACAATTGTGTTGTCATTTTCCGGTTAATAGGAAATGAAGAACCAAACCCTGCAGCAGAACCTAAAGGATTTTTATTTACAACTTCCCAGGCTGCATGTAGTGTTATTAAATCATCTACTAAACTCTCGGCATACGCGCCGAACCACAATCCAAATGAGCTGGGCATTGCAAGCTGAAAATGAGTATAACCGGGCAAGAGGTAATCTTTATACTTTTCACTTTGGGTTTGTAAAAGATTAAAAAATCCGTTTACCTGATGAACCAATTCTTCTATTTCACTTCTTAAAAAAAGTTTCAGGCCCAAAATAACCTGGTCGTTCCTTGACCGCGCGGAATGGATTTTTTTTCCTGCTTCCCCTAGTTTTTTTGTTAGCATAAATTCTACCTGCGAATGAATATCTTCCACGCCTTCTTCCAATATAAATTTTCCGGATTGAATATCTTTATAAATATCTTTTAAAGCATTTTCTAATGCATTTAAATCTTCTTTTGACAGTAAACCAACTTCTTTCAGCATTTTTATATGTGCTAAAGAACCCAACACATCAAAAGGTGCGAGAAACATATCCAGTTCGCGGTCTTTACCCACCGTAAAAACCACTACTTCTTTTAATGATTCAGTACTTTTTTGCCAGAGTTTCATGTGTCAATGTGAATTACAAATTAAAAATTACGAATTAGAAATTTAGTTGGCAAATTTATGCAAACATAAACGTTGAAATATCTGTATTTTACCTGCCGTTGATTTATTCGATTATTTTGTTTGTTCTGATTTTCATTTTCTTTTGCTGTTCCCATTGTTTATGCTTTCACGAATTGAAATTATTGAAGTGATATCATAGACACGAAAACCTTAGCCGATTACAGTAAACGAACAAATATTGGAGATTTTTATTTCACAAAGTGCAGGCTGTTTCACTGGCTGTGCCTTCACGAAACCGGAATAACGAAGTGATTCGTGGAGATCATTTCTTTTGGCTTAATTTATTCTTCCTGACTGCCTTATAAAATACAAATGTTAGCATTATAAAAATTTTCTTTACTTTTAATTTAAGAAAATCTCTCTGGCCAAAAGTAATTTCTATTAACAATATTCATTAACGTATCACAAATCATTATCGTCCAATATTTCCGGAAAAATCTCTTTAAATAACTTTTATGCCACAAGAAAATACAAAAAAGGGATATTGGTATTTACTTACTCATTATTTTTCTGAAAGAAGAAAATTCATTAAAGAATTAAAAGAAGAAAACCAGGAAGAGGACTCAGAAGAAATTATTAAAAATGAGAAAAAATGCCTGCATGTAGAGGAGAAAATAATTCAAAACAAAAAAATAACCGGCCTTGCCATATCAGGCGGTGGCATACGGTCAGCATCGTTCGGGCTTGGAGTTATGCAGGCACTTGTATCAAATGATAAGCTTAAGGATGTTGATTATTTATCAACCGTTTCAGGAGGAGGCTACATTGGTTCTGCCTTAACGTGGGCATTACACCAGGACCCGGATGCGGGGCTGGAGCCTCACAATTTTCCCTTCAGAAGAAAAGAAAAAACCATCGCCGGAGATAGTACCTTACAAGATTATATCCGGCAACACCGTAATTATTTAGCACCTACTTCCAGCCTTGATATTACATCATTTGCAGCCATTGTGATCCGCGGTACTGTTATGTCTGTGTTTGCTTATTTTAGTTTATTGACGGCAGCAATTACATTTTTTCTTGCCATATTTTATTTAATTCACCACGGGTTATTACTGCTTGACAAAACATCTGGCCTGGTTACCACCATTGAAGCTAATGTATTGCTCATCCTGCTTGGCTTTTTAATCTTAAAGAGATTTCTTAATCCCAATCATAAATTGAGGATATTTATTGATATTTTCTTATTTGCCCTGATGATAATTAATATCATTTTTTTATCCCTATCTTCCATTTATTTTAAAGAAGAAACTTTTTTGATTATTGTTGGAACTATTGTACTTGTATTTTTTATCGCAAAGGGGTTTACCGATTCTGTAGGCGGCATATTTAGTTTATTAATCGAGGTTTGCCTTTTTGTTGCCGTACTGATATTCTTAATTTTGTCTTCTTCAATTTTTTTTGATCCCACAGACAATTTTTTCAATATAATCTATTTATACATTGGAATTGCTGCGTCGCTGATTATCTTTTTTATTCTAAAGCGGCTTATCAATTTAAAAAGTAAAGATGGAGACAAATGGGCCTCTACTAAGTATCATACTTTTAATGAGGGGCAAAAGCGGATGGGAGTGTTATTGAAAACAGGCATTGTTTGCATTGTAATCGGCTCTCTTAATTATTTTTTCAAGAACCCTTCCTTACAGTTTATACATTCTGCCTGGTTTGAAAAACTGCACGATAATATACCTGTTTTATTAGCGGTTGCCTTTACAATATTTGGCGCATTCATTGGGGTTTGGCATAATAAAAAAAATCAGAAAGATGAGAAAGCCAGAAGCGGCTCATCAGGTATATTAATTTACGCGGGGGTATTCACCATGCTTTTTGGCTTACTTTTTCTTGCGTTTAATTTAGCAGATAAAATTTTTAGTTGGTTTAAAAAAGATACCGGCGATTTTCTTAAAAATGTTGTAATCGATAAAAGCAATCCGCTGCCACCAGAATTTTATATCATTTTTTTAATAATTTTTTTATTTGTCCTACTCATCTGGAGAATCGGGCGGCTAGTAGACCTGAACGTGGTAGGCCCGCACCAAATATGGCGAAACAGGCTAATGGAAGCATTCATGCCAGATACGGATGCCGTAAAAGAAAATAAATGGAAACCGGCTATCAAAGCTAATAATGCCCAAATGGAAGACATGTGCAATGCATCAAAGTGTGGTGATAAAAATACTGATGAAACATTAAAAAAACCTTACCACATAATAAATACAAATATTATACTCACTAATTCACCCAGCTCAAATTATAGAAGCCGGGGTGGCGATAACTTTATTATATCACCGCTCTATTGCGGCAGTTCGGCAACTGCATGGGTAAGAACAAACTCTTATCAAAAAACAAAACGTTTTTTAAACATAAAGCCCTTCAATTCTTTTCACGAACAAAAGCAAGGCATCACATTAGCCACTGCTATGTCTGTTTCCGCTGCGGCATTGAACCCAAATGCCGGGGTTTCCGGGGCAGGTGTTAGCCGTAATAATGCTGTTTCATTTTTGTTGTCATTGCTTAACCTTCGCCTGGGTTATTGGACCAGCAATCCCAATTGGCCAAACCCACTCGGCTTTAATGCAAATTTAATTTCACCAGGCCTGACGAGCGAGATATTAAAATCAGGATTAACTGAAGCCAACAAGTACGTTCAATTATCAGATGGTGGCCATTTTGAAAACCTTGGCTTGTATGAATTAATCAGGCGAAAGCTCGATTTAATCATTGTTTCTGATGGAGGCGCCGATGGGGAATTTAATTTTGATGACCTTGCTAATGCCATCGAAAAAGTGAGAGTTGATTTCGACACAGTCATAAGATTCCGGGACGGCTACCAACCAGGGGATATTTTACCAGGCACTTCCGGAAAAAGTTTTTTTCAGAAAAAATATAATATTTCCAAACGTGGATTTGCTGTTGCGGATATAATTTATAATGACGGAATAACAGCAAATGGAACCCTTGTGTATTTAAAATTAGCCATGATCAGTAATTTGCCAACTGATGTTTACAGTTACAAAGGGGTTAATCCTACTTTTCCACATGAATCAACTGCTGACCAGTTTTTCAATGAGAAACAATTTGAAGCCTACAGGGAACTAGGATACCATATTGGATGGCAAATGATGGAGGATGCTGAATATGTAAATGGCGAAGATATATTTCCTCATCCGAAAGACCCTAGCCCATCTGTTGGGTACCAGGGAGGGAATATGTCAATGCGTATTAATGGCAACAAGGTATTCAGCGACCGGAATGCAAATTTCACCAATGAAATAAATGAAATAGGAATAGATGTGGCTGATTGGCTGACGGATTTGTACAGGGATTTTCACGAAAAGCACCTGAACCCTTTTGTCAATAAGGATTCCGGGCTTATAAAATCAGGAGATTTTCCCTCATCAGGAAATATTGAAATCGAAATAAATGATGTTATTTATAAATTTACCTTCGAGACGAAGGAATATGCTGATACGCCTGACACAAAAGATTTCTATGTTAAACTGGACCCAAATGAAATGGGTACTTTTCATTCATCCACTTCTCAAATTAAAAAGAAAAAGAGAGATAATTAGAATCAGTGAAATTGCAAATAGATAATACGGCAAAACTTTTAATCTGTTACATAAGTTATTTGTTTCAATAGGCAAAAGGCCACGGCGCAAATAGTAATTTACTTCACTATAGAATTATTGTATCGCCTCGCAATGATGCAATCTTTTGTAGCAATGGCAAATAACAGTAAACCAATAAATATTGAAGATTTTTATTTTACAAACAAGACAGTTTATTTCTCAGGCCCTGGCCTTTACAAAACGTAATTATTGAAGTATTTCATGGTGAATTCTACCAAGGGGTTAGGCAAAGGTGGAATTTCAAAAAGTAGTAACTGGCATTCAAATTATTTATGCTTTGGCATTTCTGTTAGTGGCATGATATTGGCGATTTTTATTTCTTTATTAGTTTCTCTTAAGGTTAAAAAGATGATACGTCAAAAAAGAAAATATGTAGAGCGGGCTCTTAGCTTTTGGATAGGAATTGGTTTAATGAGTATTATAAATATTTGGAAAATCAGTCAAAGCCAACATGCAGTTTCTTACTCTAAAATCATGTTTGGGGTTTCCATAATTTTTATAATTACCTGCCTGATTTTATTGAAAATGAAGAAGTAGTTTTTTACGCCAGAAGTAATTCGATCCTTTTATTTAAAGCTGAGGCGGTGCTGCAATTTTTTTTTAATTAGTAAGTTATTAAATGTCTTTTTACGCACAAAAACATTTCCGTTTCCCCTTAAGGACAGCTGCAAAAATGTGTAATATTATACCCTCTAAAGGCTGATAAAATAAAAGAAGATGCTATAACATTTTATGCATCAGAAAATTATGTTTTAACGTAATCTGGCAAAATTTTTTGGGGAATATTAGTGAACGTTTAATTTAAAACTTCATACAATGAAAAACTTATTAATTTTTATCGGTGCCATTTTATTGGTGTTATTTATAATTACTTTTTTCATGTACCCGTCACTGTTACCGGTTCATATTATCCTCGGAATTTGTTTTATTATAGCTGTCCTTGGATTTTTTAAGATGAAAAGTATTGGAAAAGTATGATACCAATTGAGAACAATTTATACTTTCTGCCTGGTGGTAAACTTTTACCTTCAATCCACCCGTTTGTGCTTCCATTTTACAAAATGATTCAAATTATTTATTTTCAACAACAGCTTCCGTCATGCCGGCTTCGCGCTCGCAATCCAACATTAAATAATTTTCATAAAAAATTTCAATATCCTTTATAAATTTCGAACCACGGACAGTAAGAAAAAAACCTTCTTGGTTTGGCAACCATTATTATTAACTTTGAAACTGCTTGATTAATACCTGCCTGGTAAATCATTATTAGAAATAAAATTTAAAAATTGTTCAAATGAAAATCTTTACTGTATTAAAACAGCTATTCATCTTTTTATGTATCATCTCCTTTTGCCCGCAAATAAATGCCCAGGGCTTTTTGCACGTTGATGGGAAAAAAATAGTGAATGACAAAGAAGAGGTTTTACTAAAAGGAATTGGGCTTGGCGGATGGATGCTGCAGGAGCCGTATATGTTGAAACTATCAGGCATCGCAGTCAATCAACAGGACATAAAATCTAAAATTGAAAAGCTGATTGGGAAAGAAAAAACAAACCTTTTTTATGATGCATGGTTAAAGAATGCGATGCAAAAATCTGATGTGGATTCTTTAAAAGCCTGGGGATTTAATTCTATCCGCTTGCCAATGCATTACGATCTATTTACCCTGCCGGTAGATAAAGAACCTCTGAAAGGGAAAAATACCTGGCTCAAAAAAGGATTTGAACTTACGGACAGCCTGTTGAAATGGTGTAAGGAAGATGAGGTGTACCTGATCCTCGACCTGCATGCAGCGCCGGGCGGAGAAGGGCACGACCTTCCAATCGCTGACCGCGATTCAACGAAACCTTCCCTTTGGCAAAGCGAAGCCAACTGCGAAAAAACAATTGCATTATGGAAAAATCTTGCAGAGCGTTATAAAGATGAAAAATGGATTGGTGGCTACGACATTCTTAACGAGCCAAACTGGTCTTTCGAACATCCGGATGATAAAAAAGACCATGGAACAAACGATACCGGAAACGCGCCTTTGAGAAAACTATTGATGGATATTACGGGCGCTATCCGTTCTGTAGACAACAATCATATTATTTTTATTGAAGGCAACGGTTGGGCAAATAATTATGCAGGCCTGATGCCGCCGTGGGATAAAAACCTTGTAGTAAGCTTTCATAAATATTGGAATAAAAACGATGTAGCTTCTATTCAAAAATTTATTGACATAAGGGATAAATACAATGTTCCATTATGGCTCGGAGAATCCGGAGAAAACAATAATGAATGGTACAGGGAAGCAATTCAGTTAATGGAAAGCCATGATATTGGCTGGTGCTGGTGGCCA
>Ga0134126_10004987_pt1 | contig 16583 bp, 16 predicted proteins | sample KB31752_FD_96881 | JGI IMG/M metagenome (GOLD analysis project Ga0134126, IMG submission 96881) | Terrestrial soil microbial communities with excess Nitrogen fertilizer from Kellogg Biological Station, Michigan, USA - KB3-175-2 | ecosystem: Environmental > Terrestrial > Soil > Unclassified ...
CTCCGACCGCTTGGAATGGATTCTGCGCGAGGCTCAACAGCCTTGCGTGCGAATGTCGCTTACTACGAAGCGGCGAGCCAGGACTAGAAGAGTGCCCTCCCACGACCCAACACCACCCGAGTCCGGAAATCCGTTAAGTCATTGACTTGCTGAGGCATCACTCTGTCCTCGGACCCATGGCACACGTGGTTCATTACACATAAATAGAGTTTCCCAGCGTTGTCTGACACTCATGTACACTGAGGGGCAACTTCAGACCGGCCCTTCTAAACGCATGGATGCAGCGACGTCAACACGCGCAGACAAACTGCTCTCGCTGGAAGAGCAGATAGTCCGTTTGCAGGCTCTCCTCGAGGCCTCTCGGCAAGTGCACTCGATTGTGTCCGTGAATGACGTGCTCGCTCGCACGGCACAGGTTCTCGTCCGTGAATTGGAGATTCAGGGCGCCGAGTTTCGCTCGACGGAAACTGGTCAACTGCTGGCAAGTTACGGGTATCCAGCTCCCAACTCCGCAGTCAATGCGCGGTTCCAGCTCCTTGCCCGCGACAATAGAAAGCTCGCCGAACTGATCGTCACACCGAGCGGCGAAGAAGAACTCTCCATCTACGAAGAGGACTTCATCGATGGCCTCGTCCTTCAGGCCGCCGTAGCGCTCGAAAACGCGATGTACCATGAGCGCGACCTGCAGTGGGCCCGAGTGCAGCAGGATCTCGACGCTGCGCGTAACATCCAGCGGTCATTGCTGCCCAAACGCATGCCTCACATTCCAGGACTCTCGATCGAAGGCCGCTCCAGCGCCTGCTACGAAGTCGGTGGCGACTATATGGACACCGTCGTTCTGCCCGATGGGACACAGTTGTTCGTCGTTGCGGACGTTGCCGGCAAGGGGCTTGCATCTGCCATTGTTGCGACTGGTTTTCGTTCAGCTTTTCGTTCGCTGGCAACTCAGCCCATCGCGCTGGCCGATCTCGCCGGCCGGCTCGGCCAGCAGCACTGGGATGAGGGATTGGAAGCCCGCCGGCGGTACGTCACCGCAATCTTTCTTCGGCTACAGCCCGATCTAAACGAGATCGAGGTGGTCAACGCCGGTCACAATCCCGCACTAATCGCACTTCCCGATGGCACTGTGCATCGAATCAATGCGTCCGGAACGCCGCTGGGCATGATCCCCGGCATGAGTTATACCGAGGAGAATTCGCCGTTCCCTCCGGGCAGCCGCGTCCTTCTCTACACTGACGGCCTCACAGAGGTCTTTTCTGGCGACGATGAGTTTGGCTGTGACCGGCTCAGCGATACCTTCCGCGATGCGTCGCCGAACGACGCCGCAACCAATCTTGCAACGCTCTGGGAGACCCTCCGCTCCTACTCCGACAACGCGCCACAGACCGATGACATGACCGCAATCGCGATCTGCCATCTTCCTCCCCCACAGGAGAATGCTCTCGCATGAAGAACGGAAGTTCCGTTGAAGTTCGTCTGCCCTCCGAACTCGGCTTTGAGAAGATCGCGATGAGCACCGCGGCCGGGATGGCTGCGCTAATGGGCTTCTCCGAGGACCGCATCGAGGACCTGAAGACCGCGGTTGCGGAGGCATGCATCAACGCCATTGAGCACGGCAATAAGTTCGACGACACGCTGGATGTTGGCGTAGTGCTCTCCAGCAACGATGACGAACTCGAGATCAAAGTAATTGATGACGGCCGTGGCCTTCACTCCGCGCCCTCTGCGCCGAACATCGACCGCAAAATTTCCGGTGAAGAAGAGCCACGCGGAATGGGAATGTTTTTGATCCAGTCTTTGGTCGACGAGGCCGAGTGGCACAATGGCCCTCCCGGCAAAAGCTTCGTCCGCCTGGTCATCCGCCTTGATAAGGAGAACAGCTAATGCAGACAGCCACCAAGGTTGTGCGGCGTGATGCGACCGCCGCGTCAGGAGACAGCGTCGCAATTCTTGCCTTCTCGGGCGACATCGCGTCCACATCCAAGGACACAATGTTGCAGGCCTACCATGGCGTCGGCGCGGTCAAAAAGGTGCTTCTTGACTTCAGCGGCGTCGACTACATTAACTCTTCCGGCATTGCGATCATCATCCAGATGCTGATAGAGGAGCGGGCGGCAGGTCATCGCACTATTGGCATCTTCGGCCTGACACCACACTTCAAGAAGGTGTTCACCATGGTGGGGGTTTCCAAGTACGCAACTATCTCGCCTGACGAACCCACCGCGCTCGCAGAGATGTAACAAGCCGCGCTCCGGGCACGGGCAAGCAAATTTCGTTTTTACACGATTGTCATAGAAGCTGGCATGTGCCATCCATTAAACTCGGCGGCATATGCCGGACCAAGCCATGACCTTCACCCAGCGGCCCGGGAGCCGTGACGGTATCGAAATACTGTCGCTTTCCGGTCCGTTCACCCTGGGCAATATGTTTCAGCTTCAACGGAGCCTGCAGGAGATCAAACCACCCAGCTTGATCTTTGACATCGCCCAGGTCCCCTACATGGACTCCGCAGGGCTTGGTCTGCTGGTCAACTTCTATGTCGCCGCCCAGAAGAATGGCCGGAAAATGGCTGTGGTTGGGGCCTCGCAACGGATCATGACGCTGTTCGAGATGACCAAGGTCGACAGCATTCTCAAGGTCTACCCGACTGTCGAGGCCGCCGAACACGCACTCTGACGCCTTCAGCGCACCACCCCGGGACAAAGTTGTCTAGCCCCAGTCGGCGATTCACGGTAGACTTCTGCACGGATTCCTTGAAGTTACTTCAACGAGTCGTTGCGGCGTGGGAACCATTTACCCTCGTGAGCGGCGGTAAGGATGTTCGACTTGACCGGACCGGAGTTGCATGAGGCACTGACTCTGCCTTCCACGCTGTCCACGGTGGAGTTTGTAGAAGCAAAGGCCACAGAATTCGCAGAAAAAGCCGGATTCGACGAGGACATCGCCGGCCAAATCTCCATGGTCTCGCGGGAGGCCGCAGTGAATGCTGTGCTGCATGGGAATAAGAAGGATCCGGCCAAACAGGTACATGCAACCTTCAGTTTGACGTCCGACGACCTAACCATCCAGATCGCCGACGAGGGCGAGGGCTTTGACCCCGCGGCCATCCCCGACCCGCTTTCGCCCGAGGGACTCCTCAAGCCGTCCGGCCGTGGTGTTTTCCTTATGCGCGCCATCATGGATGAGGTACACTTCCGCCAACTGAGTCCTGGCGCAGAGATCACGCTGGTGAAACACAGAAATCGAGAGTAAGGAGAAAGATTCATGAGCATGAATGTGAAGATTCGGCATGTCGGTGGGGTGACGGTGCTCGATCTCAGCGGCAGAATCACGCTGGGCGAAGGGAGCATCGGCTTACGGGATGCCATTCGCGATGCTCTCGCCGCAGGTTCGAAGAAGATTCTGCTGAACGTTGCTGACGTCAACTACATCGACAGTGCCGGCTTGGGCGAACTCGTCGGTGCTTACACCTCTGTCAAAAACGCGGGGGGCGATCTAAAGCTGATGAACCTCTCCAAGAAGGTGAAAGACCTGCTCGTCATTACGAAGCTGCTGACGATCTTCGACGTTAAGGAAAATGAGACGGACGCAATCGCCGCCTTCTCATAAACCGCAGTACGCACGGAATGCATAGAAGCCGCCCTCGAGGCGGCTTCTGTCGTCTTTGGTGCACGCTTTAGTACTGTGCAATCTCTTGCGATGCGTGAGCACGAATTTTCCGCTTCATACTGCCGTATTTATTACGTAAAGATGATCGAATAGAAATTCGAAAACACCGCGAAAAATCTACTAATCTTCGAATGTTTGTGCTATCTATATCAGACACAAGAATAACTGGCTGAATTGTCTCTGGCTCCCCCCAGGTGCCATCCCCTCGAGAAGGTTCGTCCAGCTCATCTCACCGACGCTCTGCGACGCTTCTCTCTCGCATACGCTCGCAAAGTGGGCCAGAGCCGGTACTCAGGAGTTGAAACAATGAAGATCCTTCGTTATGTGATGATGGCGGCTCTGATTATGGGAATCAGCGGCATTGCCCACGCTTTTTCGTGGAACCTGCAGGACCCACCCCCGCCACCGTTGTCGGGTTTCATCCCGATAACGCAGACCGGCGTCCCGATCTTATTTGACTTCGTGGACTGCAGTTTTATGAGTGGACCCATCACCTACAAAGGATGCGCTGAATTTCAAAATCAGACGAATGACATCCTGACTAGTTTTGAGTTCACTTTTGAAGACAACCCTGCCCTGGGCGGCGCTACACCCAACTGCGTCAGCGACTCATTTGCCGTTGTCACCTGCACCAAGGTTGGCAGCGACTATGACATTGTTTTCGGCTGCGCTCCGGGCGCCGTCTGCGGCATCGTCCCTCAAGGCGTGTTCAACGTATTTGAGGATGCCATCCCTGGTTCGCAATTTCCCGACGTAACTGTTGTCCCAAATGCAACCCCGGAGCCGAGTTCCATCTGGCTGGCCTTGAGCGGTATGGGCTCGCTGGGCTATCTCGTCCGCCGACGTCGCAGAACCAGTAGCCGCTAACCTCGGCCGAACCTCTTGCCACTGAAAAGCTGCGCCTTCGGGTGCGGCTTTTTCGTTCCAAACGGGGGCCTTGGCGTGTAGCATCTTTCATCAGGCAAATCTGCCTCAACCTGTCTCCAGAAGAGCTGGCCCTGTCTAGGCAGGCTTACCCATGTTTGGAGAACCGTTCATGTTCCGTGCCGGCCTGCTGTTCGCAATCCTGCTACCCCTGACGGGCGCTGCACAGACCGCAGCACCACCTTCAGTTCAAGGCCCCCAGTCGGCGGCGAACCCCGGAAGCCACGTCGAACAGGTGCGCCTTGGTGACTCGGTGGTCCCACTGGTGGGTCCGTGGAAGTTCAGCACAGGCGACGACCCCGCCTGGTCGCAGCCCGGATTCGACGACTCCTCGTGGGCGGAGATGGATATGACACCTCCGACCACCCGCGCGCACCCGAACCGGCCGCTCCGCCTTCCCGGCTGGACCGCGAGAGGATTTCCCAACCATTCGGGTTACGCCTGGTACCGTCTGACGATAGATGTGCAAGGCTCAGGACAACCGCTGGCACTGAAGATGCCAGGCCACGACGTAGACGACGCCTATCAGGTGTTCGTCAACGGGGTCCAGATCGGCCAGTTTGGCAGATTCAGTGGACGATCGGTAACCGCGTACAACACACTGCCCCGCGCGTTTCCGCTGCCGAACGACCTGACCGCCGGAAAGATGACCGTGGCGATCCGTCTTTGGATGGACAGCGCCACTCCCTTCAACAGCCCCGACGCGGGCGGCCTTCACAGCCCACCGGTACTCGGCAACGCGCGGGATATCACCGGCCAGGTGCGCCTGGACTTTGATGACATCGCTCATGTGTCTGGCAGCGGTTTTCTGGAATCGCTGATTCTCATCATGGCCCTGATCATGGCGGGGGCTCTCTACTGGCTGGACCCTCAGGAAGACGCCTACTTCTGGCTCGCACTCGTATGCCTCGTGACCTTGCTGGGCAACTCCATCGTGCAGTTGGCAAGCTTCACGACACCGATGGGACAAACCGAAGCGGTCATTCTGCATGATGTCCTGTCCACACCGATGCGTATCGGACTCTGGGTGATGTTCTGGGCTTATTGGTTCCGCGTACCCCGATTGCGCTGGATTCACTGGATTGCCTGGAGCCTGGTTGGGCTGCTGGCGCTCGGCACCGCAATGCTCAGGCCGCCGCTGTTCGGGGAGAAGATTCCCGTGGAGGCGGCGAACATCCTCATTCCGGCGGTCATGTTCCTCAAGCTTGGGTTGGGCGTCCTGCTCCTCGTTGTCGCATACATGGGATTCAGGCGGAACAAAGCCGAGGGCGGCATGGCGGGAGCCGCCGTGATGCTCGCCTTCGCGGCCAACTTCCAGCATGAACTGCAACTGATTCACATCGGCGTTAGCACCGCGCTCTTTGGCTTCAGGGTTTCGCTTGGAACAATCTCAACCATTCTGTCGCTGCTCATCATCACCGTGATGTTGCTCACACGGTTCGTTCGCTCCCAGCGGTTGCAGGAGCAATGGAAGATGGAGATCGAGCAGGCGCGGGGTATCCAGCAAGTCCTCATTCCGGAGGTGCTGCCCTCCATCAAGGGCCTGCGCATTCGAAGCGAATACCATCCCGCGCGAGAGGTAGGTGGAGACTTCTTTCAGATCCTGCCCCTGGGCGACGACGGCTCTGCGCTCATCGTCGTAGGCGATGTGACCGGGAAAGGGTTACAGGCCGGCATGCTGGTTGCCCTGATCGTGGGAGCCATACAGACGGCGGCCCGGCAAAGCACAGACCCGGCCCGGATCCTGTCGATCATCAACGACCAACTGGTCGAGCGCCACCATGCGAGCGGTACCTGCGAGATTCTGCGAATATCGGCCGACGGTGCGGTCACCATGGCCCATGCCGGCCACCTGCCGCCATATCTAAACGGCAGCGAGATTCAAATGGAGGGCGCGCTTCCTCTCGGCATGATTTCCGGCGTCGACTTCCCCTCCCAGTCGTTGCAACTGCAACCCGGGGATGAACTCACGCTCATGTCGGATGGAATTGCTGAAGCGCAGGACTCCCAAGGCCGGTTGTTCGGCTTTGATAAGGTGCACGACATGATGAGCAAGCGTGCAACGGCTGAAGAGATCGCTGTCGCCGCCCAAAGCTTTGGTCAGGCGGACGACATTACCGTGCTCCAGGTGCAGTGGCTGGGGCCTGGCGCCTCGGTGGCGTTCGCAGCTGAACCTCAACTCGCGGCCCACTGACGCAGCGGCATCCAATCTCTCGGGGCCCACAACTGTCCCATCTTGCTGAAGCTCGCTGACTTGACAAAACCTCTCGCCAGAGAGGGGGGCTTAACCTTCTCGCCGCGTGCCCCGCTCCCAGCCGGGAGCACTTAGGTCCAAGCTTAAGTCGAATGGGATGAAGATTTTGCGCAAAAAGGGGGGGGAGGGGGGGTATGCCATTGAACCGCCCGCGCTCGCCGTGCGTAATGACCTAATAAAGCGGCCCCAAAAGGGTAAAGGAAAAGTGCGCGACTCGGAACAGAACAAGCGAGGGTCAACGCTGCTCTCGTTTATGAATCCGGCGGTCTTTCTAGGTACAGGAGCTTTGCTGGGGGCAGTATTCGCTCTACAGGAGTGGGTGGAGGTGCGCCAGATGAGCCACCACATCAACTTCACCCTTCTTCTGGCGGCGTGGGGCGTTCAATACCTTCTCTGGGCACTGATCTGCTGGGTGTTGTGGCGATTCTTCGGCACAAAACTGCAGAGAATCTCTTGGTTCTGGGCCATCGTAGCCCTGCTCCCGTTCAGCATCCTCCTCAGCGTTGCAGAAGAAATGGTGTGGGTGCTCTGCTTCCCCAACTTGCCGCTCTGGATGCCGCACATGGAGTACTGGTCCCGGGTGCTTTTTCAGTTGCGGGCGGAATTGGCTGATGGATTAGTGATCTTTTGGTGCGCCTTCTTCCTGTTTCGAGGAGCCGGCTACTACCAGCGGTTTCGAGAGAAAGAGGCCGCTGCGTCGAAACTCGAAGTTCAACTGGCGAACGCGCGACTCAATGCCATGCGCGCTAATCTCAATCCCCACTTTCTTTTCAACACCTTGAACAGCATTTCAAGTCTCATGCGCTCGGACGTCAGGGCTGCTGACGTGATGCTTGAACAATTCAGCAGTCTCCTGCGTATCTGTCTGGAACGAGGTGAAGCTCAACTAATATCCCTCCGCGACGAGATGGAGTTCAACGAAATGTATATGGCCATGCAGGACAAGCGTTTCGACGGACGCATCTGTCAGGAAATCCTTGTGCAGCCGGAGCTGCACGATGCATTGGTTCCGGCGATGATCCTGCAGCCCATCCTGGAAAATGCCTACCGGCACGGACTGTCCTATGTGTCCGGCACCGGCTTACTGAAGATCGAAGCTCGCAAAGAGAATGCTCACGTAAGACTGAATGTCCTGAATAGCGGTATAGGCCTCAACCCCGAACGCCCCAGTGATCCCGACAACCACAACCTTGGATTAGTCAATGTTCAGGATCGGCTGCGACTCCATTATGGCGAGAATCAGTCGTTCTCCATCAGCGAAGTTGCGCCTGCCAGGGTGCTTGTTTCAATCACGCTGCCACTCCAACTGTGTGAAAACTCACCTCAGCTATTGGCCGAATATGGTGCGTAATGATTCCGACGATACTTGCAGACGATGAGTTGTTAGCGCGTCAAAAGCTTCGCCAAATGCTCCTGGACGAAGGAGAGATTCAACTGGTCGGCGAAAGCGCGACCACGTCAGAGACTTTGGAACTAGTGCGTCAGCAGAAGCCGGATCTTTTGTTCCTGGACATCCGGATGCACGGAAAAGACGCTTTTGACGTCGTTCGAGAGTTGTCATTGGATCCAGATTTTCCTATGCCAACAATCGTTTTCACGACAGCGCACGACGGTTACGCTCTCCGCGCGTTTGAGGTGCATGCTGCAGACTATCTCCTTAAGCCGTTTACCTCAGAACGCTTGAAAGTCGCGATACGGCGCGCCACACTGCAGATCCAATCTCGCCAGAAACCTCAGCCCGCCATCTCATCTCAAGGTGCTGCTGCCAACAACCCCTATGCCAATCGAATCGTCTTCAAATCGAGAGGCCGAATTCTGTTTTTGCCGGTTTCCAGCATTCGCTGGATCGGTGCGGAGGAGAACTACGTCCGAATCTGCACGGAAGGCGAAAGTTATCTGTTACGTGAACCGATAGGACGCCTGGAGGAGAAACTCGATCCCCAGCTATTCCTTCGCGTACATCGCTCATCCATCGTTAACCTGCAATTCGTGAAAGAGGTGCGGACGGAGAGCAGCGGTGAGTCTGTTGTCATCTTGATGAATGGTCAAAGATTGTCGATGAGCCGCAGCTACAGGTCACGCATTAACGAGTGGCTAACGCATAATTGAGTGCGCTGGCTGACAAAGGCAAGTCTTCCTCGTTGAAGATATACTGGTTGTATTCGGGCTGCATCCCGTACCTACGGAGCGGCACTGGAGGAAGTATGAGCCATGTACAGGTCCGCTCAACGGACACAGAGTTTTCTTCTCTCAAAGTCACGCCACGCACACTCCTCGAGAAAAAGCGTAGTCACCAGCCGATAACGGCCCTGACGGCGTACGACTATCCCACCGCGCGGATTGTTGATGAAGCGGGAATTGATCTAATTCTTGTTGGCGATTCCCTCGCGATGACCATTCTCGGTCACGAGAGTACCTTATCGCTGACAGTCGAGGAGATGCTGCATCATGCACGCGCAGTACGGCGCGGCGTGCGCAGAGCGTTCCTCGTTGTCGATATGCCTTACGGCAGTTATCACGTGAACACTGAAGACGCGATTCGAAACGCCTTGAGGTTCGTCAAGGAGAGTGGCGCCGAGGCGGTGAAAATCGAGGGCGGACACCGTCGAGCTTCGCTCATCGAGGAGCTGACAGCAGCGGAGATCCCCGTTGTCGGACATATTGGCCTGACACCACAGTCTGTACTGCGGATGGGCGGCTACCGCGTACAAGGCCGCTCCACTCCCGAGATAGAGGAGATCCTGGCGGATGCAGCGGCGCTAGAAGGAGCCGGCGCCGTGGCTCTCGTTCTTGAGGGAATCCCGCGTGAATTGGCTGAACAGATTACCGCAGCGGCGAAGATTCCAACGATTGGGATCGGTGCAGGACCCGGCTGCGATGGACAGATTCTTGTTTTTCACGATGCCTTCGAGTTGACCTTTACCTCCTCCGCGAAATTTGTTCGTAGCTTCGCCGATGTGGGCACCGTGCTACGCGAAGGGATCGAACGATACAAGGATGCGGTGATAGAAGGAAGTTTTCCATCCGACGGCGAGAGCTATCACCTGCCACGCGCGATGGCCTCAAGCATGCATCCTCCGACAACTCGAGTTTCGCTGGCGTCATGAACAAGCCGGAACTTATTACGTCAATTGCAGCGATGCGAGAGGCTTCGAGGCGGGCGAAGCAAAGCGGCACGGTCGCCCTGGTTCCCACGATGGGAGCTCTGCATGAGGGGCACTTTTCCCTTGTAAGAGCCGCCCGCGCTGCTTGCGATGTGGTTATCGTCTCCATCTTTGTTAATCCAATGCAGTTCGGACCGAATGAAGATTTCGAGCGCTATCCTCGGGCCCTTGAAGCGGATCTAAAGATGCTCGAAGAAGAACAGGTTAACTTTGTCTTCGTGCCGGAAAGAGGCGAGATGTACCCGTCGGGCGAAACCGGGACGCTTGTTGAGGTGCAACATATAGGAAGCCGGCTCGACGGCGCTTTCCGCTTAGGTCACTTTCGCGGCGTGGCCACAGTTGTTGCAAAACTCTTTCACATTACTTTGCCGGACGTGGCGTTCTTCGGCCAGAAGGACGCAGCTCAGGTTGCCGTTCTTCGCGCCATGGTGCGCGACCTGAACTTTCCGCTCAAGCTTATTGTTTGCCCTACCGTGCGAGAACCGGATGGTCTAGCTATGAGTTCTCGAAATCGCTACTTGACAGTCATCGAGCGAGCGCAATCGCTGGTGCTCTACCGCGCACTCTCAAAGGCACACACTGAAGTTCATGGTGGAGTTCGCGACGCAGACAAACTGCGGGACACCATGACGCGAGTAATGAAAGGTGAGCCCGCGGCAGAGACGGAGTACGTTGAGGTCGTCGATCCGGATACTCTGCTCCCGATTGAAGATGTGTCTGAAGGTGCCTTGCTGGCTATTGCGGCCCGTGTTGGAGGAACGAGGTTAATTGATAACGTCTTACTGCCGCCCATGAGGAATGGTTTATGCGGGTAATGGTCGGAGTGTGCGGAAGTATCGCGGCGTACAAGGCAGCCGAGCTAGTCCGTCAATTGCAGCTGCGCGGCATTGATGTGAGCGTGGCCATGACGAAGTCCGCGATGCGCTTTGTGAGCCCACTTACATTCGCGGCGTTGACCGGTCGAACGGTGTACACCTCGTTGTGGCAACCGTCGGGTCAAGAGTCCGACGCTCGCAGTGATGAATTTGCAATCGAACATGTCGTTGCAGGCCAGGATATCGATGCGCTTATCGTCGCTCCGGCAACGGCGAATGTTATCGCAAGGCTGGCGAATGGAATGGCTAACGACTTTATCACCGCGACATATCTCGCAACCAAAGCGCCGGTCTTCATCGCTCCAGCGATGAACGTCAACATGTGGAATCATCCTGCAACTCAAGCCAACGTCAAGATTCTGCAGGATCGAGGGGTCTCGTTTATCGAGCCCGAGAACGGATATCTTGCATGCGGAATGACGGGCGGCGGCAGACTCGCATCTGTCGAGGCGATCGCTAATGCCGTTCTAGCCGGGATGAATAAACGAAGAGACCTGGAGAGCGAGACCATCATCATCACGGCCGGGGGTACAAGGGAGCCCATCGATCCCGTTCGTTTCCTTGGAAATCGTTCCAGTGGGAAGATGGGGCACGCGCTTGCGAAAGAGGCAGTTGCTCGTGGCGCCCGTGTGATTCTCGTGACGGCATCCGGTCTGCCAGTACCCGAGGGATCCACGGCCATAAAGGTCGAAACCGCAGCACAAATGTCGACTGCAGTGCTGGAGCACTTGCACAAAGCGACGATGGTTATTAAGTCGGCAGCAGTTGCCGATTACCGGGTTGTGACACCTTCTCTATCGAAGCTTCGCAGGTCGGGACCAATTACATTGGATCTCTTGCCCACGGAAGATATTGTCGCGAGAGTTGTAAGGGAGCGACGCAGGGACACGCTGGTGATTGCGTTTGCCGCTGAAACCGAAGACCTTGAGATAAATGCGCGAACCAAGCTCCTTCGCAAAGGGGCGGATGCCATAGTTGTGAATGATGTTAGTGTGCCGGGAATCGGCTTCGAATCCGACCGCAATGCGGGTTTGTTCATCACCCACGATTCGACGGTATCTCTTCCCGAGAGCTCAAAACGAGATATGGCCCGGCGGATTATTGACGAAATCAAACTACTTCGTTTGAACGTTGGCTCCGGACTATTGCGTCAATGAAGTTATATTCAGGCCGGCTCGCTTTGTGTCCGGTATCGCAGTAACCTATTTGTAACGGGTTTTGAGAGCGCTCCTTGCAGGGGTGCTAAAACACGGGCCGTTTGCGGAGATAGAAGTGCAATCGATTGACGACGCGATCCAGCTGATTCACATCGGTGAACAGCCAGGAAACAAATCAACAACTGTATGTTCTTCGGGACTCGCCGAAAAACCGTGGGAATTCGATCAAGGTGCTCCGGGATATGGCCCTGGCGCATCGATGGCTGATGCAATTCCAACGGGTTCTCCTCGCCAAGGTATTTTGCCTCAGGAGTATCGCCAGGCCTCGAAAGACGAGCTCGATTTGCGCATCCGAGCGGCGAAACATGCCCTCGGCGACCGTCTCGTGATTCTGGGTCACTACTATCAGCGTGACGAGATCGTTCGCTACGCAGACTTTATCGGTGATTCATTTCAGCTTGCACAGGCAGCAAAATCACGGCCCCAGGCCGAAGCAATCGTGTTCTGCGGCGTGCACTTCATGGCTGAAACCGCCGATATGCTATCTCGTCGGGAGCAGGCGGTCATCCTGCCGAACCTTGCCGCGGGATGCTCCATGGCGGACATGGCCGACATTGATACCGTTACAGATTGCTGGGAGGAACTCGAAACAGTGTTCGGTTCGGCGCCTGATAGTGAGGGCCGTGCCCCGATCATTCCGGTGACATACATGAACTCCTCTGCCGCACTAAAGGCCTTCTGCGGCAGGCATGGCGGCGTGGTTTGCACCTCGTCAAATGCCGCAACGGTGCTGCAGTGGGCGTTTGAGCGCGGACAGCGAGTTCTCTTTTTCCCGGACCAGCACCTGGGTCGCAATACTGCGAAAGCGATGGGAGTTCCTCTTGAGAAGATGCCTGTCTGGAATCCTCATCAGCAAATGGGCGGCCTTGATGAAGTAATGCTCCGCGACTCCCGCGTTATTCTCTGGCACGGATTTTGCTCGGTTCACAAGCGCTTTACCGTTGAGCAGATAAAACTTGCTCGACTTCGCTACCCCGGTGTTCATGTCATCGTGCATCCCGAGTGCACCATGGAGGTCGTCGATGCGGCGGATGAATCAGGGTCGACCGATCTCATCCGGAAGCGCATTGAATCTGCACCTGCGGGTTCAATGTTCGCAGTAGGAACCGAGATCAACATGGTGCAACGGCTCGCGAATGAACATCCAGAGCAAACGATCTTCTGCCTCGACTCAATCATCTGCCCGTGTTCGACGATGTATCGCATTCATCCGAGCTATCTCGCGTGGGTGCTAGAGGCACTTGAGCGAGGAGAAGTTCTCAATCGAATCACTGTTGATGATGAGATCGCTGCACCAGCGCGGGTTGCACTTGAGCGCATGTTGAGTCTTCAGCCAGCACAGCGGTTTGCCAACAACCCATGATCCCGAAAAGACACATCATCGTCGTCGGCAGCGGCATAGCGGGGCTGATAGCAGCGCTTAGACTTAGCCGTCGATTTCGAGTCACGCTCGTGACAAAAAATGAGATTGCGGAGAGCAACACGCGCTGGGCTCAAGGAGGCATCGCAGCTGCAGTTTTTCCCGATGACAGTGTTGCCGAGCATGTGGCTGACACGATGCGCGCGGGAGCCGGGTTGTGCAATCGGGAGGCCGTAGAGGTTCTCTGCTCCGAAGGACCGGCAAGAATTGATGATCTGATCCAACTGGGTGTTCCGTTCGACGAACGCGACGGCAATCTTGCCCGTGGCTTGGAGGCGGCGCACTCTCGTGCACGGGTTCTGCATGCCCAAGGAGATGCAACCGGGCTATCGATTGAAACGGCACTCGTTCGTGCGCTGCGAAAAGCAGATGTGGAAGTGCTCGAACACACTTTCGCGCGTGATTTGTCAGTTCACAACGGGCGGGTAGCAGGCCTCCAGATTATTGACGACCGTGGTGAGCATCGCGAATTGATTGCAGACGCGATCGTCCTTGCAAGCGGCGGTGCTGGGCATATGTATCTGCACACAACCAATCCGGCAGGGGCGACGGGCGATGGAATTGCCATGGCCTTGCGCGCAGGTGCACAGCTCGCTGATCTTGAGTTTTATCAGTTCCATCCGACCGCATTGGCAATTCCGGGAACATTTCTCGTCTCGGAAGCCGTACGTGGAGAGGGCGCTGTGCTGCTGGATGTACACGGCCGTCGCTTCATGCAAACTCTCCATCCTGATGCAGAACTCGCACCGCGCGACGTTGTGGCTCGCGGAATTGCGATGCAAATGGCAGCTCAGAGCGGACGATCGGTTCTACTTGACGCGACGAAACTGGGCGCGGAGTTCCTCGCTCAACGGTTCCCCAGTATCGATGCAGCATGCCGCAGCCGTGGCCTCGACTGGTCCAACGAACCGATTCCCGTGACACCGGCTGCTCATTATTGGATGGGTGGAGTGCGGACTGACCTGTGGGGTCGGACCTCAGTTCCAGGGCTCTTCGCCGTAGGTGAAGTGGCTTGCACTGGCGTCCACGGCGCGAATCGACTCGCGTCCAATTCCCTGCTTGAGAGCCTCGTCTTCGCATGGAGGTGCGCAGATCTCATCGAGGAGGGTTCCTCGGCATGGCCAGATGCAGCGCGGTCTAGTGGAATGGAATGCGCCACTGAGCTTGGACTGCACTCCGAGTCTTCTTCGCCCCAACTAGCTCTCTCAGGCCGAAAGCAAGTGCAGAGCCTGATGTGGAATATGGTTGGAATCGAGCGCAACGGTAGCGACCTGCGGAGCGCGTTGGAGCAGTTGCACGCGTGGCACCTGGATGGTACAAGCGTATCGTCTCTTGAGACATTGAATCTTCTCCAACTCGCCCGAGCGACTGCACAGGCTGCTTTGATGCGAACAGAGTCACGCGGTGCGCATTATCGCGACGACTTCCCGGAGACTTCGCGGGACTGGCAGCATTCTCTTGTATTCCGACAGCAGGTCACCGTCGAATGCGCCTGAAGCCGGATTCACATGCAATCGAGGCACTTGTACGCATGGCGCTTCTGGAGGATGCTCCGTGGGGTGACATCACCTCTGAAGCACTTCTTCCGGCGGATCTTTCGATTTCGGCACAATTGGTGGCGCGCGAAGAAGGAGTTCTTTGCGGCGAGGATTTATTCTCGGCAGCCATGTCCATGTGCGGTCCAGTCACTGTTAGTTTCGTGAAGCTTGACTCGGACACCTTCTCAGCAGGTGATGTGCTCGCCGTTGTGAACGGTCCGGCACGTCCGATGCTCAGGGCCGAACGTGTCGCTCTGAACTTTGTGCAGCGGCTGTCCGGGATCGCCACACAGACCGCAAAATATGTCTCCGAAACTAGAGGCACGAAGGCGCGCATCGTCGACACGCGGAAGACAACACCAGGTCTGCGTCTACTTGAACGGTACGCGGTCCGCTGCGGTGGTGGCCACAATCATCGCTTTTCTCTCTCAGATGCCCTGTTGGCAAAGGACAATCACCTCGCGGCACTGCGCAACTCGCGAGACAAAGATCTCACGACGGGCCTTCGCGCAGCATTCGCACATCTCCCGCACACGACGCACAAAGAAGTAGAAGTCGATCGGCTCGATCAAATCGAACCGGTGCTTGCTGCAGGCGTGGACACAATTATGCTCGACAATTTCAGCCCCGACGATCTCCGTGCGGGGGTAGCGCAGATCGCTGGACGGGCACTCGTCGAGGCCAGCGGTGGCATATCACTCGAACGTGTACGCGAGATAGCCAATACCGGTGTCGACTTGATTTCAGTGGGAGCCCTGACACATAGCGTGCGATCAATCGACCTTGGGCTGGATTTCACAAAATCTTAGGGCCATCGTTGACAGTCTTTATTGCTTGGCGTTCTCGCTCAACTTCCATCTGTCGTATTCGGAGAGAGCGGCTGCTGGGGCTGTATTAAACCAGGCATAACCGTTTCGACGCTCAAGAGAGATTTCGTTCATGTCGTCATGAAGGGTCTTATCCCGGTCGCCAAAGATCGGCTTCTCCGTATCCAGAGAATAGAAGCGAGCCCAAAGCGGACCGGCTCCTTGCTGGTCGATAAGATGTCGACCTTCAGGCGTATTTCGGCCGCCAACGACAGCCTTGTTGTAGATTGCATGTTCGCGCAACCACGAAATGCCATCTGCGATGGAAGTCTTAACCCGAGCCGAAGGTCGAGGCAAGCTCATTAAGTAGAGGAGCAGATGCGCACTCTCCTCCGATGAAAGAGCTGCGGGCTCGTAGTTTCGGGCAGCGACAGGCTTCAGCGTGAGCATGTCGACCTGCTGCCCCCAGATAGTTTCGCGGCCCGCGACGCGAAATTGTGCGGCCAGTATGCACTTCAGCGCATTTGCAACTGCCGTAGCTGCCCTATTGCGAAGATCGTCAGGCACAAATGCATCTTCGGGTTTGCCCTCAGACACGTCGGTCAGCAATTCCGTCGCATTGTAAAGCGCATCGTCATTGAAGGTAATCGCGTCGTGGTATCCGCCCTCAAGCGGCCCTACTTGTGGCCAACCACCATTTGGATACTGGGCGGCGA
>Ga0134126_10004988_pt1 | contig 16582 bp, 12 predicted proteins | sample KB31752_FD_96881 | JGI IMG/M metagenome (GOLD analysis project Ga0134126, IMG submission 96881) | Terrestrial soil microbial communities with excess Nitrogen fertilizer from Kellogg Biological Station, Michigan, USA - KB3-175-2 | ecosystem: Environmental > Terrestrial > Soil > Unclassified ...
TGGCGGACGACGCAACCGGCCAGCCCCTGCTCTTCGGTGGCGCGAGCAGCACCGGCCTCGCGGCTCAGTTAGGGGACACCTGGAGTTGGAATGGAAGCAGTTGGACGCAGGTCGCGAGCACCGGTCCTGATGCTCGCTACTTTTCCGGGATGGCCTATGACTCCGCGCTTGGGCGGCCTATCCTCTTTGGCGGGTTCAGCGTCCTTGGGGGCACGTTCGGAGATACCTGGAGCTGGACCGCGGCAGGCGGATGGACGCAGGGCGCCGATGCCGGCCCGGCTCGCCAACGCGCCGGCATGGCCTACGACGCCGGCAGTGGGCAGTTGGTCCTCTTCGGCGGCACCGACAACGGTGGTAATGTGCTCGGGGACACCTGGGTCGGGGCTGATACCACGCCGCCCTCAACGAACCCAACCCTTTCGGGCAATGTCGGTAACGCGGGCTGGTACCGAGGCAACGTGTCGGTTTCCCTGGCGGCCGGTGACCTAGACAATCCTACGACTACCCTGGCCACCTACTACAGCGTCGACAATAGCGGCTGCGCGCCCGGCAACCTGGGTGCATGCTCCCGCTATAGCAGCCCCATCAGCGTTGGGGAGGGGGTACATACGCTCTACTTCTTCAGCGTGGACCCGTTTGGCAATGCCGAGGCACAACAGCAGCTTCCCATCAGAGTCGATACGATCGCCCCCCAAGTGGAACAGGATTCGGCACTGGATTCCTGCTCATTACCTGGCAGTAATGGCTGGTGCCGGGGGACACAGACGGCCGGATTCTCCGCCAGTGACGCCGGCTCAGGGGTTGCGTCGCCCTGTTCCGGCGCGAACTGCACCTTCACTCAGTCTACTACGACTAACGGAAGCAGCATCACCATTCCCTCGGGCGCTGTGTCCGACGTGGCCGGCAACACGAACGGTGGCCTGTCCTCGCCTTCCTTTATGATCGACAGCATCCCGCCCGGCGTGTCATGCCAGATCGGCTCCCCAGGCCCGACCTTCACCTTCGGCCAATCGGGTGCCCTGGTCTACGCCGACGTCAGCGACGGCACCTCGGGTCCGGCCCAGACTCCCGCCTCGTCCCCGGCCGATGTGTCCTCCGGGGTGGGCAGTGCCTCGGTTACGGTCACCGGCCTGGACAAGGCGGGCAACAGCGCGACCGCGGACTGCCCCTACACGGTGATCCCGGCTAGCCAGACGATCAGCTTCGATCCTCTGTCGGATGTCACCTATGGGGTTGCCCCCTTCACGGTCAGCGCCACGGGCGGCGCCTCCGGCAACCCTGTCACCTTCACGGCCGATCCGGCCGGCGTCTGCACGGCCTCGGGCGCCAACGGGAGCACGATCACGATTACCGGCGGCGGTACCTGCACCGTTACCGCCAATCAAGCCGGGAACGCGGACTACAATGCGGCGACCGCCGTACCGCGGAGCTTCAAGGTCAACGGGCGGCTCACGACCCTGGCCTATACGGGCCCCACGACCTTCTATCAGGGAACCTTCCCCACGCTGAGTTCCCTGCTTACTCTGCAGGCCGACGGGACGGGGCTTCCCAGCGAGAGCATCACCATGGGGATCGGCGGCGCCGGCAGCCTCGGCACGTGTTCGGCGACCACCGATGCCAGTGGCGCCGCGTCCTGCCAGGCGGCGGTCGGGACTACCGGCCTCGGCTATCAGACCCTCACCGCGAGCTTCGCGGGCGATGCCAACGATCAAGCAGCGACGACCACCCCGCAAGTGCTGATCAAGACCACGACCAAGCTCGTGTATACCGGACCCCAGGCATCGGACTACGATGATCCGGTCACGGTCGGCGCCACGCTTCTGGACTCCGCGGCCAACCCAGTGCCCGGCTACCCGGTCAGCTTCACCCTGAACGGGGCGGACGCCTGCGCCGGGACAACCGACGCGAGCGGGGACGTGTCCTGCACCCTCACCCCGAGCGAGGCAGCCGGCACCTACACCATCCTCGCCTCGTTCGCGGGTGACCTCACCCACGATGCGAGCGGCGCGTCCAGGCCGTTCACGGTGAGCAAGGAGGAGACGACCGCCAGCTACACCGGACCGACCGTGATCGCCAACGGCGGCAACGCGACCTTGACCGCGACCCTCAAGGAGGATGGTACGGTTGCCATCGCGGGGCGGGCCGCCACCCTCGCGCTCGGTCCGCAAAGTTGCGTCGGGACCACCGACGGGAGCGGCACGGCGTCCTGCGCCATCGCGGTCAACCAACCGCTGGGTCCGGAGGCATTGAGCGCCAGCTTCGCCAGTGACGGCTTCTACCTGCCGTCCGCGGACACCGGCAAGAGCGCCATGGTCTTCGCCTGGCCGGAGAAGGGAGCCTTCGTACTGGGCGACAAGACGGTGGCCGGCGCCTCCCTGACCACCACTCTGACCTTCTGGAGCTCGTCGTGGTCCGGCCTGAACCTACTGACCGGTGGACCCACGCCGAGCGGGTTCAAGGGCTTCGCCAACCTGACCAGCCCCACCCCGGCGGCCTGCGCCGGGAGCTGGACCACCAACTCCGGGAACAGCCCGCCGCCCCCGTCCACGGTGCCGTCGTACATGGGCGTGATCGTAGCAAGCAAGGTGAGCTCGACCGTGGTCAACAAAACAGCCGTCTATTCAGGGAACGTACTCAAGGTGGTAGTGATCAAGACCAACGCGGGGTACTCGACCGGCCCCGGCCACACCGGTACCGGTAGCCTGGCCACCACTACTGTATACTGCTTCTAACCTCAAGCCGGGAGCGCGGATGCGGCGTGGGCAGGTAGGAGGAAGGCCCTGGAACAGGCTGGGGCCTTCCTTCTCCCGGCTAAGAAGGGAGGAACACTGGCTGTACAGGAGAAAATGCGAACCTCGGACCTCGGTAGCTCTATCCATTGTTAGTCGAGGAGAGTGACCATGTGGCGATCGATCTCGTCTTCCTTACGGACCTGGCGCGGCATCGCACTGATCCTATCCCTGGCAGGCTTCGCGGTAAGTGCGCTTCCCCCCGCCGGTGTCGATGCCTCGAGCCCATCATCACAGTGGCCGATGTTCGGCCAGAACGTCAATAATACCGCCAGTGCCCCCGCCACCAACATCGGCCCCGGCAATGTCGCTACCCTCCTGACCAAGTGGGCATTCACTACCCATGGCGATGTCTCGGCACGGGCCGCCGTGGTCCCCGGCGCGCTCTACTTCCCTGACTGGGGCGGCTATGTCAATGCCCTCAACCCCAACAATGGCCAACTGCTCTGGCAGAAGAACATCCTGTCCGATTATTTCGGCGGTACCGTACCCGGTCAGCCAGGAGTGACCAAGGTTGTCTCGCGTACCAGCCCGTTCGTTGACGCGGGCACGAGCACCGTCTACATTGGCACCCAAACTGGAGCGTACCTGCTCGCGATCAACGCCGGTAATGGGAAGCTGCGGTGGAAGACCCAGCTGGACACGCATCCTCTCGCCATCGATACGTCCTCGCCCGTCGAACTTAATGGGATCATTTATGTGGGTGTCGCCTCCCTGGAGGAAGCGGCGGCCGTGAATCCGAGCTATCCCTGCTGCTCGTTCCGCGGCAGCGCGGTGGCCCTGAACGCGAGCACCGGCGCCGTCATCTGGAAGACCTACACGGTTCCTCCCGGATACACGGGCGGCTCCGTCTGGGGCAGCACGCTTGTCCCCGACCCCCAACTGGGCCTCGTCTTCGCCACCACGGGCAACAATTACAGCATACCTACCGATCCCACCTATACGAGTTGCATCTCGGCCGGAGGTACCCAGGCGTCATGCAACTCACCCGACAATCATTTCGACTCGGTCCTGGCCCTGAGTATGACCGACGGCTCGATCAAATGGTATCAGCGGCTGGGCAGCGCGGATGATTGGACCGTGGCCTGTTTCGTCCCGCCCTACACCAACTGCCCAACCGGTAGCGGGCCTGACTATGATTTTGGCTCCGGCGCCAATCTGATCACCTATCAGACCCCGAGCGGTCCCCAAACGATCCTCGGGGCCGGGCAGAAGAGCGGCATCTACTCGGCCTTTGATCCGGCCACTGGCCATTTCCTTTGGAACACGCAGGTTGGGCCTGGTTCATCCCTCGGCGGGATGGAGTGGGGCTCGGCCACCGACGGCCAGCGCATCTACGTACAGATCGGCAACTTCTACGGGATCCCGTATGCGCTTCAACCGTCAGGCCAGACCGACTATGCCGGCTCATGGAGCGCCCTCGATCCCGCCACGGGGCACATTCTGTGGCAGACGGCGGACCCGAACGGTGCCAACGATCTCGGCCCCATGATGGTGGCGAACGGGGTCGTCTACGCGCCCTCCATGGCAGGATCGTCCACCAGCCCGAACATGTTCGCCCTCAACGCGGCCACCGGCAACATCTTGTGGAGCTTCGCGTCCGGTGCGTCGGTGATCGCCGGTGCGTCCCTGGCCAACGACACCGTGTACTGGGGCTCCGGCTACACCAATCTCGGCATTCAAGGTTTCACCCCGAACAACAAGTTGTACGCCTTCACGCTCGGCAGCCAGTAGGGGAGACTATTCACCGCCGGGTGGCGCCATCTGGGTGAGGCGCCCGCCGGCAAGGGGCAGGCCGAGGCTACTCGGCTTGCCCTAGTCCAGCCTGGCGTACGTTTCCGTGTAGGTGTAGGGTACCCGGTGTCCCTACTGAACTGCCCAGGTATTTAAGCCAGACTGTACTACTTTCTCTGTTTTGGCCGTCCCGCCGACATTCCCCTGTCCGGGTAATTGAATTGATCCGGCCCGCGCGATACTGTGTACAGGAAAGGCGCCATCGCCGGTGATGGGGCCGGGGGCGCGAGGGGCGCCGGTGAGGAGTGTTGCGATGTGGCAACATGAGGTGAGCGAGGCCGCGGAGCGCCGGGAGACACTGCGATTACGATTGTTGAGCGTCGGAGTGCTGGCGGCGGGCTGGGCCGCGGCGAGCGCTCTTCCCGCCGGCGCCGCTGGTTCGCCCGCCGAGCGAGCGGCCCTGGCGGCCGCCGTGGCCCTGGCGGGCTGGTTCAGCGTCTATCACCTTGGCCAGCGGCGCGCCTGGGTGGTTCCGCGGACGCCCATGGAGGCGGCGCGCCATGCTCGCGGCCTGGTTACGGCGGCTCCCCTGGGAGCGTTGATCCTGCTAGCCGTGTTTGGTCCTGGCGTCCTGCCCATGGTCCTCGTGGGCACGCTCCTGCTTCTGGCCCTGGAACAGCTCGACTGACCAATGCGCCCAACCGCTGTCCGCTCACCCCGTCCGGAGGATTTGGTCATGCTTGACTCTGTTGGCGAACTCGCATGGGTGCCGATATCGCCTGGGAGCGCGAGACACCCGCTTGCGGGTGTCTCGCGCTCCCAGGGGTCGGGATCTTGTAGTTGTGACTATTTCGCAACAGTGCCATGATTGATGAGGACGCGGCGCCGCCGCTGATGGTTGGCGCGGTCTTGCGTGAACGCTACCGGGTCGAGCGAATGCTGGATGCCGACTCGACGCGGCGGCGGTATCTGATCGCCGATCCGGCCACGGGCCGTACTCTGATCCTGCACCAGTATCTCCCCAGTTGGATCGATCCGGACGGCGACGCCGAGATTGGCGGCTGGTTTGCCGCCGCGGCGACCCGGTGGGCGGCGCTCGGCCACTCATGCATCGCGCCCATCCGGGACCATTGGAGCGCCCTGGACGCCGAGGCAGGCGCGCTCTATCTGGCGGTTGACCAGGTGCCGGGCCTCTCCCTGGCGGAGGAGTTGCTGGAAGCCGGCGGCCGGCTCCGCATACAGCAGGCCCTCGATTGGGCCATCGCCATTGGGGATCTCCTGGTCTATCTGCACGGTCAGGGCCTGACCTTTGGCCAGATACGCCCCGCGCGTTTCGTGCTCGACGCGCGCCACGACACGCCGGTGCTGGTCGACTTCGGCTTCGGCCAGGCGCTGACCGCCACGGCGGGCGACCACTGGGGCTACGTACCGTTCGAGCAGCTCATTGGCCGTACCGAGCCGCGGAGCGATCTCTATGCCCTGGGCGTCCTCTTGCATGCCTTGCTTGGCGGCGCCGACCCGAATCTTGCCCTGGCCCGCCTCCGTCGCCAGGGGTTGGATGCCCAGCGGGCCCGGCACGCGCTCTTCCCCTCGGCATCCTGGCCCGCCCTTTCACTCCCTCCAGCGGTCGCCGCCGTTCTGGCGCGCGCCACCGCCTTCGGGGTCGCGGAGCGCTATCCTAGCGCGGCGGCCATGCTGGAGGCGCTCCGCGGCGCCCGCGGCCCGGTCGTGGAGGTGGAATCGGTGGGCACGGAACGCGCGCCGGAGATCGTGGCGCCCTGGACTCAACTGGGATACGACCGAGCCGCTTGGTTCGCGCTCCCCGCCGCTACCCGCAACCAGAAACTGCTTCAGTTGGCCGCCAGGGGCTGAGGGCTTGCGTGGCGTGCCTCGTGGGCCAGGAGGCGCGTCTTGATGTGAAGGCCCCCACCGTATCCGGTCAGCGACCCGTCGGCGCCGATCACCCGATGGCATGGGATGACGAGGGGGATGCGATTGGTGGCGTTCGCCCGCCCCATTGCGCGGGCGGCGGTGGGACGTCCGGTCAGCGCCGCGACTTGCCCGTAGGTCCGGGTCTCCCCGAAAGGGATCTCGATCAAGGCCCGCCAGACCAGCTGTTGCCAGGGCGTCCCGACCAGGGCGAGCGGGACATCGAACACCTGGCGCGTTCCCCTGGCATACTCCTCAAGCTGCGCCCGGACCAGTGCCGTGCGCGTCCGGTCCTGGTGGACACTCCGTCCCTCGCGTCCCAACTCCTCCTCGATCGTCCTCGCATACCGCCCTTCGTGAAAGGTGAGCCACAGTAACGCCCCGTGTTCATCGACCGCGAAGGTGAGCGGCCCGGCCGGTGAGTCGGTCGTGTCAAGATAGGCATTCATACAGGTGTCCTCTCAATCCGCCGGCTCGCCGTAAGGCAGCACGACATGGAAGGTGGCGCCCGCCCCTACGCCCTCCGATTCGGCCCAGATCCGCCCCCCATGCGCCTGCACGATGCCCCGGCTGATGTAGAGGCCAAGTCCGAGCCCCTGGCCCTGGGGCGATCCGCCTTGCTCGAACCGGGCGAAGATGCTCTCCAGCAAGGAAGGAGGAATCCCGATCCCCTCGTCTCGCACCGTGAGATGCAACTGATGATCCGCCTCGGTGAGGGTGACGGTCACCTGACCGCCGCGCGCGTATCGAACAGCATTGCTGAGCAAGTTTGTCACGACCTGCCCCATGCGTCGCGGATCGCAAGGCCAGATCAAGACCGGTGGCGCCTCGACCAGGAACTGATGGGTGTCGCTGGTGGACCGCACGTGCTCTACCGCCTCGCGGACCAACGCCGCCACGTCGACCGGCTCCACATCCACGACCAGGCGGCCAATCTGGGATCTGGTGACGTCGAGCATGTCGTTGATCAGGTCCACCATCCGTGAGATCTGCTCCTCGATCGCCGCCACGTTGGCCAGATCGGCCTCTCGGCCCTCTTGGCGACGCAGCCGAAGGCCGAGCAGTTGCGCATGTCCCTTCAAGCCGGTAAGCGGGGTCTTCAGTTCGTGAGCGACCAGACCAATGAAATCATCTTTTGTCCGATCCACTTCCTTCCGCTCGCTGATGTCGCTGAGCACCAACACCCCGCCCGTGACGCTTCCCGCCGTGTCGCGGAGGGGCGACCCACTACACAGGATGGTGACTTTTCGGCCAAGATCGGCCCGATCAAGGTCAAATTCGATCCCTTGCACGGTCTCGCCTCGCAGTACCCTGGCCAGGAGCGGTTCGGCCGGCTGATTTCCGCCCGCGGCCGGTACCACCTGAATGGCGGCGGGAAGAGCTTGAGAGGACAGCGGTTCAGAACCTTCCAGGCCAAGGAGCCGGCGGCCATAGGTATTGATGCTGATCAATTCCCCTGTCTGGTCGTAGACCAAGACTCCCTCGGCCATGCTGGCGATCATTGCCTCCAGTTGGGTGGCGTGGGCCTGGGCCAGTGCAGCCTGCGCCTCGGCCTGGCGGCGCGCCTCCTCCCCGGCGGTCAGCGCCGCCGCCAGATCCTCGCCACGCCGCCGCAAGGCGGTTTCCACTTCGTGTAAGCGGAGCGCCGCCGCTACCCGAGCCAGCAGTTCAACCTGTTCCACCGGCTTGACAATATAGTCATGGGCACCCAGGCTCAGGGCCCGCGCGATCCGCGCCGGATCGTGGTCGGCGGCAGTGAGCATGATCACGGGAACCCGCGAGAGCGTGGGCTCCGCTTGTAGGCGTTCCAGGACCGCGAAGCCATCCATGCCGGGCATCATCAGATCGAGCAGTACCAGATCAGGCGTCTCGGCCCGTGCCATATCCAGGGCGGTCGGCCCATCAAGGGCCACCTGAACCGTATGGCTCTGACTCCGTAACAGGCGTTCAAGCAGGTAGAGATTATCGGAGTTATCGTCCACGGCCAGAATCAGGGCCATCGTTCCCTAGCTCCCGGCGGCCGGCGGCGGCCCGAGAAATCGTTCCACCAGGGTAAGCAGGGTCCGCGGATCGATAGGCTTGGTCATGTAGTCGTCGCAGCCCGCCGCCAGGGCCGCCTCGCGGTCGCCCGGCATGGCGTGAGCCGTGACCGCGATGACCGGAACCTCCGCGAATCCTGGACGCCGGCGCAGCACGGCCGCCACCTCGTACCCGGAGAAACCGGGGAGGCGGATGTCCAATAGGATCATGGCTGGACGCGCCTCTTCCGTCGCCGCCAGGGCGCTGGGGCCATCCCCTACCCCTCGCACAACATACCCGTGCCGGGTCAGCAGGTGTGTCAACACGTACAGGTTATCAGCGTTATCATCCACCACCAAAATATACGAGCCGGCATCCACGCTCATGGCGGCGGCTCTCCCTCCTCGCCGAGGATGCGGCGCAATTCGCGCAGCAGCAACTCACGCCGCTGGGGATCCTTCTGGATCACCAGCGCCATTCCCGCGCGCAGTCGGGCCTGTTCGTCCGCCGACAGATCGCGGGCGGTCAACACCACCACCGGCAGCCCACGATAGGCGGGCTGGGCCCGCAGTTCGCCTAAGAGCGTGAAACCATCCATCTCCGGCATCATCAGATCGAGGGTGATCAAGTCGGCCGGTTGCCGGCTCAGGGCCGCGAGCGCCTCGCGCCCATTGGCCGCCAATCCTACCTGGTAGCCGGCCTCCTCCAGGTAGCCGCGGAGCGTGCTCGCCTCGGTGTCGTCATCCTCTACCACAAGAACCCGAAGAATGGGACCGGAGGCCGGTAAGCGGCCAATCGCCGCCATGACCTCCTGCCGGCTTACCGGCTTCACCAGATACTCGACCGCGCCCAGACTATACCCAAGCTCTCGATTGTCGAGGATCGAGCAGATGATCACTGGGATGTCCGCGATCGCCGGATCCGCTTTCAGGGCTCTCAGCACATCCCATCCATCCATTCCCGGCATCATAATGTCCAGGGTGATCGCGCGTGGGTGGTGATCGCGCGCCATCCTGAGCCCCTCGGCGCCGCTGGCCGCGAGCAAGACGCCGAAGCCGGCGCCCTCAAGATACCGCTGTAGAATGTAGCGTACCTCTGGATCGTCGTCCACCACCAGCACCGTGGGCGCCTCGAATGATCCCGCCGCCCGTGCCGGTGCCCTCACCCGTGCCTCCTCGATCGGTCGCGCGCCCTCCTGATCTCGGCTGGTGGGGCCGATCCGCGCCGGGATGGTAATGGTAAAGGTAGAACCCGTGCCCACTTCACTGGCAACCGTGATCTCGCCGCCCAGCGCCGTCACCAGATGCCTGGTGATCGCCAATCCCAGGCCAGTCCCTTCGTGGCGCCGGGTGAGCGACGAATCAATCTGGTGGAACTCGTCGAAAATGGTTTCCAGTTCGCCCGCGGGAATCCCGATCCCCGTATCAATGATCCGGAGACGCACGCCGGGCTGCTGATTGGCCAGGTTGATCGCCCGGGCTTCCAGGCGAATAGATCCCGACTCGGTGAATTTGGCGGCATTGGAGAGGAGATTGAGCAATGCTTGCTTCAATTTGTTCTCGTCTTGCTGCAAGGGACCGATATCGGCCCCCACGTCCAGGATGAGCGGGAGCCCCTTTTCGAGGAGCAGCGGATGCATGGTCGCCTCCGCGGCGGCCAGAAGATCCGGGAGGTTGAAGGTGCTTGGGGTCACTTCGAGGCGTCCCGCCTCGATCCGGGACAAATCAAGCACATCGTTGATCAGACGGAGAAGATTCTGCCCGTTTCGGTGAATAATCCGCACCTGCTTGTCCTGCTCCTCGGTCAACTCGCCGTCCAACCGATCCAACAGGAACTGGGATAGGGCGAGGATGGCGTTGAGCGGGGTCCGCAGTTCGTGACTCATATTAGCGAGAAACTCGCTCTTGAGCCGATTGGCGCGCTCCACTTGCTGATTCTTGGCCGCCAACTCCAGGCGCTGAGCCGCCAGTTCGGTGTTACGGCTGGCTAATTCCTCGTTCCGGGCCTGGATTTCCGTCCCCTGTTGTTCGAGTTGGTCGAACTGGTCCTTCAGGCGCGCGTTGGCGGCGCCGAGATCGGTCAGCAGGATCTGCATCCGCTGATGCACCAGCGCGTTGGAGACCGCCACCCCCAGGGGAGACATCGCCTCGGCCAGCGCTTCCAGCTGTGACTCGGTGGGCGGGCGCAACCAGCCAAGCACCACCACTCCCAGGACATGATCCTGAAAGATCAGCGGCTCACAGATCAGGACGCGGGGAATCGCCGTGCCCACGCCGGGACGGACCACGAACCGTGTATCCTCGGGCACGTCCTCCACCACCACCCGGCTTCCCGACCGTGCCGCCTGCCCCACCGGTCCCTCGTCGAGGTTCACCGGCTCCGCGTTGGCCTCATGCCCGGCAACGGGGCGCAAGCGGCGGCCTGCCTCCTCGTAGAGGTAGAGCACGGCCAGTTCAGCGCCAAGGGTGCGGGTCAGAGCGGCCAGGGTCAGTCCGGCCAGCCGATCCATATCGAGGGTAGACGAGGCTGCCAGTTGCACCTGCTGCTGGGTAACCAGACGTTGCTCGCGGCGGCCAAGATCCTGGTTCGCGGTTTCCAGAGCCGTCGCGCGCTCCGCCAGGGTGGTGAGGAGCTTCCCTTCGCGGGTGGAGGAGCGGATGGCGACGCTGCCGGCCGCCAGGCCGATCACGGCCAGGATCAGGACTACGGCGATCGTGGTGGTCTGGATACGCGATGCATCGTCCGCCAATTGAGCATCCCGCGCGCTGATCGTGGCTTCCGCCGCCGCCGCGCGGCTCCGTATCTCGTCAAAGAGCGCTTTCCCACTCCCGGAAGCTACGTCGGTAAGCGCCTGAGTGCCGTTTCCGCTCTGGGTCAGGGAAATCTCCGGCTCGGCGACTTGCCGCCGCCATTGGTTGGCAGCCGCCGCCAGTTGGGCAACCTGGGCCGGCAAGCGGGAGTCAATCCCAGGAGCGGCCCGGCTCAGGCTATCCAGGGTGATCGGCAACTGCGTGACGGCGTTGGTGTAGGGCTGGAGAAAGCTGGTTTGTCCGGCGATCATATAGCCGCGCGTGGCGGTCTCCATATCGTCCAGCAGCTTGATCGTCCTTTCGAGGTTGATGGTAGCGGTGGACGCCGTCTCCTGCTGGGTCCGGGTGTTTCCAGCCAGGGCGCCGAGGCCCAGCGAGCCCAGCACCAGGAGCGCCACGGTGAGTCCCAGGACGATCGAGCCGAACCGCCCCCGACGAAGCCGTTCACCCGCCCTTAGTGCCACCTTGGTTCTCCCGGTTCCGCTGGCCATGCGATCACCCTTTCGCTCCCGGCGCGCTGGTCGATTCGGCTTCAGTATACAGGGGGAGCGCGAGACGACGGGAGATGGGGAGCCCTTCTTAGGGGCGCGGGTCTCCAGGCTCGCCTGGTGCGGCGACGGATCGTCATCCGGCTAGTGCGATGGATGCCGCCGGATGGTCGCAATGGCGGGCCTGGAGACCCGCGCCCCTTAAACCGGCGGTTCCGGCAAGGCGGCCCTGCAGGGCCGCCTTGCCGACTCGTGAGCTATTTTACGGTGAAGGCGTGGGTGCCCATCTGCTTGCCGTTGACATCCAATTCCACATGATAGGAGCCAGGGGACAGAGTCTGGCCGGGGTCGAGATAGGTCAACATGGCGGCACTATCGGAAGACATTGTATCCGGGTTGAATGAGCTTACCTGGGTGGCACCGTCAAACAACTTCGCCTGGATCTTGGTCTTCTTGGCCGTGGCGCCGGTCACTTCGTAATAGACCGCGATTCCCATGGTGCCATGCGGAAATACATCAACCTTCGAGGACGGCGGGCTTGAACTTGAAGGATTCCAGGCGTCGTAGGCGGCCTTGTCCGTGGTGAAGACATTGCTGACCTGCAATCCCGCGAAATGGGCCACGAGGGCGGAAGCTACCGAGCCCAGGATGATCAGCCCTACCACCACCGCGACGATGGTGCCCAAAACTCCACGCGGACGCCGCCGCCCGCGAATAAGCCAAAGCAGGATGTTCATCCGTGTCTCCCTTTTCTCTCCAACGCGGCCACGCCCAGTAGCGGGGTCTCTCGCAGTGCTAGTAGACCACGATAGTATCGTGCTCGCAATCAACCAAGTGGTGCATCAGGCGCCATGCCGTGCCAACCATGGCGGCTCTCGTATGCGGCGGCCAGGCGGAAGAGGGTTGCCTCACCGAAAGGGCGGCCAAGGAGTTGGAAGCCCACGGGGAGGCCGGCGGCAAAGCCACAGGGGACGGTCAGGGCGGGCTGACCGGTCAGGTTGGCGGCGATCATATGGCGGAGTGCGCCGGTCATCGGATCCTCTCCGCTCTGGTCCATCAGCGACACCTGGTGCATCAGCACCGCGGTAGTAGGGACGGTGGGCGAGACGAGGGCGTCAAGCTGGTGCGTGGCGAAGAGCGCCCGCATCTGGTCCCGTAGGACGGCGCGCGCCCGAAGCGCGGTCACGTACTGGGTAGCCGGCACCAACTCGCCCAACTCAAACATTACGCGGGTGGCTGGATCGAGGTCGGCGCCCCGTTCGCGCAAGGTCCGGCGGTGGTAGGCGCTGGCGTCGGCTAGCAGGATGGTCATTCCAACCGGGGCCATCAGATCGAGCGAGGGCATCTCCACCTCCACGATCCGCGCTCCCCACGAGGCCATCTCCGCCAGAACCGGTTCCACGGTTTCCCGCACTCCGTCCCAGATTCCGTCGCCGAAGGAGAAGCCGCGTTCCACCCCAATAGTCAGGCCGCCGATCCCCTGGCCCAGGTTCGCCGTATAGTCCACGGGCGGGGCGGCGATGCTGCCGGAGTCGCGCCCATCGTAGCCGGCCAGGGCTTGCAGCAGAATGGCGCAATCCTGGACCGAGCGGGTGATCGGCCCGGCGTGGTCCAGTGAGGGACTCAGCGATACGATGCCATACCGGCTCACCTGGCCGAAGGTGGGTTTCAGGCCAACGAGCCCATTCAGGGAGGCCGGCTCTCGAATCGAGCCTCCGGTATCGGTGCCGATCGCCCCAAAGGCCGAGCGCATCGCCACGGCGACCGCGGAGCCGGCGCTCGATCCGCCGGGGTAACGCTCGTGATCCCAGGCATTCCGGGTGGGCGGCACGTTCACCCCGTAGGCGAACTCATGGGTAACTGCCTTGCCGACGATCACCGCGCCCGCCGCGCGCAGCCGTTCCACCACCGCCGCGTCATAGGTTGGGGTGAATCCCGCCAGTGCCCGTGACCCCGCCTCAGTGGGAACGCCCTTCATGTAACAAAGATCCTTGACCACGATGGGGATCCCATGCAAGGGGCCGCGAGCGAGGCCCGCGCCCAGCTCGCGGTCGAGCCGCCGCGCGTCCTCGCGTGCCTGATCGGGGAGGACCAGGGCATAGGCATGGATCAGCGGTTCCGTCCGCTCGATCTGGGCCAGGGTATCCTCGACCAACTCCAGGGCCGAGATAGACCGCTCCGCGATCAAGGCGCCGGCCTCGCCGATCGTCAGATCGTGCGGCGCGCTCATGCCGGCTCTTCCGGCCAGCGCGGATCAAACTCCAGGATCGGCTGAACGTTGGTAAGGTCCAGTTGATCGAGGAGGGCCATGGATGCCAGGTGATCGCTCAGCGCGACCGCCAGCGGGGCCACGTCCTCCGGAGGTAGGGTCAGCCCGACCGCTTGCGCGAGGATCACCACGGTGTCTGGACTGATCCGCGGCGCGTTGGCCGCGCGAATGTACGCCATGGCATCCTCCCCTGTAGAGAATACCACGACACGGCTGGTGCTTTCGCCCGAAGGCCGTCGCATTCGAGTACAGTTTCGCTCAAGCACCTTGGCGGTTTCGTAGGGGCACCCCTTGTGGGTGCCCTGGTTCGGGTCGCCAAGGGCACCCACAAGGGGTGCCCCTACAGCCGCGGGAAGACCCACATCAAGTTGTACTAGCAGGCGGGAGGGGTATCCGCCAGCCACCTATCCGCCCACTCGGCGATCGCCCGCATCACCCCATTCAGGCCCCGCCCGGCCTCCGTCATTTCGTATTCAACCCGGACCGGCGAGCCGGTAAGCACCCTCCGTTCGACCAAACCCTCGGCTTCCAGTTCGCGGAGGCGGCTGGTCAGCAGGGTATCGGTGATCCCAGGGACACCGGCGAGAATCTCATTGAAGCGGTGTGGTCCCTCAAGCAGCACGCGGAGCACCAAACCCACCCAGCGGCGTTCCAGGATTGAGAGGGCACGAACATATGACGAGCACAGGGCGGGTGAATCCCCCGCACGATCCTCGCGCGGACTGACCGTGGCCAAACAGACTTCCTCGGATTGTTCCATGTCCCCAGTATAGCACACCCGTCTCCTTTCGCTGCTAACCAGCAAACAGCTGCCTACTTGACAAACCATGCCTTCCTTGGCATAGTCAACTTTGAGGCATTGATTTGCTGCTTGGCATGAATACCTTAGTAAGGATCGACCAATGACCACCGCCATTTCCCCCATACTTCGCAAGCCCGCCGACGCTCGGCATCCCATCCATGAGTTGATCGGCGAGCGTTGGAGTCCTCGCGCTTTCTCCGACCAGCCGGTGGAGCGGGCTGTCCTCCATACCGTGTTCGAGGCGGCGCGCTGGGCGGCATCGGCGGGCAACGCGCAACCCTGGCATTTCATTATCGCCACCAAGGAGAATCCCGAGGCCCACGCCAGGCTGGCGGCGACCCTCAAGGAGGGAAACTATGTGTGGGCCCAGCATGCCCCGGTTCTGATCTTGGTGGTGGCCAAGCTCTATCCCTATGTGGGCAAGGAACAGCTCAGCTTGTATGACGCAGGGATGGCCGCCGGCAACCTGGTCACCCAGGCCGTCGCGCTCGGCTTGACTACGCACCAGATGGGCGGATTCGATGCCGAGAAGGCTCGCCAGACCCTGGAGATTCCCGAGGGTTACCTACCGGTGGCCATGATCGCGCTCGGCTACCCCGGCTCCGCCCATACCCTGCCCGAAGCTCTGCGCGAACGCGAACTGGCCCCCCGAACCCGGAAGCCGCTGGAAGAGTTCGTCTTCGACGGAAAATGGGAAAAGCCGGCTGACGAGGTTGCCGCCTAACCAGGGACAGGTCGAGGACTCTCCCTCCATCCGGCCCGCTTCATGGCTCTCTCACCCCGTGATCGCATACCATACGTATGACGACTGGTGGTGAGAAGCCGGATTGAGGGAGAGAGCGATGAGCTTCAGGAGCCTGGGTAGAACGGGAGTACAGGTATCTCCGCTGTGCTTGGGGGCGATGAATTTTGGCGCCCCCACCCCGGAGGATGAGTCAATCCGGATCATCGACACCGCCCTTGACGGGGGGATCAACTTCATCGACACGGCGGACGTCTACAACGCCGGGGAGAGCGAGCGGATTGTCGGTCAGGCCCTGCACCGGAATGGGCGCCGCGATCAAGTGGTGCTGGCCACCAAGGTGAATGGGGAGATGGGCGATGGCCCCAACGATCGGGGAATCAGCCGCTACCACATTATGAAGGCATGCGAGGACTCGCTCCGCCGCTTGCGGACCGACCATATCGATCTCTATCAACTGCATCGTTCCTCGCCCGATATTCCCCAGGACGAGACCCTGCGCGCCCTCGATGATCTGGTACGCGCGGGCAAGGTGCGCTATATCGGTTGCTCGACCTTCCCCGCCTGGATGGTGATGGAGGGACTGGCGATCAGTGAGCAGCAGGGTCTGGCCCGCTTCGTCTCCGAGCAGCCGCCCTATAATCTGCTCGACCGCCGGATCGAGAACGAACTGGTCCCGCTGGCTCAGCGGTACGGCATGGCCCTGCTGCCCTGGTCTCCCCTGGCCGGCGGCATCCTGGCTGGGCGCTACAGCGACGACGCCAATCCCGATGACTCCCGCCTGGCCCGCTTGGGCCGGGACAGCATGTTTGGTCAGCGGGTGACCCGCCGAGCCCTGGAGGTGGCCCGAGGGGTCGCCGCCGTGGCCCGCGAACGGGGCCTGAGTTCCAGCCAACTCGCCTTGCTCTGGTGTAAGGACCAGCCAGGGATTACGGCGCCGATCATCGGCCCCCGCACCCTGGAACAAGTACGGGACGCCCTGGGCGTGCTCGATCTGGAA
>Ga0134126_10004989_pt1 | contig 16581 bp, 16 predicted proteins | sample KB31752_FD_96881 | JGI IMG/M metagenome (GOLD analysis project Ga0134126, IMG submission 96881) | Terrestrial soil microbial communities with excess Nitrogen fertilizer from Kellogg Biological Station, Michigan, USA - KB3-175-2 | ecosystem: Environmental > Terrestrial > Soil > Unclassified ...
AAGCGTTGAAGCGATTAAGCAATGCGCTGCTTTGGGGATGGGAATCGCCTGTCTGCCCAAGATTGTTGTGGAGCGTGAGCTCGCTAGTAGCAAACTGGTTGTTCTTCCAGCAGCGAGTTTCGAGCTGGCGATGAATACGTTGGCGGTCTGGCATCGGGACAAATGGATCTCCCCAGCGATGAAGGCCTTCCTGTCGCTGATCCGGTTGCACCTGGGCAGCACATCCATTTTCAATGTCCCAACAAAAAGTCCGGCGACGATCATTGACGGGCGGAAGCCTGCAGCCAGTGCCGCGGGAAAGAACCGTGAAGCCCGAATGACTTCTGGGAGACACCGCGGAGTCGCACCGTAGCTTTTGCTCGGACATCAATTCGGGCATCCGGGCAATCTCGCTGCCATTCTTCTAGACGCACCATACAGCTCTGCCAGATCGGAATCGAGCATCACTCTTTGCCCGCGAATCAGCAAAATGCGGGATTCGATCCGTTCAGCCCGTACCATCGCCTCTTTTTTGGTCATCGCCCTTTCTTGAGACGTCAACTTTGGCATTTCAACTCGAAATCACATTTGTGATTTCAAGTTGTTTCGATCGCTGTGGTTCGTTCCGTCCTCGATTCCAATCCGACTATCAATTCGTAGTACGGTTTCGTCCTGAAATAATCTGGGATAATAAATGCATGTGCAACCGCTACCGATTGACTCACGCCCAACGCTACCTCGCCGAACGATTCCAGGCGTGGGATGACTTTGACGAGACTCCCCGCTACAACATCGCGCCGACGCAGCCAGTCCTGACCGTCCGCCGCGAACAGGGAAAGAAGATTCGCCGATTCACGATGATGCGTTGGGGTCTGATACCGCATTGGGCTAAAGGCACAAGCATCGGCACTCGAACTCTGAATGCTCGGTCGGAGACCGTTACGAGTACACCCCCTTTTCGAGAGTCCATCCTAACTAAACGCTGTCTCATCCCGGCAGATGGTTTTTACGAATGGCGCGCGATGGGCCGCATTAAGCAGCCTTTTTGTTTTGAAGTCGGCGAGGGAGATGTCTTCGCGTTTGCAGGTCTATGGGGCCAGTGGGAGGGTCCCGAGGGCGAGGTGATCGAGAGTTGCACGATCCTGACGACCGGGCCAAATTCTCTCGTAGCGGAGATGCATGACCGAATGCCTGTGATTGTGCCGCCTGATAAATACGAAATTTGGCTCGATCCAGACATTACCAATTTTGATGCGATCAAAGATATTCTCAAGCCATACGACGCAGGTCAAATGCGGCGGTATCCGGTGAGCACGAAACTCAACAACTCGAAGAATGAAGGTGCGGAATCCGCTGCGCCGGTCACATTGGACGTTCCGTTATTCTAGGACGTTTCCAAAGACCAAACATATTGCGCGGGCCGTTCAAGCTGAGGAGAAAACGCAAATGACACAACAGATCGTCGATGTTCACATCAATCCTTCCGAAGAGGCCATCCGTCTCGGGCCGGTTGCGGTTCGCTTCCTGATCACTGGAGAGAATTCGAGTGGCAGTATCGCAGCATTTGAGGTCATTGTCCCGGGCGCGCAGCGCCTAACAGCTCCGGCTCATAGCCACGATCATTATGAAGAGACGATCTACGGCATCGCCGGCATATTGACCTGGACAGTCGATGGCAAACAAATCGATGTCGCGCCTGGGCAGGCGCTATGCATTCCGCGTGGCGCTGTTCACCGGTTCGACAACAATGCAAGTCAGCATGCAAAGGCGCTTTGTGTGATCACGCCAGCCGCGATAGGCCCGCAGTTTTTCCGCGAATGTGCCGATGTGCTCCGCGCGACGGCTGGCGGTCCGCCGGACCGAGCAAAGTTGGTGGAAATCATGCGTCGCCACGGTCTCACGCCGGCTCCGCCTCCGGCTAACGCGTAGCTCTGGATGCCTTGCGCGCCGCATCAGCGCTCGGAGAGAATGGAACCATATCAAGACCCAGTTGTTCTTATCGCGCTGAGCGCGGACTCTTGCCAGAGCTCGGCAGCTTCGTTCCAGAACATCTTTGCCTCCCGATCATTAGCCGCGCCTTTTGGCTGCATAGGATTCTCCTTAGCGAAAAAAGTGAAGGATGCGGCCGCGGTTCTTGCCCGATGAAGAAAAAGGCGCGGCGAAAAACGGCGGATGCGAGCTGCTACTCGCTCTTATTCACGACGCGACCATTGAGGGGCTGGACGGGACGCACGTCGTGCGGGTAGAGCTTTGCAAAGGCGGCAATTTTGCCGGGTGCGATTTGCGCAAGCGTTTTGAGCACGGCTTGTGTCAGAGGACAGGGTGCATGGCGAGGGGGTACCGGATCGCCGATAACCACATGGATATCTAGCGGGCCCTCGTCGCTTAGCCCGGTTGAGAAACCCGGCAACACGATTCATTTGAACCGGAGAAAACTTTGAGCAGTTCATCTCACTCGCCGTCGCGGGACTCGCGGCACGCCACGCGCATGCCGCCCAAGTGCATCAGCCGTTTGCGATTCGCCTATTTCGGCTTGAGCACGAGCTTGTCAGCAGCGTGTGCTTGCACCGCTCCCCTTGAAAACCACAGTGGAAAATAGCGTCCGTCGCCCCACAGAGGCAGCAAGTCGGAATAATGAGGGGCTTCCGGCTGCCCGCTTTGTCCGGGAACGTTCACCGCGACGGATTTATCCCAGTCGCTCAGATCCATGATTTCGCGATAGCTTGCGCCTGCAACCTGCCGGAAGTCACTGCCCCGAAATCCCGTCGCATCGACAGTGTAGTCGTCCCCCGGACGGGCAATCGGGCCAAGATCAAACAGGATTTTGCCCTGCGGAGCTTCGTCCAAAGGATGGCGGAACTCCACGACATGAATACGTCCCCAAGACCATTTCGCCGGGTCCGGGCCTTCGAGCTGCGCCAATTTCTCGTGCGCCGATTTCAGCGCATCGAGCAGCAGCTCGTTTCGTGCTGCCTCGGGATGCCCGCCAAAGATTTCCGGACTTGGATGAGAGATTGAATCAAGCACTTTCGCCACCGGCCAGCCGCGCATCATGTTCCACAACTCCTTTGGGACAGCGCGACGGCTGACCGCGGCAGTGACTTCTGGCAGCCAAAGCTCATAGAGCGCGGCAGCCGCCGAATCTCTCGCCACCAGTCCGTTCCAACCGAGCAACAGTCGCACGTCTGGATCACTGCTGTTTCCTGCTGCTTGTCGCAGAAGCCCTATGAGCTCAACGGCTGGTGTCGAGAGCACATCGTTTTGCAGCTTCTCCATGTCCGCGACTGTTAGCTTATGCCCACTCGATTTCGCCGCTTCGAGTACGGCGGTGACGCGCCGGAAACGAAATCCAGGGGCCCACTCGTAGCCCACCCGGTACGGATAATTCGGCGGAATCATCTTGTGGTTTGCGGTCGCGACGAATCCTCTTTCTGGATTGAACGAATGTGGCAATTCCGCGAGCGGCAGGAAACCGTTCCACTCATAACCGCCGTCACCGGGAACAGGAAGCAATCCGTACCAGTTCTTCCGCACGGGCGCAAGTCCCACAGAGTATTCGCCAATGTTTTCGGCGCGATCGGCATACACGATATTTTCCGAGGGCACTTTCCATCGCTTCATTGCTTCGACGAACTGTTGCCAGTTCTGCGCGCGGTCCACGGCAAGCGAACCCAGATAGCCCGCCGTCCCCGGCTCAGCTCCAACCCATCGCAGCGCCAGTGCACGCGTTTTGTCCGCCCACAGCACCGGCCCGTGGCGCGTGAATTTCAGATCGACGACAACATTTGTCTGGCCGCGCACTCCAAACGTTTCTTTTTCGACGCGCATTTTCGCCCAGCCCCGCTCAGTTTTGTACTCGAGAGGATTCGCTGCATTCAGTTTCTCGATATATAAATCCTGCTGATCGAGGCCGAAAATCGTGAATCCCCACGCGATATTCTGATTGTGGCCCACGGCCACGCCGGGAAGGCCCGGCTCGCCGGCGCCGATCACGTCCCAGCCCGGCGCAACCAGGTGAACGATGTAGCGCAGCGACGGCTCGGCAATTACGCGATGCGGATCATTCGCCACGATCGGTTTGCCGCTCGCGGTCAGAGCGCCAGAAACCGTCCAATCATTGCTTCCTTCAAGAGCGCTTGCGGGAAATTCGATTCGCGTGTCGCTGCCCACCAGATTCCGCAGCAATTGCGGTGAGAGTCCAGCGAAATTCACGCCGGGTGCAGGATCGAGTTGCACTGCGGGATCGAGCGCAAACAGTTTTGTCGCGCGCGCAGCGCCAATCCTGGCGACTGCTTCCGCGTGATACAGCTCGGCGGTCGAGTTTCCGGTCATGGAAAACGCCGCCATGCGATTCAGACAATCTTCCGGCCTCCACGGCTCGGGTTTGAATCCGGCAATCTGAAATTCAATCGGCAAGCCCGGACCGGAGGGCCTCGTTCGCTCTGCGATGTAAGCGTTGATCCCGTCGGTGAATGCCCGCAGGATTTCCTTTGTGTCCGGCGAGTAGCTCTTGTACTCGGCATCGATGTCGCCGGAGTAGCGCAGCAGACGGGCATTCACGTCGCGCTGCAGGGCACTCGGCCCTAGAATCTCGGCCAGCCTGCCCTCCCCCGACCGCTTCCATAGCTCCATCTGGAACAGGCGATCCTGCGAAACGACATATCCCTGCGCGAAGAAGAGATCGTGCTGGTTCTGAGCGTAAATGTGCGCCACACCCCAGCGGTCGCGCAGCACCGTGACCGGCTTTTCCAGGCCAGCGATCTGGAGCGTCCCGCGAATCTCTGAAATAGCCTTCTTAGCCCGCGAATCAAGTTTTGCGGTCGAGCTTTGGGTCAGTCCGCGGATCGCAAATTGCCAAAGAGGGCCAACAGAGAAGAAAACAGTCACGAAAAAGAGCGCAGCACGTCGCTTCGCGTTGCCCACGGTGCCTCCTCAACATCCAAATGAATCAATGCGGCGCGACAATAAAGAATCTGCCCTCCAGAGTCAAGGAACGCACTGGACAATGGTCCAGCTGTGGCCTCCCGGTTGCAGCGCTCCGCCCCACTGCAAAATTGCTCCGTTGAACCCGTGCAAGTCGGGGTCGGCACTTCCAATTTGCCGCTAAACACATCCCTGATGAAGAGGGACTGAAAGGTGTTGCATGCGACACAGAGAGCACGATCCGGTGCATGATGAGGCCGATGTGTCGTGGTGTCGCTGCTAGACGGTAGAGGATTTATCCGCGCAAAAGACTATTGTTGTGAAAAGTAGGCCTCAATCCAAAACTTCAAAGTATTGTCCGCCCGCTCAGCAGGCCCAATCAAATTACATCTCAATTCTTCGTTGTACCGCTCGCGCAATATTTCCGGATCGAGATGCTGCATTCGCGCCAAGTACTTCACGTCTTCCTGGTCTTTCGCGCTATTTCGACTCAACTTCGAGAGAACCAAATCGTAAGGATCAAGGACAAGAAGGCGGAGATTCTTGAATCTATTAGGGAATAGCTGTTTTAACCTTCGGTCGTAGTCTTCGGGATAAGTCGCAATTGTCACGTAATGGACAAACACTTTATGTTTCTTCGCGAGAGGCGAGCCTTCTCCGGCAATGCTCTCCAAATCAGGCGCATTGTTGGATTCGATATGAATGTAATCTAGGCCGTTTGTGCTGCGCGGCAGACCATACATCGCAACTGCCGCGAATCCGCCGATGCAGTGAAGATCAAGGCGCGCAGGAAGAAGATTATCAAGGTCTTCGAGAAACTCCCGCCACGGTGAAACCAATTCAGGCGACATAGCGCAGTTGGTCAGACCGCAGATCGCTCAGAAGATTCCATTGCCGCGCTTCTTCCGACCGATTTTCTCGAAGCCAGCGACGCTCCGGCTCATTTAATTCACGGCAGAAAGTATCTTCTTTTGCCAATTTGCTCTCGGTAAGGACCTGTTCAGGCCCTTCGAGGTCGGCATTATGACCGGCGATCTTCGCAAGAGTCACAGTGAAGCCCAAGCGGTTTTGCAAATTGTTCATTCGCGCTTGTGCCGTTAGCCAGCGAAAGTCCATATCCGGATAGCGGAAAACGAGCCACGGCAGACCCTCAGCAACGCGGGCCTCAAGATTGTTTTGTTTCAGAGCCAGCAATAAGAACTGTGCCGGATTTACCTTCTTTGAGCCTCGGCGAAGATGCGCGAAGCCGGGATAATCCAATGCAGCAAGTTCGCGGGCCAGGAAAGCCGGAGTTGGATTCAACATGGTAGTCTCCGAGACGGGTAAAACGACAGGCGATACGTGGTATTCCCGTATCAATTTTCGGGCAAGTTCAGCAGATGGTTTTCGTGCACCGCTTTCCAGCATCGAGTAATAAGCCTGAGTCACACCCAGACGGGCAGCGACTTGTTGCTGAGTCTGCCCCTGTTTGAACCGCGCCTGTCTTAATTGTTCTGAAGTCATGTGGATGTTATAACTCATTATTGTTATATTGTCAAGGCCCTGTTATGCGGCGTATTGACATTGGTACCGTTTGTGTTACCATCGAATATGATCGAAGTACGCGAATACCTGGATCGTCGTGGACACAGCCCTTTTGCTGCGTGGTCCGACAGCTTGAACAAAGAAGCAGCCGCGAAAGTTGCCGCTGCCCTCGCACGAATGCAGCAAGGCAATTTTTCTAACGCGAAGGGCGTTGGGACTGGCGTTTACGAGTACAGGATTGATTTTGGTCCGGGATACCGCATTTACTTCGGGAAGGATGGCGAGCGGCTGGTGATACTCCTTGGCGGCGGCACGAAAAAACGCCAGCAGACGGACATCTCGACAGCACTCGCCCGATGGCAGGACTATAAGCAACGAAAAGGGACAGAGAGGTAAAACCAATGGCTTTGACGCGAGATTTCAAAGACACGATCCGAGCGCGCGTTCAACGCGATGCCGGTTTTCGCGAGGCGCTCCTGCGCGAGGGGATCGAAAACTTTCTCTCCGGTGATGTGGAAACCGGGAAGATCATCCTTCGCGATTTCATCAACGCCACAGTGGGGTTTCCGAAATTGAGCGAAATCACGCATCGTTCTGCAAAGAGTCTGATGCGAATGCTCGGGCCGCGTGGCAATCCCCAAGCGAAAAATCTGTTTGAGATCGTCAAGTACTTGCAGGAGACCGAGGGCGTACAGTTTGAAGTCCGGCCTAGGCGCCGCGCCGCACGCACGAAGCGCACCGAATTGCCAGCTCCACATCGTATGACGCGACGTTCTGCCTTCTAGCCCGCAGTTGCTGGGGAATCCGATGATCGAATCTCCATCCGTTGCCAAACTGGAAGACTCGTAATCAGATGGTCTAATTCCTGCGCCGACTCGGCAGTTACGATCAGCGCCAGGGCAACGGCACCACTCATGGGCCCGCCTGCCAGCATCTTTCTATCTTTTTGCAGTTTGTCGCATCGCTCAAGAGTAGGGAGGATGAGCTCCTCAATAAATCCGTCACCGGGGCTCATTGGACGAGCCGAACTGCTCAACCGCAACTGCACCAAGTATTGCATCATATCTCCTTCCCATCACATGCCCTTCTGAAATGGTGATTCGTCGGATATTGACGCCACAGATTAAGATGGCTGTTTCTTGTACGCCTGCAGTATGGATGCTTACGCACCGCGCTGACTGGATTCTGGTGGTCAGCAACCCGTAAGTCATGATCACACTGAAGAGTGTGCACGATCAGACCGGCTCACTTTTGGGGGTTCACTCCACGGCTCCGCCAAAAATGGGGCAAGTGTGCCGAATGCAGGCGACACTGGTTGTAGTAGGGGGCGGCAACAGACTGAACTTTGTCCCTTCCGCGCCGGGGAGATTCTCAACTGTGCCCCAATAATCGTGATGTGAAAGATTCATTTGCCAATCCGATCTCGGCGCGGCAGCCGATGTGCGGAGCCAAAGGGATTCCTTCAGCCCGCCATCACCCTTCCGAACACCATCCGTTGCATCGAGCGGGGCATGAGACGGTCCATGAACACGTTCGCCTTGTTCAAAAAACCAGGCACCACACTCGCTTTGTCGCGCATGGCAGCCAGTACGGCAGTTTTGGCTACGACTTGAGGTTTCATTCTCAGCGCCTTGAGAACGAGCGAGGATTTCTCTCCGGCGACAGCGCTAAAGGCGGTCGCTGTCGCACCTGGCGAGACAGTGGTCACCGACACACCGCGAGGTGACAGTTCTTGATGGAGCGCCTCGCCCAAGAGAAGCACATACCCCTTGGTCGCGGCATAGGCCGCATATCCAGGCACCGCCTGGTACCCCAGCACGCTCGCCACGAGCAGGACTCGGCCATGCCCTCGATTGGCCATTTCCCAGCCAAAGATGTGTGTCAGTTCGGTTAAGGCCATGACGTTCAGCCGCATCATTTCTCCTAGCTTCTCGACAGACTGGTCGAGGAAGTCGCCATACGCCCCAAATCCGGCGTTGTTGACGAGAACCTCGACCTCTATGCCGCGCGCATCGAGCTGCGCCTTCAATTCGGCGGCAGCCCCTGGCTGTGAGAGATCCATCCCCATCACGACAACCTGCACCGATTGCTCTTTCCGCAGTGCTTCAGCCAACTGCTCCATAGGTTCCGTGCGCCGCGCAACCAGAACAAGATTGGCATTGCGCTCCGCGAAGAGCTTTGCAAACTCGACGCCGAGCCCGCTCGATGCCCCGGTGACCAACGCCCACTTTCCGTGCAAGTTCTTCATTGTCCTCTCCCATTTTTCAAATTTGGAACTGAACTGTTTTGCGTGTTGACGTGTCCCATCCCCGCTACGACGGGAAGCAGCGCGCGAATGCCAGCAACACCTTGGGCGAGCCGTGGATGCGAAACTTGCGCGTCAGCAAAGCCCACGCGAGGTTCGCTTCCTTTCGCAGGAAGCGCAGCCAAGTCTGACTGTCGGCCGTGATGCGGAAATCCGGTGTACCGCTGTGCCCGTCGGATACTGCGAGCTTCTTGTCGCGAATCACGACCGTGGCCTTGACCTCCTCCTGGCCGGTAAATGTGAAGTGATATGTTGCGTTCAGCCCCTCCGATTTGCCGCTCTGGAACACGAAATTCAGCCCGCGCAGGAACGCGCGGATCGTCCCCTGTCCCGCCAGCCCATTCGAGACCCTCTTGGTTTTCTTATGAGGAAAGCGGCGAGCCACGTAGTCTTCGGCATCGGAGCCAGGAACCACGTAAACCGTTTCAACTTTGTCTTGCAGCGGCTTCACGACATCCGCGAGGAATTGTTTGCGGTTGGTCAGAAAGGGCGCGATCACTTCCTCGCCAGCGGGGCAGACGGACAGGCAATACGCCGCCTTGTAGTTCGCGCCAAACGAGAGGCTCTGCCACATCGAAACTGACTCTGCTCCCGAAACCTTCCTGCGGTAATCAAGCGCGTCTTTACTGTCCGCGATCTTCTCGACCCAGTCGTTGAATCCACCCATGAAGTCGCGGTAGTTGTGCGTATAGCAAGCGGAAAAATTGAAGCTTCCGTCGCTGCCGATCGCTCCGGTCGGGCAGGCCGCGACGCACAGCTTGCATTCGAGGCATGGGTTGTAATCGATGGGATGCGAATATTCGGACGCTTCGGCATCCATCAACACCGTCCCGAGCAGGATGAAATTGCCGAATTTCGGATGAATCACATTACGATGGATTCCCATGCGCCCGAGGCCTGCAGCAACGGCCACAGGCTTATGGGAAACGACCCACATCTTTGCTCCCCAGCGATCCGCTTCCATGGGGAAGCCGGCGGCTCCCCCATTGACGGCGCGGACGCCAATTCGTTCCAAGGCCGCGACAATTTTGCGGGCCACTTCGTTCGTTTCATCCGTCGTGTGATGGAATTCGAGATTGGCGACAGAGCGGGCAGGCGTGCGAATGTTTTCGCGGTTCATGCGCAATACGAAGCTGACGAGCGTTTTGGACTTGGGGAGTAGCCACAGGACGTCCGTTTTTTGGTCGGCAATTTCCGGGCGATCAATCTCGACGAAGCCGACATCGTCCGCACCAGCTTCAAGGCACATTTGACGGAGCCACTCGCGATCGAGCGTCTGTGGCCGGACGACTTCTTTGTTTGCCGTTTCTCTCGCCTGAAACTGCTTTACCGTAGGATGTTCTGCAAGTTGCACCGTCGAACCCTCCTGGTTATACATGTATATGCATCTATAAACTCAAAAAAATCTAGCCGCCGGCGGACGTGGCCGTAACCTTCGCTAGAAGGACTGCCAATTGACCCATAGTGCCTTCACCCAGCACGTTCTGCAGACGGTTCTGAGCCCGCTTCCAGTGCGGCACTGAATGCTGCAACTTCGCCCGCCCAGCGTTTGTCAGTCGGATGATGCGAAATCGCCGGTCCTCGCCCTCTTTCTCCTGAATCCAGCCTCGATTTCTCAACAGTTCCAGCATGCGCGTCAAAGTCGTCGAATCCAGCGCCAACACTTTGCCCAGCTTTCCCTGTGTGATTTCGCCCGCCCGCGCGAGTGCCATCAGGATCGTGAATTGGGTGATTTCGATCTGCTGCGGGCGGAGCTCGTGGTTGTATAGCCGCGTGACCGCCCGTGCCGCCCGCCGCAAGTTTGCGCAGGTGCAAGGCAACGTCGGCAGCCCCGCGATGTATTCCGCGCTTGTATTTTGCGTGCTCATACACATGTATATACATCTAGCGTCGCCGCCGTGTCAAGTTGCTTTTTTGGTCCGGCAAATGGCGGTCTGAAGATGGCGCTACGCGGGCGGCGCGGAGAATTCCTGCGCGCCGATGACGTTAAGAATTTGGGTTGCGGTCCGCTGGATGTATTTGAGGCTCTCGCTGAGGAGCTCCGCATCCCCGCCGTACAGGCCGATGTAATCTTGCGCGGCGCTGCCCGTTTGGAGGTCGATTGCGCTGCAAACGGGCTCGGAAGCTTGGTTTGCAGACCCGCGCGTGAAACAAACGATCATCCTAGTCGCAATGTCATTATGCGGCTTCCTCAAACAACGTCACTCTATTGAGTGCTTCGGAGTGTGCCGTGCCGCAGTGCGCGTTCTTTAAGCTGAGCGAACAGAATCGGTACCAAGATCATGACGGCAATGGTGGATGTAACCATGCCGCCGACGATTGGGGCAGCAATCGGCTTCATCACATCGGAACCGATTCCCGTTTCCCACAGAAGCGGCCCGAGACTCCCGATAACGGCGAACACCGTCATTAGCTTCGGCCTCAGGCGCAGAACGGCTCCGTCGATGGTTGCCGCTTCGATGTCTTCGTGCTTGAGCGGAATTCCCAAAGCCAAGCGTGCGTCCAGAGCCTCGTGAAGGTAAACGATCATCACGACAGCTGTTTCAACAGCGATTCCAAATAAATCGATGTAGCCGACTGCCACGGCGACGCTGAAGTTGTAACCAAGTATCACCTGAAGGAGCAGGCCTCCGATCAAAGCGAAGAAAACCGGAAAGAACAGCATCGCGGATTCCGCCACAGAGTGGAAAGTCATGTAGAGGAGCAAGAAAATGACAAAAAATACCACGGGCAAAATCAATTCAAGTCGTTTTTTGGCGCGGAGTTCGAACTGATATTCCCCTGACCATTGGTACGTGTAACCTGCTGGAAGAGCGAGCTTCTGTCGAAGCAGGCTATCGGCTTTTTGGACGAATCCCCCGTAGTCGCTCGTATTCAGATCAATGTAAATATATCCAGTCAGTGCGCCATCCTCATCGCGGATCATTGCCGGTCCGCGAGAGAACGAGACGTTGGCGATTTCGGAAATCGGGATTTGAGCGCCGGAAGGAGTCGCAATCAGAACTTGTCGTAATTCGTCCAGATTGCCCCGAAAATCGCGATTGTAGCGAACATTGATTGGATACCGCTCGCGTCCTTCGATATTTTCAGCGATGTCTTCGCCGCCGATACCAGATTCAACCGCACGCTGCACATCCGCGACGGTGAGTCCATAGCGTGCAGCGACTTCCCGATTCATGGCCACATTGATATAGAAGCCTTGCGAAACACGTTCCGCGAAAATGGACCGCGTTTCAGGAAGCCCGGAAAGTAATTGCTGGATTTTCGCGCCAACCTGCTGAATGCCGTCAAGAGATGGCCCTTGAATCTTCATTCCTAATGGAGTCTTTATTCCGGTCAGCTCCATATCGAGACGATTTTCAACCGGCATCGTCCACGTGTTTGATAAACCGGGGAATTGCAGCTTCGCATCCATTTGCTGGATGAGTTTCTCGTAAGTCATGCCGGCAGGCCACTGATTGCGAGGTTTGAGCATGATCGTCGTGTCGTACATATCGAGCGGCGCGTTATCCGTCGCGCTGTCGGAGCGGCCCACGGTTCCGAATACGCTTTCGACTTCGGGGAACGTTTTGATGATCCGGTCCTGCTCCTGTAGAAGGTCTGAGGCTTGCCCGATGGAGATTCCGGGCAGCGCCGTCGGCATGTACAGGGCGGAACCTTCAAAGAGCGGTGGCATGAACTGGCTGCCAATCCTGCGTGCCAGCGGCACACTAAGGGCAAGACAGATCAGCGCAACAATGATGGTGCTTTTCCGAAATCGAAGGCAGAGCCGCAAAAACGGAAGATAAATCGCTTGCGTAATCCGGGAGACAGGATTTCGTGCTTCAGCGCGGAGGCGGCCTCGCACGAACAGCGGCATGAGAACGGGTACCAGAGTGATGGCGAGCACCGAAGAAAATGCAATCGCCAGCGTCTTAGTCCATGCGAGCGGCTTAAACATCCGGCCTTCCTGCGCTTCGAGCAAGAAAACCGGCAAGAAGGAGACCACGATAATAATGAGTGAAAAGAAGAGCGCGGGGCCGACCTGCTGCGCGGCCGCAAGCAGGATGCTCCGCCGTTCGGTTTGGGGAATGCGTACGGCACTCGGAGAGGCTTCTCGGCTCGCAACCGCAGAATCGAATGGCAAGTTCTTCTGATCGGGAGGATGACTCTGCCGCTCAGCCAAATGGCGATATCCATTTTCGACCATGACAATCGCCGCATCTACGAGCACACCAATTGCGAGCGCAAGTCCGCCTAGGGACATGATGTTGCTCGAAACATGCAGGTAGTACATCGGAATAAACGACGCGACGACCGCGATAGGAATCGTGAGGATCGGAATTAACGCCGAACGGAAGTGCCAGAGAAATATGATGATGACCAAGCTGACTACAATGGCTTCTTCGATCAAATCGCGCTCAAGCGTGTGAATCGAGGCCTGGATCAAGCCGGAGCGGTCGTAACCAGAAACGACTTCGATGCCAGGCGGCAAAGATTTTTTAATCTGCGCGAGTTTCTGTTTGACGCCATTGATGACTGTCAGAGCATTCATCCCGTAGCGCATCACTATGATTCCGCCTACGGTCTGCCCTTCGCCATTCCACTCGGCGACCCCGCGCCGAATATCCGGCCCAAACGAGACCGTTCCTAGGTCACGAATCAGAACCGGCGTGCCGTTCTTCGTTGCGACGGGAACATCTTCCAAGTCGTTGAGCGAATGAAGATAGCCGCGGCCGCGAATCATGTATTCCGCGCCGCCCAGCTCGAGCAATCCCCCACCGACCTCGTTTGTGCTGGCGCGCACGCGATCAATTACGGTGGAAAGCGGGATGTTGTAAGCGCGGAGCCTGTCAGGGTCTAAATTGACCTGATACTGCCGCACGAATCCGCCAATGCTGGCGACCTCCGCGACTCCGGGAACGGTTTCGAGTTGGTATCGCAGATACCAATCTTGAAGGCTGTGCAAATCCGCGAGGCTGTATTTGTGTGTGTGGTCAACGAGCGCGTACTCGTATACCCAGCCTGCGCCGGTTGCATCGGGGCCGATAACAGGATGGACGGCTGCGGGCAAGCGGCCCTGGATTTGCTGCAAATATTCCAAGACGCGCGAGCGCGCCCAATACAGATCGGTTCCGTCCTCGAAAACCACGAAAACATAGGAATCACCAAACATCGTCTGCGCTCGCACGGCTTTCACCTGAGGAGCGGCTAGCATCGTGGTCACAATTGGATAGGTGACTTGATCTTCGGTGATGTTGGGCGGCTCTCCTGCCCAGTTGGTGTAGATGATTACTTCCACATCGGAAATGTCGGGGAGAGCGTCGAGCGGAATTCTTCTCATGGCCCAGAGGCCGCCGAGTACAAGCAAAGCAACGGCTGTGAAGACGAGGAATGCATTCCGCGTGCACCAATGAATCACCCGCGCGATCACGCTACATTCCTCCCGCAGCGTTAACGCTCAGTTGCTTGCTGCCAATCGTTTGCCCGTTCTTTTGGGCGACGATGGTCACTTGCCAAGTGCCGCCGCTTCCCAGCTGGCCCGTGCCTTCGTAAACTCCGCTTCCTTTATCGGTGAGAGTCGCAGTCGTGCGCATTGCCGACATACCCATTCCTGGCATCGCAGGCATAAAGAACGTCACCCTGACTTGTGCGCCCAAAATCGGCGCTCTACTTCTATTTGTGAGCTTCACTCGGAAGATGTTTGTACCTTTGTGGGGAGGATTGGGTTCGGAACTGAATTCGATATTCGATTGCGACACATTGATTGCGGAGGCCGCCCCCGCTCCTGGAGGTGGCGGGATAAACGATCCGAGCGCGGCTTGCAACTGGCTCTCGGAATCAATCAAGAAGTTCGCGGAAGTCACGATGCGTTCGCCCGCTTGCAACCCCTTCAGCACGATGAAGTTGTCGCCAACTCGCGCACCAAGCTGAACGTCGCGAGGATCAAGATAGCCATCCCCGCGATCCACAAACGCAATGCTGCGCATGCCGGACTGAAGAACGCCGCTTGCTGGAATTACCAGTTGGCGTCCCATTGGAATTTTTAGACTGACGCTCACGAACATGCCGGGTTTGAGGAGGAGTTCAGGGTTTGCAAACACAATCCGCACATTGGCAGTTCGCGTGTTCATATCCACTTGGGGATAAATCAAATCCAGATGGCCACTGAACGTGCGACCCGGATATGAATCCACCGCTAGGCTGGCGGGATCACCTTTCCTGATTCTTCCAAGGTCGTTCTGAAAAATCTGAACCTGCACCCACACTGTCGAGAGGTCAGCGATGGTGTAGAGACGCGTTTCCGGCTGCACGGTGAGACCGGGTAACGCATTGCGTTCGGTTATGTAACCCGAAATGGGGGAATCGATTTCAAGTTCCTGCTGGACTTGGTTTGTCGATTCGAGCCTCGCGATTTCTCGTCGAGGAATTCCCCATTGCGTCAAGCGCTCAAGGGCGGCGCTGACAAGCGATGCTGCGCCGGAAGCCACTCCGGGAACCGTGCTATGCGCCACTTGCTGCTGATTCTGCTTTGCCAAAATGTATTCGCGCTCCGTCGCAACCAGATCGGGGCTGTAAATCGTGAACAGCGGCTGTCCTTTATGGACGTACTGATAAGTGGCGTCGGCGAAGACTCGCTGGATGTAACCGGAAAAACGCACTTGCACATAAGCGAGCTTGGTTTCATCTATAGCGACATTACCGGTCGTGCGAATTTCATCCTCAACATATTTCCGCTGAACTTGACCAAGCGTCACGCCAATGCTCTGCAATCGTTGTGCGGAGATTTGCACCGGGACTAATCGTGTTTCAGGGGCAGTTGTGGACGGCGCTGGATTTGGAGCAGGGGTTCGCTGGACCATGACTGAGGATTTTGGGCTCTGCGCATTAGGTGTCGGATCACCGGGGTGATATCGAAACCAGACGAAAGCGATCACGGCAATGAACACGACATTGGCTGCTAACGCCCAGATGAATCCAGCACGATAGGTTTTCATTGCTGTGCTCCTTCCTGGCGTAGCGACAGGCCAGTGAGTTGCTCAATACCGGCCAGTGCGTCCTCGCGATCAGCAAAAGTCTGCCAGCACTCCTCGTCCAAATGCAGGACATCGAGGAAAGAGTTCAAGAGGGTCTGAAAATCGGAGCGGTTATTCTGATAGGAAGCAATCCCGGCTTGATATTCGGCACGCGCCTGCGGCAGAAGTCCGTGGTTGTACATATTCAATAGCTCGGCATCTTTTTGCGCTATGTCGTATTCGGTTCGAAGCTGAAACGCGACCTGTTGGAATTGTGCTTCCGCCTCACTGCGAGAGCGGTTTAGGTCTGCTTGCGCCTCGGCTAATTCGTGGTGAAGTTTGCTGCGATGGATGGGAATATTAACGCCGAAAGTCAGCATGTAGTAAGCACGGTACTGGGTGGGATCGGTGCGCTGCCACATGTATTGGAGGTTGAAATCGGGATAGAAATCCTTGTGCGCCAGATCGACTTGTAGTTTTCCTTTCTGAACGAGACTCTGCGCCGCCGTAATTTCTGGATTCTGCGATTTGGCGGCATTCAGAAGCTCATCGAAGGTGTACGTCAGCGGGGTTTGCGATATCTGGATCGTCTCGATATCTGGTGATGATTGTGAACGATTAAGAAGCTGTTTCAGCTGCGCTTCTAGCTTTGCTACTTCGAGGTGATGCATGGTGATCTCGCGGAGCAGTTTGGTTTTTTCAAGCTGCGCTTGCAGCAGGTCTTGCTGGTTTCCCATTCCCGCGCGATATTGTGCGTCAGCGGCTTGCGCGGCCTCATTGAGCAGTTCGCCATCGCTCTGAAGGATCGCAAGCGTCTGAGACAAATAGGCCAATCGGAAGTATGCGGATTTGACG
>Ga0134126_10004990_pt1 | contig 16581 bp, 11 predicted proteins | sample KB31752_FD_96881 | JGI IMG/M metagenome (GOLD analysis project Ga0134126, IMG submission 96881) | Terrestrial soil microbial communities with excess Nitrogen fertilizer from Kellogg Biological Station, Michigan, USA - KB3-175-2 | ecosystem: Environmental > Terrestrial > Soil > Unclassified ...
CATAAGGCCAGCGGTAAACCTCCGGAATTTCACTTACCCAGTTGCCATGCGGCGCATGAATAGGTGTTGTCCATTCCATAGTATTTGAGCCCCAAGGATTTTTATTCTTTTCGGTAACTTTTCTTCCTTTGTAAATTGAATAAAAGAAATTAAAAATAAAAAGAAATTGAGTGGCAAAAACTACTATTGCCGTGATACTTATAAATTCATTGAGGCCCTGGAACATTTTAAAAGATTCCCAATTACTAAAATCATAATAACGCCGGGGCATACCTGCTAATCCTTCGTAATGCATTGGCCAGAAAATCAAATAAGCGCCAACGAATGTGAACCAGAAATGAATATAGGCAAGTGTATTATTCATAAACCTTCCAAACATTTTAGGATACCAATGGTATATTCCTGCAAACATTCCAAACATAGAGGCCACGCCCATTACCAGGTGAAAATGTGCAATTACAAAATAAGTATCGTGTAAATGGAGATCCAATGCAGAATTTCCCAACCAGATACCCGTGAGGCCACCGGAAATAAACAAGCTCACAAACCCAATTGCAAAAAGCATAGCAGGTGTAAAATGTATATTCCCTTTCCAAAGTGTAGTAAGCCAGTTGAAAACTTTAATTGCCGACGGTACCGCTATTAATAAAGTAAATAATACAAAGAACGAACCCAGGAAAGGATTCATACCTGTTACAAACATGTGATGCGCCCAAACCATAAATGATAGAGAAGCAATAGCAAAGAAGGAACCCACCATAGCCATGTATCCAAAAATAGGCTTACGGGAATTTGTCGAAATTACTTCAGATGTAATTCCCATTGCAGGAAGCGCAATTATATATACTTCAGGATGGCCCAGGAACCAGAACAAATGCTGGAACAAAATAGGGCTGCCGCCTTCATTAGGTAAAATTTTTCCACTTTGTAAAAAGATATCACTCAAAAAGAAACTGGTTCCAAGGTGGCGATCAAACAATAATAAAACTACTGCAGATAATAATACCGGAAAAGTAAGCACACCCAAAATAGCTGTGAATAAAAATGACCAAACCGTTAAAGGAAGCCTTGTCATGTACATTCCTTTCGTGCGCATATTTAAAACAGTAACGATATAATTCAAACCACCTAACAGCACGGATATGATAAACATAGCAATACTTGCTAACCAGAAATCCATTCCCGCTTTAGAGCCATCCATTGCGTCTCCCAAAGCGCTTAAAGGAGGATAAATGGTCCACCCGCCGCTTGCAGGACCTGTTTGCAAAAATAAAGAAGAGAACATAATTATGGAAGATACAAAGAAGAACCAGTAAGAAAGCATGTTTAAAAATGGTGAAGCCATATCCCTCGCGCCCACCTGGAGTGGAATTAAAAAATTTGAAAATGTACCACTTAATCCCGCAGTAAGTACAAAAAACACCAGGATAGTGCCATGCATGGTCACTAAAGCATAATAAAATTCTGTATCTAATCTACCACCGGCAGCCCAATGTCCGAATATGTCTTCAAGGAAAGGGAAAGTTTTATCAGGAAATCCTAATTGTAACCGGAAAATAACTGAGAAAAAACCTCCGACTATCGCCCAGATAATTCCCGTAATTAGAAACTGCCTGGAAATCATTTTATGATCCTGGCTAAAAATATATTTGGTAATAAAACTTTGTTTGGGATGCTCATGGGTAGCATGGCCAGTATCGTGCACTACCAGTGGTTTTTCATGCAAAACTTCTTCGTTCATAATGATTCTTTTTGAGCCTGCCGGCTATTTACTATTATTACTTATGACTTACCGGATTACCCAGTGCCACATTTTTTGTTTCGTTTTCGGATGTTGCGGTTGAAGTAAGGAATTCCTTTGCCTTAAGATATTCCGGCCTTTGCTTTATCATCCACGCATTGAATTCCTTTTGTGTCTCGACTACGATGACTCCTCTCATGGTAAAATGCCCTTTTCCACATAACTGATCACATGCTATTTCATAGACAAAATCAGGATTGCCGGTCTTCTTTTTCATTTCCTCGGTAGTGATAATCGGGGTAAACCACAATGTGGTAGGAGTTCCTGGAACGGCATCCATTTTTAATCTAAACTGCGGCAATCCCACGTCATGTATTACATCCTGCGAATTAATTACTAACTTGACTGGCTTGTTTACAACTACATGCATTGTGGTTGTTACATGTATGTCATCATGGCTTGCTGCGTCAGCCCAGTCGATGCCAAGAGAGTTGCTTTTGGCCGGATCCGTCAATTTATAATTCTTTCTGCCCAATATTCCATCCTTTCCCGGATATCTTATTTCCCAGCCAAACTGGTGCCCGGTTATTTCGATCAATTGAGCATTCTTAGGCGCATCAGACGTAAATTTAAACCAGTATTTTAAACCGAAAACCACCAGGATTGTAAGTGTTATAGCAGGAACGCTCGTCCAAATTATTTCAAGCTTATTGTTATGAGGATAATAGTAAGCCTTTCTTTTATCACTTTCCTGATACCTAAAAGAAAACCAAAACAATAATATCTGGGTAATGAAAAAAACAATTCCTGTTATTACAATGGTGATCCACATCATCTTATCAATGCTTTGCCCTTCTGACGAAGCGGCGCCGATCATTAAGCCCGACCGCGGATATAATATATCATTACACCACCATACGCCAATAAGTCCCAAAATAAGGAAAGCAATCATTAAAAATCCGTTGATCTTATTATTTTGCTTCCTGGACTTTTCTTCCCCTTTCAAAACACTCACATATTCGCTTGCTTTTGAAATCTGGAAAATGACCAGAAAAATAAGGACAACAATCGCTATTAAAAAAAAGTTGTTCATGTTACTATTTTTTCCACATCCGTAATACGGAATTATTAAAATGTTTATTTACTTATACTGCCTAATTTCTCTTTTTAAACGCCTAAATCTCCACAATTTTATCACTATTTATACCACATGAATAACACTCTCTTTGATAAATGGGTTATTAATCGGTGTCATTGGAACTTTAGAAGCAAACCTCGTAACTCCCCACATTGTAATCCCAACAAAACCCAAAGGAATACCAAACTCAAACCAGCTTAAATGCGGATGCATGCCTACTGTTCCTGGCATTACCATTTGATAAAAATCAATCCAATGCCCAAATATTATCAAGATGCACATAAATGTTACAATAAAGTAATTCCGCTTGGTAGCTCTCTTCATAAATATTAAAATTGGCGCTACAAAGTTGAGAACAAGATTCAGATAAAATAATCCCTCGTACGGCCCTTGCAACCGAATCTTAAAGTAAATGGTTTCTTCAGGAATATTAGCATACCACTGGAGCATAAATTGGGCAAACCATAAATATGTCCAGAAAATTGAAAATGCAAACATGTATTTTCCTAAATCCTGGATATGTTCTCTCGTTACAAACTCAAGTTGGCCACTGTTTTTAAAATAAATTACAAAAAGAGTAATGAGTGCGATTCCGGAAACAAAAGTACTTCCAAAAGTATACCAGCTATACATAGTGCTGAACCAATGAGCATCAATACTCATCAACCAGAGCCATGGAATAAATGACCCGGCAGTAACTACAAAGAATACCACATAATAAGCTGATACAGCCGATGTTTTTTTAAACCATTTTTTTGAAGTCACATGATCCATTGTCCCTTCTTCATCTGTTTTCAAACTAAGATTACGTAATTTTTTGCCCCAATAAGACCAGAGAAAAAGAGTGAGCGCAGAATAAAGCAAGTAAACAGTAGGATTTAAAAACCCTCTTTTCCCATTTAGAATATGGTCATGGGCAACTGCATTTTTATCAAGCCATGGGTAAATATCACTGCGATGCCCCAAAATGATGCAAAGAAAAATGATCATTGTGATAACGCTCATAACTGTCACAAGAGAAGAAACTGCCTCGGTCACACGGCGGAACGCTTCCTGCCAACCGCTCATCGCCAGTGTGTTAATTACGATAAAAAATGTGGCAATATTTACAAGCATCAACCAGAAAACACTGTTTTGAAGCAAGACCGCCCAAAAACGGGTACTGTTCACACTTCCCCCATCCGCCCCTGCAAAAGGATTTAGAAAAATCAAGCCCAAAATAAGGGTAACCAAGCCGGCAATCATTAATCCGACTGACCATTTTTTATATCCCGCCGGTGTTACATACTGATTGTTCATTAAAAAATTATTTTTTGAGTTTAAACTTATTTTTTGGTTGTAGTATCTATACCGGAAGATTTAGTTGCAGTCGAATCTGCCCAGGCGACTGCTGATTTATCATCCATTCCTAATTGATGCGCTTTGACATATTGAATCACCATCCATCTCTGCTTACGGGTTAGCTGCGAAGCATAACTTCCCATATTTCCTTTTCCATAAGTAACAACATGAAACATAGTACCTACCGGCATATTAACATATATAGACTGTGTTAAGTTTGCCACTGCGGGAATTTTCCCTCCTGTAGCCAAAGGCCCCTGCGCATCCATTTTTGGTCCATGACAAATGGCACAATTGATATTAAATAACCGACCGGCTTCCTTCATCTGGACGGAATCAAGAGGAGGTAACGGGTCTTTAATCTCAGCACTCATCTTATACCCGTTAGAATCGTTAGCCAAAGGATAAGGGAAAAGGTCTCCCCTTCTGATAGTACCCTCGACCGGGTACGGAATATAATCTATATTTTCCGCTGCCAGGTTATTGGCCGCATACGCTTCGTAAGCACGGCTATAAGCCATGTCAGGCATATAGGTTCTGCCGGGTTCGCGTTTGCTGCCGCAGCTATCCATTAAAGTAATCAGCCCTATCATTATCATTAACGATAAAATAATCCTTATTTTTTTCATATCTAAAAATCCAGTTTAGAATTTTTTTAATCAGCTTTAAACATCCCTATTGTGAATAGTAAAGCAATAAATAATGAAGATTTCTAATTAATCCCCGTTCGAAATTATCAGTCTGCCACTTCTATTTCCTCAGTCCTGTATAATTTTTGATCTTTATCATATCGTCCAAACCACCAACCTTCTTCTGCCATCTGCGTATTTATTTCAATCGCGCCGTTGTCTTTCAAAAAACTCTCTATCTCCGCTTCGTTAGAATTTTCGGTACATTCAATTACCATTGTCATAAGGTCATCAGTAGATCTTAAATTGAAATGATGTTTTTTAACCCCGGGCATCATTTTGCAAAGCCAGCAAAAAGTATATACCATTCCTACTGCCGATAATAACACGGTAAGCTCAAATGCAATTGGAATAAACGCCGGCAAAGGAAAATGTGGCTTGCCTCCTATATTCAAAGGCCAGTCAGTAGTAAATATCCAGCCCATCCCACCGATGGCTATCGTAGTACCGGTAATGCCATAAATAAATCCCATAGTATGCAGACTGGTTTCTCGTAGCCCCATGGCTTTATCGAGGCCATGAATGGGAAATGGCGTATAAACATCATGAATTTTATATCCTGCCCTACGTACATTCTTTACGGCAGAGAATAAAACTTTTTCATCTTCGAAGGAACCTACCACAAATTTTTTAATCATATTCTTTTCCCCGAAAGGGCTATTTAAATTAATAATATATTTTGTCTATACCCATCATGTAAAGTAATTAATGAGCATGTTCCACTTCTTCCTTATAAAATTCCTGAGTATCCATTCCTTCCATATCTGTCATTTTCTCTTTATAATTCTCTCCGCTTGTCTTTAAAATCGCTTTAATTTCTGCTACGGCAACAACCGGGAAAAATTTAGCAAAAACGAAATAACACGTAAAAAATAAGCCAAATGTACCCAGGTAAAATCCGATTTCCCAAATGGTAGGGCTATAATATATAGTCCATGACGAAGGCAGATAATCGCGATAAAGAGAAGTTACAAAAATCACAAACCGCTCAAACCACATTCCCACATTTACCAATACCGCCATAAAAAAAGTAAACGTAACATTTCTTCTTAGTTTTCTTGACCAAAAAAGCTGCGGCGACACTACGTTACAAAAAATCATTCCATAATATGCCCAACCATAGGGGCTGAAAATGTTAGCCCTGTTTTCACGAAATGCCCACCATTCATAAGTATTTTGACTATACCATGCAATAAATAATTCGGATAAATAGGCGCATCCTACAATAGTGCCTGTAAGAACAATCACTTTATTCATAGCCTCTATGTGGCCTATGGTAATGTAATCTTCGAGATGCAACACTTTCCGTGTAATTAAAAGTAAAGATTGTACCATTGCAAAACCGGAAAACACCGCCCCGGCAACAAAATAAGGAGGAAATATGGTCGTATGCCAACCCGGGATAACTGAAGTTGCGAAGTCGAAAGATACAATCGTGTGCACCGATAACACAAGGGGTGTTGCCAACCCTGCCAAAACCAAGGCAAGGCTTTCCTGGCGCTGCCAGTGTTTGGTACTTCCTGTCCATCCAAACGAAGTCAACCCGTAAAACATTTTTCCGAATTTCTTTTTTGCCCTATCGCGAAGGGTAGCTAAATCCGGTAATAAACCTGTGTACCAAAAAAGTACCGAAACTGTAAAATAAGTAGATACGGCAAAAACATCCCACAAAAGCGCTGAGTTAAAATTGGGCCAAACAGGTCCGCGAGAATTAGGATAAGGTAATATAAAGAAGCCATCCCACACACGTCCCATGTGAAAAATAGGAAACATACCTGCGCACATTACAGCAAAAATCGTCATCGCTTCGGCGGCTCTGTTTACCCCGGTCCTCCATTTTTGCCCGAACAATAAAAGGATGGCGGAGATCAGGGTTCCGGCATGACCGATCCCAATCCACCAAACAAAATTGGTAATATCCCAACCCCAGCCAACAGTGCGGGTAATATTCCATTGCCCGATTCCATAGACCACCTCTCTGTAAACAGAATATACCCCAAAAGCCAAAAGCAACAAAGCAATGGAAAGCCCAATCCACCAAAGTCTTTTGGGTTTTGTTTCGATGGGACCGATAATATCCTCAGTCACCTGGTGATAATTTTTATCACCATTAATTAATGGCTCCCGGAGTTGCGATTCGTATTTTAATAATGACATATTCGATTAGTTTTTTGATACAATCTGTACCTGTAAACTTATTATTTTATCGGTTAGGTTATACTTTTTCAGTTGTGCTTCCTACTTTTCTTTTTGTATTCCTTACTTTGGTCAGGTAATTTATATTTGGAAGCACGTGTAATTGTTCCAAGACATAAAATTTCCGGTTCTTCTGCTCTTCATTTCTCAATTTGGCAATTTTACTGTTTTGGTCATTCACATTGCCAAATTCAATGGCATGTGTAGGGCACGCCTGCATACAAGCCGTTTTTACTTCCTGGTCTCTCAACACGCGATCTTCTTTTTTAGCGTTTAACTTACCTTGCTGCAAACGTTGAATACACAAGCTACACTTTTCCATCACACCTCTTGCGCGCACAGTTACGTCAGGATTAAGTACCATGCGGGTAAGGTCGTCCTGCAGATTCTCGGTTACGTCGGAAATAATTCCTTTCTGGTTGTCAGGGAAACTGTCAGCGCCGTTCCAATCGGCCCAGTTGAACCTGCGCACTTTAAAAGGGCAGTTGTTCATGCAATATTTAGTTCCGATACAACGGTTATATATCATCTGATTAACTCCTTCACTGCTGTGGTTGGTTGCTGACACGGGGCAAACATTTTCGCATGGAGCATTATCACATTGCTGGCAAAGCATCGGTTGAAAAACAACGTCCGGCTTTTGAGGGTCACCGGTAAAATATCGGTCGATACGAATCCACTGCATATCATGAAACCTTGAAACTTCATATTTACCTACGGTAGAAATATTATTTTCCGCTACGCAGGCTATTGTACAAGCTGAGCATCCGATACAGGTATTCAAATCAATGCTCATACCCCATTTTATTCCGGGTCTGTCAAAAGTTGGATATAGAGTAGCATCACGCGTAAAATTTTCTCCAAATTGCTTCAATTCTTCTTCCTCCTCCCTGTTTAATTCACCGGGATCCGCGATAAATTCTTCAAGTGTGACCTCCCTGACTACAGGACGGCCTTCTGTTATACTGTGAGTTTGAGAAGCAGCAATTTTAAATGTTTTTCCCGTATTTTCGATGGTAACAGTCATTTCATAAGCGATGTTATGACCATTTAAAAAAGTGAATGGATACATATTTTGACCTACCCCATCCGCGGCCGGTCCTATATATTCACTCGTCTTGGATTTATCCTCACTTTGCCTTCCATAACCAAGGGCTACTGCTATTACATCCGGGTGAGTACCTGGAATGATCATTATCGGAAGTTCAATTGTCTTTCCATTTGCAGTAAGTTTCACCACCGGCTTGTCAGGATGTATTTCGAATTTATCTCCCTGGTTAGCATTAAAAATATCAACATCAAATAACTTTTTGCCCAATTGCGGAGATACCATCACATAATTATCCCAGGTTACTTTACCTATTGGATCACTTGCTTCCTGAAGCCATGCATTGCTCGCACGCGAGCCGGTACCGACAGTTACTTTTTGATATAATACCAATTCCTTGTCTCCGCCTTTTATGGCGCCGATTTTAGCAGCCGCATCGGCAACATTGCCAGTGAACGCTACTGCCCCCATTATTGGCAAGGAATTTCCTGTGGCCGATCTTGTAGAATCGGTCACGGCAGCCTTAGGAGTTATATAACCAACCGAATCTTTTGTATCAGTAGTAGCAAGCGCTACAGCATCGCCTGATGTAAGATTAGAAGTATTTACAAAAACCGGTTGAGTTTTAATCTTTGAATTTTCCATTACCCCATCCTGCAAAAACCTTTCATAATTATCGAGGCCGCCAAGTCTGGCGATCCAGAACTTTCTGAAATAGGTTTCATAATCATCAGGGTTTCCGGTAAGTTTTAACAAGGATGATTCAAACTGCCTTGTCTTAAATAATGGGTGGATGGTAGGCTGAATAGCACTTATATATCCTGCCTGAGGCTCTGAATCGCCCCAACTTTCTAACCAGTGATGAGATGGAATGACGTATTTGCACAGTTCAGTAGTCTCATCCATCTTTTCGCTAAATGAAAGAGTAAACGGACATTTCTTTACACCTGCCGCAAATTTTTGTGAATCAAAATAGCTGTAAACCGGATTAGCACCATATACCAGCAGCGCGCCCACATTTCCTGCATTCAGATCCTGCGTAAGAGTGATCATATCAGAATCCAGTCCCTGGCGATAATTTACCGGAGTATTCCAGTCAATAGTGTTTCCGCCTGCGCCAATTGCCTCGTTTATCGCGTTTATTATTATTTGAATATTAACATCATTACTTCCGCTAACCACCAAGCCTGCGCCTTTGTGGGCCATCAATTCAGATGCAGTCTTCTTAACGGCATCCGCTAACTCGCCTGTAATATTTGAAGAAGTGCCACCCCCTAAAGCGCCTAATAAGGCAAGCGCTACTGCTCCCGTTTCCGATGGCTTATGGAGGTATCGTTCATCTGCATTTGCCCCTGTCATGCTATAAAACCCCTCGAATTGTATGTGTTTGCTCATCGAAGGATTCTTTTCATTTATCCTTCTACCTACAGCATATTGCTTTGCAAAAACAACGGGGCTTAGCCAGGTTCCTAAAAAATCTGCCCCGAGACTTACAATTACTTTTGCATTTTCAAAATGATGAGCAGGAATTGCTTTTTTGCCGTACGAAGCCTGATTGGCTTCTATCATTCCACTGTAAGAAACCGCGTCATATTGTACATGTCGGCTTCCAGGATATTTTGCTAATACTTCACCTATAATCTGCCGGGTAGTGACAGAGGTAATTGAAGAAGTCAAAATTACCATCGGTTTGCCCGCGCTAGCTGCCAAACCACTTGCAACCATTTTATCTATTGCTTCAAACGTAGCTTCTTTAAAATTGGCTAATGGGTAACGCAGCCGCGTAGTGTCATAAAGATCTAATACTGATGATTGGACTTGCGCTGAGGTACCACCCTCTGTTAACTTAGAAAGTTCGTTTCCTTCAATCTTAATGGGTCGGCCTTCTATTTGCTTCACTACCACAGGTACAGCATCACCATCATTTATATAGGTAGATGCATAAAAATTAGGTATGCCGGCTATGAGATCATCCGGTTTGTTGAGAAAAGGAATACTTTTACGAACAGGCATCTCACAACTGGCAGCAATAGCCGCCGCCGCGGTGCTAAAGCCCATGTATTTCAAAAAATCCCTTCTGGGAGTTTTTGCATTAAAGATGCTTTCATTGCCTAACTCTTCAAAAGGAAGTTCTTCCCTGAATTCATCTTTTAATGCTTTTTTATTTGCTTCACTTTGGTTAAGTTCTCCAAAATTTTGCCAGTATTTTTTTTTACTCATATTTTTCTAACCCCACAATCTGCGGGACTATTACCCTAAACCTTAAACAGATTTAAGCAATGAACAATATTGTTTCTTTTTAAAGCTTCCATTATTGAATGGAATATATTTTTAATAATGACATTTCCCGCATTCAGTACCACCGATCATTTGAACTGTAACACTATCGTACTTTTTGTCTTTTATGTCCTGGTGGAATTTTTCGTAGATGCTATAAAATTTATTGCCGTGCCCCTGGCCATCATTAAACTGAACATTGGTGCTTCTGTGGCAATTAACACACCAGCCCATGCTTAATGCAGCAAACTGTTTCACCTGTACCATGTTCTGAATTTCTCCATGGCAAGTCTGACACGCTATTTGACCCACTTTTACGTGCTGTGAGTGATTGAAATAAACGAAATCCGGAAGGTTATGAATCTGAACCCATTCAATGGGTTTTCCTGGTTTATCATATTTTTTGGTATCCGGGTTCCATCCTGCATAGGAATAAAGCTTTTTAATTTCATCATTCGCATTTACAGTAGTACCATCATCGCGAAGTATTGGCTCACCCGTATATTCTTTTACTGCCATGTGGCAATTCATACAAACATTCACCGCGGGAATGGTGGCGTGCTTGCTGTCCTGAGCGCCACCGTGGCAATACAAACAACTTATCTGATTGACCCCTGCATGTACTTTATGAACAAAATAAATCGGTTGATCAGGCTGATATCCCTGTTGCCTGCCTAATCCCATTGCTCCTTCCACGAGCCAATAACCTGCAAAAACAAACAACACTATGGTAATTAATAATAAGTAAGTTTTATTGCGGTAAAAGGGAACAGGTGAAGGAGATTTAATCCCATCTTTCTCATCTGTTAGCTTTTTAAGATTACTATTTACCTGCAATAATATTAAACCAATAATGGCTAATACCAATGTTAGCAATCCATACAAAACTGTGTTATCAGACTTTGGAGCAGCAATTGCGCTTCCCGGCGCTCCGCCTGCCGGCGCTCCGGGTGCTGTATATTTATCTGCCCAATCAAGTATTGCATCAATATCTGCTTTTGATAAATCCGGGAAAGGTGTCATTATCACACCACCATGTTCCTCCTTTAATTTCTTGGCGTAAGGATCTGTATTAACCATCGTAACGGTATTAGCGACCCATTTGTACACCCAACCTTTATAAGGTTCTCTTTCACGGGCGCCCTTGAGCGCGGGACCTACATAACTCTCTAATGGTTTATGACAACTTGCACAGTTAGCTTTAAAAAGAGCTTCTCCGTCGGCGGCATACACTGATTTCATTGAAGAAATTAGCGTAAGAAAAAGGAATACTGTGAGTGTTTTAGTAAAAAGCCGGTTGACTTGGTTCATACACTTATTTACCTATCTTGAATAATTGGAATAATACCTTGTTGGCTGCAAAAGTAAGGAAGCATGTTGACAATGTGTTAACATTTTTAAATTTTTTTTTCCTGAATTTGTAAAGGTTTTTTGGGTATTATTATTTATATGTATGCTATTAAAAAAAAAGTAAGGAATAAAAGATAACTTTATCTTCTTTATAAAATCACAGGAAAAATCATAAATATATCCACTCAAAAAATGCAACTTTGAAAAATTTAAAAAATAAAAATTATTTTACTATCTCATTTGAAATCTAAAAAAAAGTAATGGACCAAACTCTCAAAAAAAATATTGTCATATTCGCTTCGGGTGCGGGTAGTAATGCCCAAAAAATAATTGACTATTTTAGGGAAACCCGAAACGTAAAAATTGTTTTGATTGTTTGTAATAACACGAAAGCAGGGGTAAATACTATTGCCGAAAAAGAAAATATTCCTTTACTGCTCATAGAAAAAAATGAATTTCAGCAAACCGGGTATTTAGAAAAGATCAAAAGTTTTGAACCGTCGCTCTTAATACTCGCCGGTTTTTTATGGAAAATACCTGAAATATTGATAGCATCTTTCCCACAAAAAATCATCAACATTCATCCGGCATTACTCCCGGCCCACGGCGGAAAAGGCATGTATGGAAATGCGGTGCATGCAGCGGTGATTGCTGCAAACGAAAAACTAAGTGGCATTACCATTCATTATGTGGATGAAAAATATGATAATGGAAAAATCATAGTCCAGGCCAGTTGCGATGTACTTGAAAACGATACTGAAGAAAGCCTTGCAAAAAAAATTCATCTCCTGGAACATGAATATTATCCAAAGACAATTGCTAAAATATTGGACGAAAACAAACCTTGATTCCGTATGAGTATAAATTCCATTGAAGGTTTATGTCTTCAAAAATGAAATTTCCCTTATTTATCTGTTTACTGTAAAGTAAATTTTTGTTTAGAAGATATAATTGTTATAAAAAAAGTAGTATTTTGATCTTACTCCTGTCTGAAAATTAAAAACCAAAGTTAAAAATGTTTCGTCCTGTAACTTCGCAAAATCATTGTCGTAATATCGCAACGCCATTTTGAATAACAAATTAATTCTAAAATATCTATGCCTGTATTTATTAAGCCAGGCTGTTCCCGCTGCAAAAGTCTCGGGACAAATAGCGATTTCAGGAACTGTGTACGATTCTTCCAAACTTTACGCTATCCCGGATGTGTATGTATATAGTACCTCCGGGCCTCGCGCTGTAACGGATTCAACGGGTGAGTACCATATTAGCGTTAATGAAAATGATTCCATCAGCTTCTTCTACGGCGGTAAATCAACAATAAAATTTCCGGTAAAATCAATGGTTAACTATACGGCCTTCGATATTTCGCTCCATGTAAAAGTGAAACAGAAATATAAAATATTAAACCCGGTTACTGTTTTCACCGATTCATATCAACAGGATTCATTGGAAAACCGCGAAGAATATGCGAAGGTTTTTGGCAGGGAGAAGCCCGGTATTCATTCTACTTACGAACCTGGAGGAGCAGCAGGGCTGGATGTAGATGCCCTAATCGGTATGTTTCAGCACAGAAAAAATAAACAAAATCTCGCTTTTAAAAACCGGCTAATGGATCAGGAACAGGATAATTATATAGATTACCGGTTTTCTCCAAAAACAATTACAAGAGTCACCGGACTCAAAGGAGATGAACTTAAAAAATACAGGCAACTTTATCGACCCTCTTATTTTTTCGTTGTTAATAGTACGATCGCGGAATTCTATGAATACATATTGCAGACTTCATATACCTTTAAAAAACAGGAAGGAATAAAATAACTATTGGAAATCATTTCCTAAATCTGATGCTTGAATTGTTTTTAAGTTTTTGTTTTTAACTTACTCTACGAAAACCTGCTTTTTCTAAATTTGTAAAACAAAAAACTGTTTTTATAAAATAATCTTAATGAGATCGCTTCTGCTTTTTAGTATTTCAATCGCAATCCTGTTTTCAACGAAAGCGCAATCTTATAAAAGAATCCACGCCAAAGCAATTGTTTGTGACACCCACAATGATATCATAAGCAGTTGTATAGAAAAAGGATATTCTTTTGACCAGGATCTCACCGGTAAAACACATAGTGATCTTAACCGCATGCGAAAAGGTGGCCTGGACGTACAGGTGTTTTCTATATTTTGTGATGGAACGCAAAAAAATCCCTATCGATTTGCTAACAGAGAAATCGACACGCTGAATGCATGGGTAAAACGAAACCCCTCTAAGATGATGCTGGTAAGTACACCGGCGCAATTAAGCCAGGCTGTAAAAGAACACAAACTTGCCTGCATGATGGGTGTAGAAGGAGGCCACATGATAGAAGATGACCTCAATAAACTTGACAGCCTCTACAATCGCGGTGTAAGGTATATGACGCTTACATGGAACAATAATACCTCCTGGGCTACCAGCGCAGAATACGAGTCCGGTAACTATAAAAAAGATGGAACGGAAGGTTCTACTTCACAGAAAAAAGGGCTGAATGATTTTGGAAAACAGGTAGTACAAAAAATGAATGAACTCGGTATGATGGTGGACCTGAGCCACACCGGAGAACAGACTTTCTGGGACGCAATCCAGGTATCCACAAAGCCAATATTGGTGTCTCACAGTGATGCCTACTCGCTTTGCCCCGCATTCCGAAACCTGAAAGATGATCAGATAAAAGCAGTCGCGAAAAACGGTGGAGTTATTGATTTGAATTTTTATCCGGCTTTTCTTGACAGCACCGTAGCAGCGAAACAAAACGCCTATTACAAAAAGCACAGGGATGAAAAAAAAGAATTGATAGCATCCGGCAAAAAGGATTTTGAAGCGGATGAAATAATTGCTAAAGAATATCCAAAAGAAGTGGAAGATATGCAAGCTCCGTTTCATTTACTATTCGATCACCTCGCGTACATTGTAAAACTTGCCGGCATTGATCATGTAGGCCTCGGCGGCGATTTTGACGGAATTTCTATTACACCAAAAGTGCTTACTGATGTTACAAAATACCCGATGATCACCAAAGAATTGGTAAAACGTGGCTATTCCAAAAAGGATATCTATAAAATTTTGGGAGGCAATTTTATAAGAGTATTTAAAGCCAACCAGGGTTAAATTTCTGAAAAGAAGAAAATGAAAAATTAGTTGCTTTACCGGCTCTCTCTTGTGCTGTTGGATACTATTTTATTTATTTCAGATATTGATGAACTTACATTTCTTTAATTTTGCTCAATCAAACAAAATTTTAAAAGCTATGAAAATAAAATCATTGGGCAGCCAGGGATTGCAAGTTTCTGAAATAGGGCTGGGATGCATGGGAATGAGCGAATTTTATGGAAAACACGATGACGAGGAATCAATAAAAACCATCCAAAGAGCACACGAACTTGGCATTACTTTTTTTGACACAGCAGATATTTATGGTCCTTTTACAAATGAAATTTTGGTTGGAAAAGCTATCAGGCCATTTAGAAATGAGATCACGCTTGCGACTAAATTTGGAATTGTAAGAGACCCGTCTAATCCTAAAGCCCGGGGATTAAATGGCAAACCGGAATACGTAAAACGCTCCTGCGAGGCGAGTCTGAAAAGATTAAATGTAGAGGTAATTGACCTTTATTACTTACACCGCAAAGACCCTGATACGCCGATAGAAGAAACAGTGGGCGCGATGGCTCAACTGGTAAAAGAGGGAAAAGTGAAGGCGATTGGCTTGAGTGAGGTAAATACTGAAACACTTCGGAAAGCCCACGCTGTTCATCCTCTTACTGCCTTGCAATCTGAATATAGCTTGTGGAGCCGCGACCCGGAAGATGAAATACTACAAGCATGTAAAAACTTGGGAATCGCTTTTGTAGCTTATAGTCCGCTTGGAAGAGGTTTTTTAACCGGCCAGATAAAAAGATTTGAAGATTTGGCTGATGACGATTTTCGTAAAAGTTCTCCCCGTTTCCAGGGAGAGAATTTTAATAAAAATCTTGAACTTGTAACCAAGGTTACGCTCATTGCAAAAGAAAAAGGCTGTACTCCATCACAGTTGGCGATAGCCTGGGTAATGGCGCAGGGAGATTTTATTTTTCCAATACCGGGAACAAAGAGAATAAAATATCTCGAAGAAAATGTAAACGCCGCTGATATTTCATTGTCTCCAAAAGAAAAAGAACAGATTGAAAAGGTATTTCCCAAAAACGCGGTTTTAGGATCGCGCTACTCCGAAGCGGGTATGAAAACTATCAACAAATAAGATATTGATTTCCCGATATTTTTTATGGAATAATTTTGGTGGGAGAATTTTGATGAGATGCTTTTAAAAATGTGAGTTCTTTTAGGTACCTGCTTACAAATTATTGAAACGATTTAAAACAGGATTTTTAAATCAGTATTAAATAGTAAAGAAAAATAAATTAAATACACATATCATGAAAAAAATATCACAACTTTTTGTGGTCATGGCAATCATTTTCCCATGTCATTTTATATATGGACAATCATTTACTTTGGGAGCCCGAAGCGGTATCAGCGTTCCGAATTTATCAGCAAGCGGTTCACAAACCAATCCTCTAAACTCCGGCTATAGCTCCAGGATAGGGCCCGACGAAGCAATTTTTGGAGAATACCATTTGTCATCCAGGTTTTCTTTAGAAGCTATGCTGGAATATTCTTCTCAAGGTGGAAAGAAAAATGGAATGCAGGCATTTCCAACTCCAACCGAAATGGCGGGAATGTTTCCCGGAGGGCAGGCTCCGACCTATTTGTATGCCAATTTCAAAAGTGAAG
>Ga0134126_10004991_pt1 | contig 16576 bp, 12 predicted proteins | sample KB31752_FD_96881 | JGI IMG/M metagenome (GOLD analysis project Ga0134126, IMG submission 96881) | Terrestrial soil microbial communities with excess Nitrogen fertilizer from Kellogg Biological Station, Michigan, USA - KB3-175-2 | ecosystem: Environmental > Terrestrial > Soil > Unclassified ...
CCAGGGTGGTTTTGCGGCCGATGCGTTCGGCCAGAAGCGGCAGCAACAGGCATCCCAGGATCGTGCCGATGGAAAGGATCGCCGTGCCCAGCGAGGCCATGCGGGTGCCATCCAGGACGCTGAGGCCGCCCCTGTGCGCCAGGGCGATCAGTGCCGTCGGTTCGTACACCGAGCCGGCCCAAAGGCCGATGATGGCGATGGAGACCAGCGCCGTGTTGACGATGGTGCGGCGCAGATAAGGCGCCGAAAAAATCGCGGCCAATGGACGCGTGGCGGTGCCGGCGTGATGGGCCTTCCAGCGTTCCGGCTCGCGCACCCGCGCCAGCGTGAAGAGAGTCACCAGCACCGGAATGCCGCCGCACAGGAACATGGCGCGCCAGCCGAAGCTCGCGCCGACGGTGTAGTTCAGCGCCGCCGCCAGGAAGAAGCCGGCGTAATAGCCGGTCTGCAAATAACCGGCGCCCTGCTTGCGCCGGTCCTCCGGCCAGGCTTCCGCCACATAGGTGCCCGCCATGGCCCATTCGCCGCCGATGCCGATGCCGGCCAGGAAACGGAAAAGGCCAAGCTGATAGACATCCTGGGCGAGCGCGGCGGCACCCGTGAACACCGAAAAGACCAGGATGGTGGCAGCCAGACAGCGGGCGCGCCCGAAACGGTCGGCGATGGGACCCCAGAGAAAGGAAAGTCCCCAGCCCATCAGGAACAGTGCGAACAGGATGGAGCCGGCGAAGGCGACGTTTGCCGGGGTCGCTGCCATCCCGGAGCGCGGCAGCAGCTCGCGCATCGCCGGCGCCAACACCAGGGCATAGATCACCGAATCCATGCCATCCAGGGTCCAGCCGAACCAGGATGCCCAGAAGCCGAGTATCTGCTGGCGATTGAGCTTGGTGCGCAAGATTCCTCCCCAGTCTTCTTGAAAGCGAGGCTATAGATTTTTGACTTTTCCGCCACCTCCGCAACATGATGCACCGATGCGCGGGCTGCATTTTCTGTTGGGTGTTCTGGCCATATTGTGTTGTCCCGTCGGCGCCGGGGCGCAGGAGATGGGCCGTTGCACCGCGCCGGCGCCGATGGCGGACGTGCAGAGTTCGCCGCACTGGACGAGCTGGGGCAACGATTATGCCAACAGCCGTTTCCAGCCTGCGGCCATGGCGGGCATCACTGCCGCCGATGTGCCGAAGCTGAAGCTCAAATGGGCGATCGGCTTTCCCGATACCTCCCATGCCTGGTCCCAGCCGACAGTAGCGGGCGGACGCGTCTTTGTCGGCAGCCAGGGCGGACGCGTCTTTGCCCTGGACGCCAAAAGAGGCTGCGTGATCTGGACATTCCAGACCCAGGGCGCAACCCGCACGGCTGTAACGATCGGGCCAGGGGAAGGCGCCCATCGCTATCTGGCTTATTTCACCAGCATTCCCGGCTGGCTCTATGCGGTGGATGCGGAAACCGGCGTGCAGGTCTGGCGGACGAAGATGGAAGAGCATCTCTCCGCCCGCCTCACGGGTTCGCCGGTGGTGCATGACGGCAGGCTCTATGTCGGCGCCGGCTCGTTTGAGGAGGGCATGTCGGCGGGCGGCAAGTATGAATGCTGCTCTTTCCGTGGGTCGTTGCGCGCTTTCAATGCTTTGACCGGCGAATTGATCTGGCGAAGCGCGATGATCCAGGCGCCCATGCAGGTTCTGAAGGAAGAGAAGGGCAGGAAGGTTGTTGGTCCATCCGGCGGCAGCATCTGGTCGGCGCCGGTGCTCGATGAGAAACGCCGGTTGATCTATGTCACCACCGGCAATGGCTTCAGCGGCCCGCCAGAACCGCTGACCGACGCGATCGTGGCGCTCGACCTCGATACCGGCCAGGTGCGCTGGAGCAGGCAGTTCGGCGGGGAGGATATCTTTGTCCCGGGGTGCGGCAAGCCCGGCAACACCAATTTTTCCTGTCCGAAAGAGAATGGCCCGGACGCCGATTTCGGCAGCGCGCCGATTCTGGCCCACCTGCCGAATGGCAGGGATGTGATCGTCGCCGCCCAGAAATCGGGCGCGGTCTGGGCGGTCGATCCAGATCAGCGCGGTGCGATTGTCTGGCACTATCAGGCTGCGCCCAGGGCGGCCGGCGAATTCGGCGCCATCGTCTGGGGGCAGGCGCGCGACGGCAAGAATGTCTATGTGCCGGTTTCCAACATCCAGGATCCGCCGCACGCCGGTGGGCTTCATGCGCTCTCGCTCGCAACCGGCAGCCAAGTCTGGTATGCGCCGCCCTTGACGCCCGCCTGCACGCCGGGTCCGGGCTGCACGGCGGCGCAGGCGTCGGCCCCCAGCGTCATTGAAGGCGTGGTCTTTGCAGGCTCGGCTGACGGCGTGCTGCGAGCCTATTCCACGCGGGACGGCAAGGTGATCTGGAGCGCCGACACCAATGGCGAATTTCCTACCGTCAATGGCGTCAAGGCGCATGGCGGTTCTCTGATCGGGCCGGGTCCGACCATTGCTGGCGGCATGCTGTACGTGAACTCCGGTTACGGTTCCCATCAGGGCCGGGGCGGCAATGTCTTGCTGGCGTTCAGCGTGGAGTAACGGAGCCGGAAGCGGATGCCCGGCGTTATCGCCGGACAGGTCCGGGACATTCCGATGCTGCAGGGACAGAAGGCGCTGGTGACGGGCGCCAATACGGGAATTGGCAAGGCGATCGCGATCGCGCTGGGCAAAGCGGGCGCAGACGTGGCGGTAAATTATCTGCAGGGCGACAAGGCTGCGGCGGCGGTGGTGGCAGAGATCCGCGAGGCCGGGGCCAAATCCTTCGCTCATCGCGCCGATGTCAGCGCGGAACAGGACGTCACCGCCATGTTCGAGCATGTGGTGGGGGAATTCGGGACCGTGGACATCCTGGTCGCCAATGCCGGCATCCAGATGGACTCGGGCTTTGCCGACATGTCCCTGGCACAGTGGGACACGGTGTTGAGAGTCAACCTCACCGGCCAGTTTCTCTGTGCGCGTGCCGCGATACGCGAATTCCGGCGCCGCGGCGTCAAGCCGGAGATTTCGCGCGCCGCCGGCAAGATCATCTGCGTCAGCTCGGTGCACCAGGTGATCCCCTGGGCCGGGCATGTGAATTATGCCGCTTCCAAGGGCGGGATAAAGCTGCTGATGGAAAGCCTGGCCCAGGAAGTGGCGCCGCAGCGCATCCGGGTCAATGCCATCGCGCCGGGCGCCATCCGCACCGGCATCAACACGGCGGCATGGGAAACAGACGCGGCGATGCAGAGACTGCTCAAGCTGATCCCGTACGGCCGCATTGGCGAGCCGGACGATATCGGCAAGGCCGCCGTGTGGCTTGCCTCCGACGAGGCCGATTACGTCACCGGCACCACCCTGTTCGTGGATGGCGGCATGACGCTCTATCCGGAATTCGCCAAAGGCGGCTGATCACTCGCCATAGGCGATACGCCAGATGCGGCCCTTCGCAGAATCGGCCACATACAGTGCGCCGTCTGGTCCCACCGCCAGCCCCAACGGGCGATAGGCTGCCCGCTTGACGTTTTTGTCCTCCGGCGACGGACCGGCGAAGCCGTCGGCAAATATCGTCGGTGCTCCCGCGCGGGGCGTGAACGGCACAAAGACGACGTCATAGCCCGAATGCGCGCCCGGGCCCTCGCCGCCATGCATGGCGACAAAGGCCCGCCCTGATAGCGGGCGGGAAATTTGCGGCCGCCATAGAATACCAGATCCAGCACGGCCGGGCGCTGTGGTTGAAAGCTCACGACAGGCGTATCCCCCTCAGCCGTCGCCTTGCCGTCGCCGCCATATTCAGGCGCCAGCAGCCGGACTTTGCGCGCGCCATCATAATAGCTGTAGGGCCAGCCAAAATCGGTGCCCTTCACCACCCTGTGCATTTCATCACTGATGGCGTCGTCGTCGCTGGCGCTCACCAGGTCGGGGAAGGCATTGTGGGTGCCGTCGCGGCCATGCATGGCGCCGTAAAGCGCGTCATTGCTCCGCCAGTCCATCGCCGACATATTGCGGATGCCGGTGGCGTAACGTTCGCCATCAGTGAAATTCTGCCCCGATTTGGTATCGCTGAAGCGCCAGACGCCGGCATGGCCTTCCAGCAGCGGGCAAGGTTTCAGGCCTACCGGCTTCGTGTCCTTGGGCGCCTTGGGATCGGTGCAGATATTGCCGCCGCCATCCACCGAGACATAAAGGCCGCCATGCTCGTCAAAGGCGATGGCGTGATTGGAATTGGGCAGGCCGGTTACAATCGCTTCGGGCGCCGCGGCGGGAACAAGATCATTGGCGTTGAAGGCGAAGCGATAGACCGCGTTGTTGGACGAGGCGTAAAGATAGCCCAGGTGAAAGCGGATGCCGGTGCCCTGATCCACTTCGCTGAAATGGGTCGTCTGCACCGCCTTGTGATCGGGCCCGAGCCTGAGTGCGATAATTCCGGTGGTGGGCTGGCCGGCGCCGTGACGGGTTGAGACAAAGATGTCGCCATTGCCGCGCACGGCGAGATGGCGGATCGGCCCCAGCCCATCGGCCACGACGGATGCGTGAAAGCCGGGCGGCAGGATCAGTCCATCGGGCTCCTCGGCCTGCGCAACAGGTGCGGCGACGGTAATGACAAAAGCGGCGGCGAACAGTTTTTTCATTTTTCTCCCCAGGCCCGAGCCGCGCGAGGCTAACCGGCCTTATTCTGTCGTCCAAGCTGCTCGGCGATAGGAAAAGACAATAAGTCGCCCCTCTCGGGTCTGGTATGAGCAAAAACTCACGGGTATTGGCCCTCGAAATCCGCTATGGCAGCGGCTTTGACGAGGTTCGGGAAAGACATGTCACGCCCCGCTTTTTCCGCTCTTCTGCTATCGGCGGTCCTGTTGCTGGCAGCCTCTTGCGAGGCCCTGGCCACCACAATCCAGGATCCGGACATGGTCGTGCTGCCCGACCCGGTCCTGTCGAAATCCGTTCGTTTTCCGGCAAGTGCCGCCACCGCCGGCGTGGCCCGCATCGGGCCGGCTCTGGATCGGGCGAACCCGCGTGCTGCCGGCTGTTCGGCCCGCAATCCCTGCGCGGTGGCGACGCCCGCCAGTTCGCATGCTGCGATGGTCGCTCCGGCGCGCCAGCGCGTCAGCAAGAACCGGCGCGTACGCCAGGCGGGCTGATTTCCCCCTCGGGAAGCCCCGCGCTTTTAGATATAGAAGCGGCTTTCATATTTGATCTTCCACCGGGCGCGATGTTAGCGTCCTGCGCAAAAGCGCGGGAACCGCGCGGCCGGAATTGCGGCAGGAACGCTGAACGTTCCAGATGGGGAGAACAAATGGACAAGCGGAAATTTCTGGCCACCGGGCTTGGACTGGGCGGTCTGGCATTGAGTGCCTCAGCGGCGCTGGCCCAAGGTGAGCGTCCGCGCGGCGTCGATGAACTGGGCCGCGGCCCGGGACCGGAGCGGCAGAAGAAGATTCCCACCCGCAAGGCCAAGACCACGCCGCTGTTCCTGACGCCGGCGGGCTGGCCCAACGGCATCGCGGTCGATCCGGCCAATGGCTTTTGGGTGCAGGAGCAGCGCCATGACGGCGAGCGGGAAAAGGCCTGGCTGCTGGACTTCAAGACCGGCAAGGTGCTCAAGACCGTGGTCACCAACAGCCAGAACACCAGCGGCATGACCTTCGGCGACGGCTGTGTCTGGAGCGGCGCCAATGGCGTGTCGGTGCGCAACCATCCCAATCCGCCGGTCAATGGCGTCTTCCAGACCGATCTCAATGGCAAGCAGGTCAGCCACCGCCAGATTCCGTTCGGGCCTGCCGACAATGGCGGGGCCTGCCATGGCCTGGCCTGGGAGAATGGCAAGCTCTGGATCAGCTCCAACCGGCTGGAGTCGCTGGTACGGATCGATCCCAAGAGCTGGCAGGTGGATTGGATGTTCCCCCACACCATGCTGCCGGACCTGAAGGACCGCATTCATGGCATCGAATTCGATCCTGCCAGCGGCGGCCTGTGGCAGGTGACCGGGACCCAGAAGCCCGATGTGGCCAATTATGAAGGCTATACCCCCAAGCTGATCCGCTATGACACCAAGTCCGGCGAAGTGATGGAGATCGTGGAGTTCATGACCGGCTCCTGCGATCCGCACGACATCGCGATTCACGATGGTGTTTTCTATGGCGTGGATGCGGGCGAGCATCCGCGCTGGTCCATCGACAATCCCAAATATCAGCGGCCAGGCTGGCCGCCGCTCAACAGTCCGTACGGCGGCTATGTCTTCCGCATCGATTTCATCTGACGGAGCAGGACGTGCGCGCCATTTTCTTTCTTGCCGCTCTTTTGGTGGGCGGATCATCCAGCGCGGGTCTGGCCGCGGACATCTATGCCAGCCGGCTGACCCCCGTCGCCTATGACGGCGCGATGCGGGCCAATGTTCAGGGCGACGGGCATGTCTCTGCCACCTTGAACGGAAGCAGCCTGACGGTTACCGGCGACTTCACGTCATTGCCCTCGGCGGCAACCGGCGTGAAGCTTTACAGCGGGCCGGGCATCGGCGTTCCGGGCGACGCCATTCTCGACCTGCAGCTCAGCGGCCAGAGCCAGGGCACCATTTCCGGCACCGTCAAATTGAACGGCCGGCAGTTGACCGCGCTCAAGCAGGGCCATGTCTATGTCCAGCTCAACAGCCAGAAGGCGCCGGAGGGCAATCTCTGGGGCTGGCTGTTGCCCGATCATCCTTTCCCGGGCGCCGATGTGCCGGAAAAGGGTCACGGCTTCCTGCCGCAGCTCGATGTGCCCGGCAACTGGACCGAGAAAAGATAGCTTCAAATCAAGTCTGGAGATTTGGCCATGCGCCATCTTGGAAAATATCTGACGGGCGCAGCTTTGGTGGCGGCCGGAGCCTGGACCGCCACCAGCCTGGCGCAGCCCGCGGCCGCGCCGTTCACCGCGGCGCAGATCGAAGCGGGACGGACCGCGTATGCCGCCAATTGCGCTGCCTGCCATCAGGCCAACCTGGCCGGTTCCGGCGAGCAGCCGGCGCTGGCGGGCCCGCAATTCATGACGGCCTGGGGCCGGCGCACCACCAAGGAATTCTATGACGATATCCGCGCCGAGATGCCGTACGGCCGCCCCGGCAGCCTGGATGCGGCGATCTATCAGAACATCACCGCCTATGTTCTGTCGGCCAACGGCGCCAAGCCGGGAAATACAGCATTCGACGGCAGTCAGGCAGTAGGGATTTCCACCATCGCCACCGGCCAGGTGCCGGCGGCGATCGCCAATGCGCGTCGCGGCGGCGGTGGTGGCGAAGGCCGCGCGCCCGCCATGCGTCTGGGTCAGACCCTGGTCGGTACTATCAAGAACTACACGCCGGTCACCGATGCCATGCTGGTGCACCCCGATCCGAAGGATTGGCTGATCTATCGCGGCAACTATCAGGCCTGGAGCCACAGTGGCCTTTCCCAGATCAACGATAACAATGTCGGCCAGCTTCAGCTGAAATGGTCCTGGGCGATGAATGAGGGCGGCGAGAACGCCACCGGCCCCACCATCCATGACGGCATCATGTTCCTGGCCAATACCAGCAACACGGTCGAAGCCCTGGACGCGAAGACCGGCGAGCTGTTGTGGCAGAACCGGCTTGGGCCGGTGGCCACGCGCGCCTATAGCGCGCTGCGCAGCCTCGCCGTCTATGAGGACAAGGTCTATATCAACGCCACCGACGCCAAGCTCTATGCGCTGGACGCCAAGACCGGCAAGGTCGTGTGGCAGACCGACATCGCGCCGCCCGGCCGGGGCTTCAACGAAACCGGCGGTCTGATCGTCGCCCATGGCAAGGCCATTGTCGGGTTGACCCTGTGCCGCGGACAGATGCCGCACTGCTACATCAGTGCGTACGATGCCAATACCGGCAAACAGGTGTGGAAGTTCACCACCATCGCCGCACCGGGCACGCCGGGCGGTGACACCTGGGGCAATGTGCCGGACGACATGCGCGCCGGCGGCGAGACCTGGGTCGCCGGCACCTATGATCCGGAGACGAACATCACCTATTGGGGCACGGCCCAGTCCAAGCCCTGGATGCAGGCATCGCGCCGCTCCGGCACCGCTTCGACGCTCTACGCCAATTCGACCCTGGCGCTGGATGCCGATACCGGCCAGCTCAAATGGTATTTCAGCCATGCGCCGGGCGAGACCTTCGATCTGGATGAAGTGTTCGAGCGGGTGCTGATCGATCACGGCTCGCAGAAGACGCTGATGACCATCGGCAAGGCCGGCATCCTGTGGAAGCTGGATCGCGTCACCGGCAAATTCCTGGATGCCAAGCAGACCGTGTTCCAGAATGTCTATAACGGCATCGACATGAAGACCGGGCGGCTGTCCTTCCGGCCCGATGTGCTGACGCAGAAGACCAATACCTGGATTTCCGCCTGCCCCAGCGCGGCTGGCGGGCATGACTGGCCGCCCACCAGCTATGACCAGAAGAACGATCTGATGATCATTCCGCTGGACCAGAGCTGCAACATGATGCTGGGCCATGACGTCAAGCAGCACACCGGCGTGGTCCAGCCCGAAGGCGAGGAGAAAGTGTTCTTCATGCCGGGCACCGACGGCAATATGGGACGGCTGGCGGCCTATCGCACCGCCACCATGGAACCGGTCTGGTCCTTCCAGCAGCGCTCGCCATTCCTGACCGGCGTGCTCTCAACCGACGGCAATATCTCCTTTGTCGGGGACTATGACCGCGTTTTCCGCGCGGTGCAGACCACCACCGGCAAGACGCTGTGGACGGTGCGCCTTCCCACCGTGGTGCAGGGTAATCCGGTATCCTTTTCCGTGGATGGCAAGCAATATATCGCCATCACCACCGGCCTTGGCGGCGGCAGCCCCTTTTCCAAGCCGAGCTCCATGCTGGGCGAGGTGCATCATCCCGACCATGGCCAGGCGCTCTATGTCTTCGCCCTGCCGGATAAAGCGAACTAGGCGCGGCTCGCGGGCATCCAGCCCAGGCCGCGCGAGATATGCTCGGCCGCCTTGGCCAGCATCTTGCGCGCCTGTTCCAGGCTCGCTTTCTCGGTGCCGTCGATCACGCTGAGGAAGGGGATGGTGAGGGCGGCTTCTATGCGGCCATCGAAGCCGAAGATCGGATAGCTGAGGTCATGCACGCCGACATGGCGCGCGCTGGGCTTGGACTCATAGCCGCGCTGCGCCACCAGTTTCAGCCGTTCGCGCAATTTCTTCAGTTCCCCCGGCGCCGGTTTGGTGGCGGCCAGCAGCCTCTCGCGGCTCCTGTCGTCGGTGAAGGCCAGGAGTACGTGGCTGGAACAGCTTTTGAGGACGTCGCACTTGCCCCCCAGCCGCACGCTGAAGCCGGAATGGCCATGGCAGTCCTGTTGCAGCACGAGAAAGATGTTGGTGTCCGAAATGACAGCCATGTGACAGGACTGTTCTGTCTGCAAGGCCAGTTCGTACATGACCGGCGCCGCCAGCATGCCCAGGCCTTGTGCCGGCGTGGCGCGGAAGGCGTGTTCCAGAACCCGGTAGCTGACGCTGTAGCGGTCCGTCTCGGAGTTTTTGCGCAGCCAGCCGCGGCGCTCCATCACCACCAGGATGCGGAAAATCTCGCTCAGCGAGCGCCCCAGCCGCTGCGCGATTTCGCTGGAGGTCAGGCCGTCAGGCGCGGCGGCCAGAAGCTCGATGATGTCAAAGCCCTTTTCCAGGGCCGGGGCGGCGTACAGCGTCTTGGCGGCAGGCGCCGGTCGCTCCGATTTGCGTTTGGCCATTTTATTTTCGCGAAAAGCGGGACCTGGCTGCTGAGGAAAAACGGGGAATGATCGTCACACCGACCGTGTCGATTCTACCGTGTTGCAGTGCGATGGCATAGCGCGAGAACGCAGTGCATCACGGAGCCAAATACTCGGACAACTTGACAAGATTACAAGCCGGTTCATAATTGTTGCCAGGGCAAAAGTGATTTTCACCGATAAAAGTTCGGCTTGAGCCGGCGGCATCGAGAATTGTCAGGGGATTAACAGCAGACATACGGCGCGGCTGCTCGTGGCGCGCGCAACGCAGGGGGGAACAATGCATCGGTTCAATTCCGGCCTGTTCGCGCGCTTGAAGTCCGGCGGCTCCAAGGTTGCGCTCTATGCAGTTGCCACTATGGCGCTGACAGGCGGCGCGCTGGCGCAAGGCGCCGACAATGGCCAAGTGGAAGCCGTCACCGTCTCGGGCTTCAAGGCCAGCCTGGAGCGTTCGCTGGAAGACAAGCGCAATGCGATCAACGCCGTCGATACCATCCTGGCCGAAGACATCGCCAAATTTCCCGATACCAACCTGTCGGAATCCATCCAACGCATTCCCGGCGTCGCGCTGAATCGCAGCAGTGGTGAAGGCAAGCAGATCGCGGTGCGCGGCCTGTCACCGTTGTTCACGACGACGGAAATAAACGGCATGGAAACGATCGCGAACTCTGGCAACAATGTGGGGCGTTCCTTCGACTTCAACGTTTTCGATTCCGACCTGTTCTCCGGCATCACGGTCAACAAGACAGCCGCGGCCAATCTGCATGAAGGCGCGCTGGGCGCGACCATCCAGCTCAACACGCCGCACCCCTTCGATCATCAGGGTTTCACTCTGGTGGGATCGGGGCAGGGCAGCTACACCGATCTGCGCGGCGCCTTCAACAAACGCTTCTCCGGCCTGGTCTCCGATACCTTCATGGGTGGCCGGTTGGGTCTGCTTTTCGCCGCTGCCTATCAGCAGCGCAAGATCCAGTTGTTCGATACCGATTCGGTGGGCTTCCAGAACGACAATACCGCGCAAACACCCAACCATTCTTCGCCACTGATTGCCGGCTGCGTGACGAATAATCCCGGTGCCAGCTCACAATGCGCGGTAGGACAGCGCTTCGGCAGCGTGCGGGTCAACGGCACCGGCCTTCCGGGAACGATCCCCCAGGTGGCCGGCACGATCCAGACGATCGGAAACAATGCCAATGGCGCAACCTTCAATCCCGCGCTGCTGCCCAACGACTATGACGTCGTAAACGAGGCTTATCACGACCGCTTCCCGCGCTATATCCCGACCTACCAGACGCAGGAGCGCACCGGTTTCGTCGGTTCGGCGCAATACCAGCCGGACGATGCGACCCTGATCACGGTCGACGCCATGTTCGCCGACCTGTGGCAGATACAAGACAACTCCGACATTGTTTCGCCGGCATTCGGCATTTCGGGCACCGGCAGCAATCTGGCGCCGCTCGGTGCGCCGCCACTGAAGGCCAACACCCTCGGTAACGGCAACATCAATATCCTGAATTATGCCGTCGACCAGAAGCGCAACAATCTGACATATCTCGAAGCCACCAATGTCGGGTTGACGTCCGAGCGGGCGGGCAGCCAGCAGGACACGCGATTTGCGCAGGTGACCATCAACGCCAGCCATGAATTCTCGTCTGCTTTCAAGGTCGATGGGCGGCTTGGCTGGTCCGAAGATCATTTCCGTTCGAAATATTCCTATCTCTTCAAGATGGACTATGACTGCACGGCCGCGACATCGGCCACCGGCACGATAGCCGGCTGCCCTGGCGGTGTGGGTGGCGGTGTCGGCACGGCGGCCGCGCCCTATATTGCCGATCTGCGCTATCCGCTGGGGACTTTCGCCAATTCGGTCGGTCAGATCGATCCGACATCGACCAATGGCTGGTTTTTCACCCAGTATCGCAACACGCCGGTGTTCAATTACACCAGCTTTCGATCGGCCAGCGTGCACGGTTCCTACAAGCTGAATGACGAACTGACCGTGGATGCCGGCTTCGATTACAAGAATTTCGGTTATCGCACGCAAAAGCTGGGCCGGACCAACGGCAGCACCGCGACGATGGATAGCTGGATCCCGACGGACATCGAGAATGCGCCGCTGTCATCCATCACGGATATCTATCATTTGACGGGCATGACCGCGCCGGGCGCCACGGCCACAAGCTGGGTCACGCCAAGCGTCGACAAGTTGATCAGCCAGTTCCACATCTACGACCAGACGGTCGAACCCCTGGTCTGGCCGGCGAACAGCACCGCGCCCGCCAATTGCCAGGTCGCACCGGGTTGCCCGGCTTTCGCGCTGGGACCGGGGCAATTCCTCACCCAGAACGGCAGTATTCGTGAAAACGACATTTCGGGTTGGGGCATGCTGAGCTGGGACACCAGCATCGGGCGCGTTCCCTTCCGCGGCAATATCGGTCTTCGTTACGCTTCCACCGACACGGTGGGGCAAGGGTACAATTATGACGCCAATGTGCGGCAGATCGTGCCGGTGGTCATTCCCTATAGCTACCATGACTGGTTGCCGTCGCTGAACATGGTGCTGGAGCCCACGGACAATTTCCTGCTGCGCTTCAGCGCTGCCGAAGTCATGTCGCGGCCCAACCTGCCGGATCTGGTGCCGGGCATCAGCGCCAGCAAGCCCGGCACCGCCGCGCTCGCCGTTTCCGGCGGCAACGCGCTGCTGAAACCGTATCGCTCCAAGGACGCGGACATGTCCTTTGAATGGTATTATTCCAAGGGTGCGCTGTTCTCGATTGCCTTCTTCTACAAGCATATCGACGATCTGATCGCCAGCCAGAACACCAACGTGCCCTTTACCGGCAATCCTTTCGGCATTCCCCAAAGCATCGCCCTGGCGGCTTGTGGCGGTTCATTCTCTTCCTTCTGCGATCCGTCTCAGCCCGCCAACTTCACCTTCAAGGTCAATCAGAAGGGCTCGCCGCTATACGGCACGGAAATCAACTGGCAGCAGCCCTTCGACTTCCTGCCGGATTTCTGGGCGAATTTCGGCGTGCTGGGCAACGTCACCTTCGTGCAGGCGCGCCAGAATTATCTGGCGGCCAACGGCACGATCCAGGCGGTGGCGGACCTCGAGAACATGTCGCGCACCAGTTACAACGCCGTCTTCTACTATGACGACTCGGTGTTCCAGGCCCGTATCTCGGCAAACTTCCGCAGCAAGTACCTGGATACGGCCGGCGTCAATCCCGGCAACAACAACGATTTGCGCCTGATCGCGAGCAATCTGAGCTGGGACACGTCAGCGAGCTATAAGATCAACGACAATTTCACGGTGACGTTCCAGGGCATCAACCTGAGCAATGAGCCGGTCATCTCGTATCTGGACTCGGTTGGCCAGCGTCTCAACCACGGCAGCTGGTACGGCACCGAATATTACCTGGGCCTTCGGTACGCGTACTGACGATAGTCGTACCGGGGGCTATTCCCCGGAGAAACGTCGGGTTTCCCCTGGCCCGGCGCTTCTTTTTTCTGAAGCTTCAATCCAGGAAACGGCGGAATAGACGCACACCTTCAGCGTTGGGCTCTGCCAGCTCGACGCGCCGCGCCTTATCCTTGTCGAGCACGAAATGCTCCCGGCCGTTGCCGAACATCACCCGGTGTCCTTGGCCTGCAATCACCTGCAACAGACGCAAGGGCGCGCCCTTCCAGGCATCGGGACTTGCCGGGTCGCAATAGCCCAGCACGTCCTTTCGGTCGGGCGTGAAGGTCAGCACCATCTTGCAGCGGTCGGGCCGCAAGTCCGGCGGCAGCGGATGCTTCTCGCTCTGGGATTCAAGCCACAGGCAGGCGAAGGCGCGGCATGGCGCGGGCCTGGTTTCATAGATCGTGCAACCCTGGCCGATGGCGCAATGGCGGCACCATTGGCCTTCCGGTTTGTTGAGGACCGCAATCTCGGGCAGCTTGCAGCAAAGATTGCAGGATCCGCAGCGGTTTTCGCTCATGTCCCAACACCCGGCTTCCAGCCCGGGCGCGCCATCTCTTCGGCAAAGCCAGGAAACATCAGGTTGAAGGACAGGCTGATCCGCGCGCGGTTCGACCGGTTCACATCCACCGCATGCTGCAGCCAGGCGGGAAACAGCAGCAGCGATCCCGTTTGGACCCGGACCATGGCCACCTCCGTATTTTCCGCGGTGGGTTCGCTGGCGGCGGGCCGGATCACGCCGGCCTGCGGCTTGGGATCGAAGAAATTGATGCTGTCGGCGCCTTCCTGCACCTGCACATAATAGGCGCCGCTGAGATAGTTGTTGCGATGGCTGTGCAGCCGATGGCCGGTGCCCGGCGCATTCACATTGGCCCAGCAGCCGGTGATCATCAGCGGCCGCGGAATGCGCAGATAGGAAAGGGCGTTGGCCGCCGCCGCTTCGACCCACTCCAACAGCGGACCGAAGGCGGCCCGTTCGTGCAGGCCGTGATCGGATTGCCAGTTCTCGCCGGGCCGCAATCCTTCCAGCGGCGCGCCCAGGCCGGCCAGCGCGGCGATGATGTCGCGGTTGAGCGGATCGGATTGCGCATGGCCAAGGTCCCCCTTCCAGACAAAGGTGGGAAAAAGCTGCATCAGCTCCGGCGTCTGGAAGCTTTTCACGGCCCACCTGTTACGGGATAAGTCCCGAAGCGGTATTCGGTGACTTCATGGAAGACCTGTCCCGGCGCCAGTTCGGTGGACGGGAAATTGGGATGATTGGGCGAGTCCGGATAATGCTGGGTCTGGAACGAAATGGCGCCGTGAGGCACGTAACCTTTGTCCAGCGCCACCTTGGGCCGCACCGAATTGCCGCTGTAGATCTGTACGCCGGGCTGGGTCGTCCACACTTCCATCACCCGACCTGAGGCCGGATCGCTCAATCGCGCCGCGATTCGCAACTGTCCGTACCTGCCATCGATCACGAAATTATGGTCCAGCCCCTTCTTGGCGGCGATCTGGGGCTCCTTGGAAGAAAGCCGCGGCCCGAGCAGCGTGGGTTTGGTGAAATCGAAGTCGCTGCCAGTCACGTCGCGTATCTCGCCAGTGGGAATGCTGCCCGCATCGATGGGCGTGAAACGATGGGCGAATATCTGAAGCGTCTCCGCGTCCACGGTGGGCGCATCCGACAGCTTGAAATAGGAGTGGTTAATCAGATTGATCACCGTCTTCTTGTCGGTGGTGGCGCGCATGTCCACCCTGAGCGCATTGGTGCGGGTCAGCGTATAGGTGATGGTGACCTCGACCTTGCCCGGAAAACCCATGAAGCCGTCGGGATCGGTGTGGCTTAGAACCAGGCTGGGCTCGGTCCCGTCTTTCGGTGTGGCACGGAAGACCTGGCGGAAATAGGCCATGGTGCCGCCCTGATCCAGATTGCCATCCTTGTCGGGATCGAGGGCATAGCTTTTGCCGTCCAAGGTGATCTTGGCGCCGCGGATGCGATTGGCGAAGCGGCCGACGATGGCGCCGTAATGGCCGTTCGATTTGAGATAGTCGGCGCTGGTATAGTCCGTCAGGCTGTCAAAGCCCTGCACCACATCGGCGAACTTGCCGTTGCGATCCGGCGCCGTCAGCGACACCACCACGCCGCCATAGCTGCTGATGCGCGCTTGCATGCCGGCCGCATTGGTCAGGGTGAAGAGCTTGGCAGGGCGGCCGTCATCGGCGGTGACGCCCCAATCCTGCGCGGTGATTCCCGCCATGGCCGATGCAGGCAGCGACAAAAGTCCCAGCAAGACAACAGCCGCCAGCCTGTATGCAAAAGCCATCTTTCAGCCCTCCCGCGCCGCTGATCCAAACAATTGATTTCACTTGATAATTATTGCGGCCGCGACGCCCTTCCGGCGCCAAGCTTAGCCCCATGGCGGGGTTTGAACAAAAGCCTGTTTACGGGTCAAATTGCCGAAAGGGTGAGGGCGGGAAGATGCGGACAGGCTTCTGGTGCGGCGCGCTGGCGCTGGTGTTGCTGACAATGCCGGCGCGGGCGCAGACCGCCGTTTCCTCCGGCAAGCTGGTGGTGGATGCCCCGACTCTGACGGCCATTGGCGTGGAATGGAAAATCACCGGCGACGACAATCGCAATGCCACGGTCGAGGTCAGCTACCGCAAGAAGGGCGAGACCGCCTGGCACAAGGCGCTGCCGCTGCTGCGCGTCCATCATGAAGTGATCAACAGCGCCGAGCCGCCGTTCCGGCCCGTTGATCCCACACCCGCCAACCCCAATGGCGAGCGGGAAAATCCCTGGCACTACGACACCGGCAATATGTTTGCCGGCAGTGTGCTCAATCTGCAGCCTGACACCGATTATGAGTGCCGCTTTGTGCTGAGCGACCCCGACGGCGCCAGCGGCGAAAAAGAAAAGACCATCACCGTCCATACCCGGAAGGAACCGCAGCCCGCCGCGGGTGGGCGCACCTTCCACGTCTATCCCATCGGCTGGAAGGGGCCGATGCAGCAGCCCTCCTTCATCGGCCTGATGCGCGCCTATAACATGGGCTCATCGGCGTCGGATCACGACCATACCTTTCCGCCGCGTGTGCGCCCCGGTGACGTGATCCTGGTCCATGCTGGAACCTATATCAGCGATCGCTTCCATTACATGAACGGCATGCCCCATCCCGGCTATAACAATCTGGCGGCGGTGACCGACGGCACTTACTACCTCACCCAGAACGGCACGCCGGACAAGCCGATCGTGATCAAGGGTGCGGGCGATGGCGAAGTGATCTTCGATGGCGCGGGCAATGAAAATCTCTTCAACCTGCTGCATGCCAATTACAATTATTTCGAAGGCATCACGGTCAGGAACACCA
>Ga0134126_10004992_pt1 | contig 16576 bp, 13 predicted proteins | sample KB31752_FD_96881 | JGI IMG/M metagenome (GOLD analysis project Ga0134126, IMG submission 96881) | Terrestrial soil microbial communities with excess Nitrogen fertilizer from Kellogg Biological Station, Michigan, USA - KB3-175-2 | ecosystem: Environmental > Terrestrial > Soil > Unclassified ...
CGCGAACGGCAATGCCTTGCTTTGCATGATGACCCTCCTTGGTAACGAGCGCGCCGTGCACTCAGATGGCTTTTGGAATAGCACGGAATGTCTCAACCGCGCGTGAGGAATCCGCGAAAGCGCTTGTCGAATCGCCCAGCGGCCGTTCGTCGTCTGGATGAAGCCGGCCGCCGCCGGTCGCGAGGAAAAGCCCATGTTCATGAATCCCTACCTGTTTTTTGACGGCGATTGCGAAGCCGCCTTCAAGCTCTACGCGCAGACGCTGCGCGGCGAGATCGAAATGCTGTTGCACTACGGTGATGCCCCGGGCGGTGACGGCAATCCCGCGATGCGCGACCGCGTGATCCACGTCTGCCTCAAGTTCGGCGAGCAACGGCTGATGGGCTCGGATGCCTGTCCGCCGCAACATCCGTATCAGGCGCCGCAAGGCTTTTCGGCGTGCGTAAACGTGGATTCGGTGGTCGAGGCGCGACGCATCTTCGATGCGTTCGCCGAAGGCGGCACCGTGTTCGCGCCGCTCGACAAGACCTTTTTCGCGGAAGCCTGGGGCATGCTGGTGGATCGCTTCGGCACGCCGTGGATGGTCAACTGCGCGAAGGAGGGCTGATCCCTTATCCTTTGCTTCCTTCGAGAGGACGGAGCGCCGGCATGGCCTATCTGCTGCTGATCCTGGAACAGCGCGGCGATCGCGACGCGCGCACGCAAGCCGAAGGGCAGGCGGCGTACGACAGCATGTCGCGCTGGCGCGACAATCTGCGTGAGCGCGGATTGCTGCAAACCGCCGAAGCCTTGCGGCCCGATCGCGATGGCGTGCGTCTGTCCAAACGCAATGGCAAACGCACGCTGATGGACGGGCCGTTCGCCGAATCCAAGGAGATGGTCGGCGGTTTCTTCCTGCTTAATTGCAGGACGAAAGACGAAGCGGTCGCGATTGCGGAGGAATGCCCGGCGGCGGAGTACGCGACGGTGGAAGTGCGCGAGCTTGCGCCGTGCTACATACGCTAACTGCCGTTCGTCCTGAGTGTAGGCCGGGAGGGCCGGAGTCGAAGGACATGACGTTTCGACTTCGTTCGCTTCGCTCACTACGCTCAACGCGAACGGCTCTGGCCAAAGCTGCGGTTGATTCCGATGACGTGCTTGCCTCGAGCCGCCGATGCTGCTGTGATCGGCGTTCATGGCAAACACCGACATCCAGCGCAGCATCGAGGCCATCTGGCGGATCGAATCGCCGCGATTGATCGCGGGGCTCGCGCGCATGCTGCGCGACGTGGGGCAGGCCGAGGAGCTGGCGCAGGATGCGCTGGTCACCGCGCTGGAACGCTGGCCGGAAACCGGCGTGCCGGACAAGCCCGGCGCCTGGCTGATGACCACTGCCAAGCATCGCGCAATTGATCAGTTGCGGCGCAACAAGTTGCTCGCGCGCAAGCACGAACAACTCGGTTACGAAATCGAAATGGAGCAGCACGAATACGGTGCGGATACCCCGATGGATCCGGATGACGACATCGGCGACGATTTGCTGCGGCTGATCTTCACCGCCTGCCATCCGGTGCTGTCGGTCGAGGCGCGCGTCGCGCTCACGCTGCGGCTGCTGGGCGGACTCACTACTGCCGAAATCGCGCGTGCCTACCTGGTGCCGGAACCCACGATCGCGCAGCGCATCGTACGTGCCAAGCGCACATTGTCGAAGGCGCAGGTGCCGTTCGAGGTGCCGCGCGCGGAAGAACGCGCCGAGCGGCTTTCGGCCGTGCTGGAAGTGATCTACCTCGTCTTCAACGAGGGCTACACCGCCACCGCCGGCGAAGACTGGTTGCGGCCGGCGCTGTGCGAGGACGCGCTTCGGCTGGGGCGCGTGCTGGCCGGCTTGATGCCGGATGATCCGGAAGTGCACGGGCTCGTGGCGCTGATGGAAATCCAGGCGTCGCGTTCGCATGCGCGCGTGGATGCCGAAGGCGCACCGGTGCTGCTGCTGGAACAGAACCGCGCGCACTGGGATCGCCTGTTGATCCGGCGCGGCCTGGCCGCGCTCGCGCGCGCGGAAAAACTCGGCGGTGCAGACGGCGTATACGTATTGCAGGCGATGATCGCGGCGTGCCACGCGCGCGCTGCCACCCCCGAGCTGACCGATTGGGCGCGTATCGCCGATTTGTATGCGCAGCTCGCGAGGATCGCGCCGTCGCCGATCGTCCAGTTGAATCGCGCGGTGGCGGTGGCGATGGCGCAAGGGCCCGTGCGCGGGCTGGAAATGGTGGATGCGCTGCGCGCCGAGCCGATGCTCGAAAACTATCACTTGCTGCCGAGCGTGCGTGGCGATCTGCTGGGCAAGCTCGGTCGCCACGAGGAAGCGCGTGCAGAGTTCCAACGCGCCGCGTCGCTTGCGCAGAACGCGCGCGAACGCGATCTGCTGCTGCGGCGCGCGGCGGAATGCGCGTGCTGAAAATTTCTCCGCGCGTTCACGTGCATCTCACCGCACCCGCGACACACTCGCTGCGCAGTCGCAAGGAAGCAGGATGGGATGCGTGCCATCCATGTGGGCAAGGATGCCCACGGTGTGGTGGGGACGTCCCAATTGCGATTTATTGAAACCGAGACCCGCACCATCTGAATGAACTGTCGGCTGCCGCCGGGCGGACAGGTGAGATGGATTGCCCGCCGGCGACAACCGGCAGCGACCAACGGGTTCAGCGTCAGCGCTTGGAGTCGAGGCCCGGGATTTCTTCGCGCGCCAGATACTGCCGCACCACTTCGCCGGTATGCGCGCTCAACCAAGCGGCCATCGCCTGCTCCTCGCCGAGAATGCGCTCGCAGACGCTCGCGATCTCGTGTTCGCCGGCTGCTTCCGCCGCCGCGATCAGGATCGTGTATGACGCGATCTCCATGTGCTCGAACGAGTATCCCGCCAGTGTGCCCTTGATCACCTCGTCGCCCATCACGATGCCACCCACCGCTTGCATCATCGCCATCGCCTTGCCGCCGGTGTCTTTCAACGCGGAAGTGTCCTGACCCATGGATTGCAGACACTGTTCGACATCGCGAGCCTGGCGTCGCGTTTCGGTGATGTGCTGTTCAATGCGCGATTTCAGCTTCGGAAAATGCTCAAGCCTGGCAGCCTGGCCCTTGAGCATGGCTTCGGCCTGCACTTCCATGGCGTGCGCATCGCGTAACCAGTCGGCCAGTTCTTTCCTGGCGTGACTCATGCCCGCGTGCATGGAAGAAGGTGTCTTGCGTTCCAGAGGGCTGCCTTGCGGGGTGAAGTTGGTGTTCATGCGGCACCTGCCCACCGGGCATCGGGATTGTTCGGGTTTATCCTGGTTCGCCGTTTCATGGTTTCCGCATTCCCGTCGACCGGTGAGCTGCATCCAGCGCCGCCGGCGACTTTTGGGACGGGCGCTGGTTGGCCAATCGCAAGAGCTGTGCCATCGTGATTGTCATGCGTGCCGTCGCGCGCACGCGCGTATCCGTAATTCTTCCGGGTAAGTTGGAAATTTTTTTGCAGAGATGCGCAAAGCGGCGCGAAGAGATCGCCTTCACCGTCGAAATCGATAATCGGATGCTCTGTGCGGCCAGGAAAGAGCAGGTGAACAGACAGGAAGCGCGACCGGCGCCTGGCAGCGCCATCGCAATCTGCATTGTCGCGGCGGTGATTGCGGTTATGTTTGTTTCCGCGATGCTGCCGTCGCCGCTTTATCCGCTCTACCGCAAAGCCTTCGGCTTCGGCGGTCTGACGCTGACGCTGATCTACGCGATATACGTGCTGGGCAACCTGATTGCATTGCTGATCTTCGGGCGGCTTTCCGACCAGATCGGTCGGCGTGCCGTCATTCTGCCGGCCATCGGGCTCGGCGTTGGCGGCGCGATCGTTTTTGTGTTCGCTGCGAGCACCACTTGGCTGTTTCCCGCTCGTATCCTGAGCGGGCTCGGCAACGCGCTCGCAATCGGGACGATCACCGCCTGGCTGACCGAGTTGCATCCGCGCGATGACAAAGCGGTCGGCGCCACCATTGCAATCGCCGCCAATGTTTCCGGATTGGCCATCGGCGCATTGTTGGCGGGGCTGCTGGCCCAGTGGGCGCCTTGGCCGTTGCGACTACCTTGGCTGGTATATCTGGCAATGTTGGTCGCGGCCGGTCTCGTTGCGCTGCGCGTGCCGGAAACCGTGCGGGCACCCGTGCGACGATGGAAGGAGGTGTCGCTGCGACCGCGCGTCGGAATCCCCGACGACATCCGCTTGCGGTTCATTGCGCCCGCGGTCACCGCCTTCGCCATTTTTGCGCTGTTTGGATTCTACGCCGCCCTGATACCCGGCCTGCTCGGCACGAGCCTGGGTCAGAAATCGCCGCGGGTGGCAGGGGAGGTGTTGTTCGAGTTGAGTGCGATCATCGCGGTTCTTACCATCGCAACGCGCACCTTGCAAAGCCGCGTCGCGATGTTCAGCGCATTGATACTGCTGCTGCCAAGCCTGGCGCTGTTGCTGATCGCGCAGGTTCTGCATTCATTGCCGGTGTTGCTGGGTGCAACCGCATTGGCCGGCATCGCCATCGCGCTGGGCTATCGCGGCAGCCTGGAAGTAGTCAACGGCATCGCGCCCGCCGAGAGGCGCAGCGAAGTCGTTTCGATCTATACGGTGTTCTGCTTCCTCGGCAATTCCGTTCCGGTGATCGGGGTGGGAGTGTTGTCGCTCTGGGTCAGTTCGCTGACCGCGCACGTGGTGTTCGCGATCGTGATCGGCCTGCTTGCGGCGCTCGCATTCGCAGCCGGCCTGAAGTTCGCGCGACATTGAAGTGTTGGCAGGTGGACTCGCGAATGTCAGCTCTGCGCGATTGATCGCCACGATTTTTCTCTGGCTGTGATTACCACATGTGCGTGGTTGCCCGAATCACAAGATCCGGAGTGTTGCAGACACCGGGAACGGAGATACTTGCCCGCAAGCAAACCACCGCAAGGACACAGCATGGCCTATTCCATATGCGGGCTCCCCGTGGCGCCCTTCAAACCATTGTTCGGGTTGCCGAGCGAGGAACTGGCCAAACACCATGTCGTCCGCATGACGGCGGACGCTCCGATCGGTTATCCGTGTCGCGTACTTCTGGTCGACGCGTCTCCGGGAGATACGTTGCTGCTCTTGAACCACGAGTACCAGCCCGCGCGCACTCCCTATCGCGGCCGCCATGCGATTTTCGTCAATGAAGCGGCCACCGAACCCGCCCGCTTCTTTGACGAAATTCCGCCAGCACTGAGAATTCGCAAAGCCCTCTCGGTGCGCGCCTTCGACCGCAACGACATGATGATCGACGCCGATGTCGTTGCCGGCTTCGATGTCGAAGAACTCGTGTTGCGTTATTTCAAGAACCCGGCGATCGCTTATCTTCATGCGCATAACGCCGGGCGCGGTTGTTTTGCCGCACGGATCGATAGAAACTGAGGCGACGGTTGGCGTCGCTTCGTGAGTTCAAACAGGATGATCGCGCAAAAAGTAGCGCTCAGGTACGTCATGAGCGGCAGGCACTGAATCGTTCCGGAGCTCGAACGCGCGGCCGCGACGAATCCCGCAGGCGGATGGGAAACGCCGTCGAGGAAAAAGCAATTGCTCACGGAGTGTCAGGCTGCCCGCCGGCGGCTTCCCGGCCAAGTTTTTCGTCACAGCGCGGGTCGCTGCTGCCATGAAGCATGGGACGTGCAGAATTTGCGGGCTGCCATTTAGGCCATCCAGTCTTTTGGCGTCTTCAGAAAGGCCGGCTTCATCAGCGGCAATTCCGCGAAGTAGCTCAAGGCGTCGCGTTGTCTCAACTCACCGTGGCGGGCACGGCCTTTTCCCCGATCCAGGTGTCGATCGGTTGTGCCTCCGAGTAGAGGAATCCCTGCACTTGGTGGCAACCCATCTCGCGCAGCAGGTCGCGTTGTGCCGCGGTTTCCACACCCTCGGCAATCACCTTGATGGATATGGCCCGTGCCATGGCGAGGATTGCGCGGATCACGGCGCTGTTGTTGCTTTCACCGTCGGTGAGGTTGGCGATGAAGGAGCGGTCGATCTTGAGCGCCTGCAGTGGATACTGGTGCAGGTAGGACAATGAGGAGTAGCCGGTGCCGAAATCATCCAGCGAGATGCTGATGCCGGCCGAGCGGAACGCGTGCAGGATACGCCGGACCGCCGGCGTGTTTTCCAGCAGCGCGCGCTCGGTCACTTCCACATGGAAGCGTGACGGGGGCACAGCGTAATCGGCCAAAAGATCGAGCAGGCGCTGGTCGAGATGTGGATTGTGGAAATGTCGCGCGGACAGGTTGACGCCGACGAAGGCACCGCTGTTGCCGGCAAGCGCATTGGCGTCGTGGCAGGCCTGCTCGAAAATCTGCCAGTCGATCGCCTCGGACACCCCGGTGTCTTCGGCCACGCCAAGGAACTCGCCCGGCAGCAGGATGCCACGTTCGGGATGGCGCCAGCGCATCAAGGCTTCGTAACCGATCACGTCGCCACTTTCGAGGTTGATGATCGGCTGGTAATACGGAACGAATTCTTTGCGCGCCAAGCCACGACGCAGATCGTTTTCAATCTCGAGTGCCGACATCGCTTCGCGGCGCAAGCCGTGATCGAAGACGATGTAACGGCGCCGCCCCTGCGACTTCGCGCGGTACATCGCCGAATCGGCGTCCCGCAGCAATTCGTCCGAGTTCTGGTAATGCGACGCAACCAGCGTGATGCCGATGGACGTGGACGTGAAGATTTCCCGTGAGGCCAGGTGGAACGGCGCGTTCAGTTTCTCGATGATGCGCGTGGCGACAAGACTGGCCTCTTGGGTGGTGCTCACGTGTTCCAGCAAGACGCTGAACTCGTCACCGCCCAGGCGCGCCACCACGTCGTGGGCTTTCACGCAGGCGCGAATGCGTTTACCGACCTGCACCAGCAGGTCGTCGCCAATCAAATGTCCCATCGAATCGTTGATGATCTTGAAGCGGTCGAGGTCCAGAAATAACACCGCGAAGCTTTCGTGTCTTGACGAATGAAAACGATCCAGCGCGCGATCGAGGCGTTGCATCAGGTGCGCGCGGTTGGGCAGGCTGGTCAGTGAGTCGTGCAGCGTTTCGTATTTAAGGCGATTCTCGATGCGTTCGCGTTCGATGATCTGCGCGCGCAGGTCGCGGGTGCGGTCGTCGACGCGATGCTCGAGTTCGGCGTAAGCGCGCCGCAGCGACTCCGCGGCGCGGATGCGTTCCAATGCCGTGGCGATGTGGTATGAAACAAAGGTGAGCAGTTCCTGGTCGCGCGACGTGTAGAGTTTGTCCTGTGAATAGCTTTGCACGGCCAGTGCGCCGATCGTGTGCTCGCCGCATACCAGAGGCACGCCCAACCAGCACACCGCGTCATCGTTGCCCATCGTGACTTCGCCGGAATCGTGCAGCGCGACGAGGGTATCCACATCGGCCAGGAATGCCGTGCCGCGCCGCATCACATATTCGGTCAGGCCATTGCCGAACTTGCGGGTTTTGACTGCGCCTCCGTGTTCGTCCACGTAGTACGGGAATGTGAGTTCGGCGCCGTCTTCCGTGACCAGCGCGATGTAGAAATTGCGGGCATCCAGCAGGTCGCCGACAATGCCATGCACCGCGCCAAAAAAGTTTTCGATGCTCTCGGTGCTGCTGGCCAGTTCGGCAATCCGGAACAGCGCCTTCTGCAAGCGCTCGCCGCGCTGGCGTTCACGAACTTCCTGCTGCAGGGCTTGGGTGCGCTCGTTGACGCGGTGTTCCAGTTCGGCGTGCGCGAAACGGCGCTCCAGCGCAGTCTGGATGTGCTGGGCCACGTAGATCAGCAGGGTCTTGTCTTCCTCGCTGAAGTGATGCGTATCGTCATAGCTCTGCACCACCACGCAACCGACCACTTCGGCGCCGTGCAGCAATGGCACACCAAGCCAGTCCAGGCTTTTTACGCCGGTTGAATGAAAGGGGCCGCTGGCCTGCTGCATCAGTTGCTCCTCGCAACCCATCAGCGGTTTGGCATCGTTGATCACGTACCAGGTTGGGCCGTGCAGGATATCGCGCATCGGCAACTCAGCATCCGGAGCGGGAACATCCAAATCGGCAACATCGGCGAAGTAGGGAAACCGCACGCTGTCCTTGTGTGCGTCATAAAGCGCGATGAAGAAATTCTCGGCATACATCAATGTGCCGACGATCCGGTGCAGCGCAGTGAACATCCGGGCGATATCGGTGTCGGCCGAACTGGCCTGATCGGCAATCGCGTACAGCGCGTGCTGCAGCTTTTCGGCACGGCCAAGGTGGGCGTTGGATTCCTTCAGTGCATTCTGTCGTGCCAGCGCATCGGTGCGAGCCGTGATGAGCTGGGCGGCCGCGCGCAGCAACGGGCTGCGATTGCTGTGCGGCGTGGCGATCAAGACTTCGTGACGCGACAAAGGAATCTGGAATTGACGTCCGGACGATTCCATGAACGCAGGTTTTGCGTTGCGCGCGCAGCGCTGGATCAGGCTACCCGGTGCGAGTTCGCGCAGCAAATCGCAGGCCGCCGTGGCAACGGCGTCCAGGTCCTGTGCCGCCCAAAGTCTGCTGCTGGCCCGCAGCATGGCTGCAGCCGGTGCTTCCGCGTGCTTGGCGGTCACCGATAATTTTCGGACGTTGCTTGCCATTAAAGTGCCCCTGCTCATGTGACACAAGCGTAACCTCGGGCATTTATGAACATGCGTGTTTAGGTCGCAGATTGCACGCGATTTGTGTGATTTTTGGTTACGTGCGATGCGGTGACACGGCAGCTTCAGCGCTTGAGGCCGCGCGCTATCCGGAAAAATTCGATCTGTTCTGGATCTCGCAGAACTGTCACGATTCGAAGGATCCGTTCATGGGCCGGTGGACATGGCGGCATTCAATCGTGCTGTCCACGCGGCCTTGAAGTCAGGTGACGTATACATTGTGCTGGATCACGTGGCTGCACCGGGCTCGCCCGCCAATGTCACCGATACCCTGCATCGCATCGAGCCGTCCGTGGTGCGCCGCGATGACACCAGCCCGCCGAAAAATTGTGGATGCGAAAGGACGCGAGTCAATGGCAACGCCAGCGGAGGCACGGAGCAATCGACGCTTCATCGCCGAAATGCTGGGCCAAAAAAAACGCCTGGAAGACTATCCCGATCGTGTAGCCCCGAACCTGGTAATGCATGAGCCCCGGGTGCTGCCGTTCGGGGGCACCTACACGGGTCTTGCGGATTTCCAGCGTTTCTACGGCAAGGTGCGCGAGTACTACGATTTCGAGACGTGGCAACTCATCGACGTAGTGGGCGATGACGAGATCGTTTTCTCGACTTCGCAAGTCCGGGTGGCCAGGCGCGACACCATGATGTACATCGCCGAACGCTTCCGGTTTTCAGGCACGACGCTGGTCGAGGTTCGCGTTTTCATTTGCGACGCGAGCACAAGCCAGAACAATCAATAGTCGCAGCGTCTGAATCTCGAATTCCCGAACGGATAATCACGAGGACAGGAACGATTTTTGCGGTGATGAGAGACAACACTTTCGATCCGGAGAAACTCGCACGGGGCAGGGGCAATATCGCCGAATTCCAGGCGGCGCACGCCGCGCGACCCGGCTACCGCGGAAGCATCGTCGTTGATGTCGGCGCAGGCAGGCAGATAGCGCTTACGCTGTGGCATTCCGAACAAGAAGCCGAAGCCGCGCGTATCGCGCTAGGGCCCGTAATCCAGCATGCTCTCGTGCCGCTGATGGCGAAGTCATCCACGCTCGTCGGCGTGTTGCGGCCGCGACCCCACGCGCGCACGGTGGACACGCTGCAGCCGAGAAACGCCGCACACGCAGGCCGGCTCATCGGGCACGACAGGCGCAACTCGCGGAAGCCTTCGGGAGAGATCATCCAGCGCCGGCGACGGGGGGCGAACGGTGCGCGGCATGGCGCGACCGAAGCAAGCCGGGCTTGGGTTTGCATCCTCGTGAATTGACGAGAATGTCTATTATGTCAAATTATATAAAACGATTCGCGCGACGCAACCGGTTCTAGTGCGCGAGGTCATTTCCGGCTCGCCCCCCGCCTCCAGCCCTGCTCCGGCACTCAGCGCTCGAACAGCGCCATCCGCAGGCTCTTGCGAAGGTCGTTCATGCCGAACGGCTTGTACAGCACCGGCGTGCCTTGGAACGGAGCCGGCAGGGTTTCCATCACATGGCCGGTGACGAACACGAATTTCTGGCTGCGCTCAAGCATCGCCTCGGCAACCGGATAACTCAGTTCGCCGTTCAAGCTGATGTCGAGCAAGGCGACATCGAACTGTCGCGACGTGGCGAGTTCCAGCGCATCGTCGAACAACATCGCGGTGCCGGCAACCTCGCAACCCATTTCAGCCAACGATTCCTGCATCAGCATGCTGATGCGCACGTCGTCCTCGATGATGAGCACGCGCCGGCCCTTCATGTCCTTTTGCAGATTGCTGATCATCCGTTATCCGCGATTTCTTGCAACGGAGCCCGGATTGTGCACGACAAACCCTCCGGTGCGAAGTCCAATTCGATCTCGCCCTGAATTTCCTGCGCCAGACCTTCCTCGATCGAGCGCGTGCCGAAGCCGCGCCGGCGCGGCGGTTCCACCGCGGGGCCGCCGCTTTCCCTCCAGCGAAGGCAGAACCTTCGGTTCGCGCCGCCGGAGATCTCCCAGCGTACATCCACCTGGCCTGTCTGGTTGGACAGCGCGCCATATTTGGCGGCATTGGTGGCCAGTTCATGCAGTGCCAGCGACAGGCCGACCACCGCGCGGGCGTTGATTCGCACATCCGGCCCGTCGCAGCGGATGCGCGCCGAATCCCCGTTGTCGCCATAAGGCCCGAGCGCCTTGGCGACCACTTCGCGCAGTGCGCCGCCGCTCCAGTTTCCCGCAACCAGCATGTCGTGCGCCCGCGCCAAAGCCACCAGCCGCAGTTCCAGCGCGTCGCGCGCCTCCTCCATGCTCGCCGACTGGCGCAGCGTCTGCATCGCGATCGATTGCACGATCGCCAGCGTGTTCTTGACGCGGTGGGTCAGTTCCTGGGTCAACAGTGCCTGTCGTTCCTGTGCGCGGCGCAGTTCGGTGTTGTCGCGGAATATCTTCAGGTAACGGTCACGCTTGTATCCGACCATCGGCAGCATCAGGCCGGAGCCCCAGAAGCGCGTGCCATCCTTGCGCATGTGCCAGCGCTCATCGGCGGCGCGGCCCTTCTCGCGGGCGCGCGCCATTTCCTGCTCCAGCACGCCTGCCGCACGATCTTCCGGTGTAAAGAAGATGCTGCCCGGTTTGCCGACCGCTTCGCGTTCGGAAAATCCGAGCAGGCGTTCGGCACCGACATTCCAGCTGGTGATCCGCCCTTCCGCGTCGAAGGACACGATCGCATAATCCCTGGCGCTATCCATGATCCGCTGCAGGCGCGTTTCGCTTTCGCGCAGCGCCGCTTCGGAAAGGATCATTTCTGTGGTTTCAAGCGCGGTGACGAAGACGCCTGCGACATTCCCCATCGCATCGCGCAGCGGGCTGTAGCAGAAGGTGAAATACGCCGAGGCAAGCGTATTGTCGCGTTCGGGGATCATCTCCAGGTTTTCAGCGAACACCCCCTCGCCGGTGGCCATTACCCGCTCGGCAAGCGGGCCGATCTCCGGCCACACATCGCTCCATGCCTGCCGCGCAGATTTGCCAAGCGCATCCGGATGCTTGGCGCGCAGGATCGGTATGCAGGCATCGTTGTAGAACTCGATGAGCTCCGGACCCCACCACATGTAAGTTGGAAACTTCGAATCGAGACAGATCGCCAGCGCCGTCCGCAACGGTTGCGGCCATTGTTCCACCGTGCCCAAAGCTGTCTTCGACCAGTCCTTGTGCCGGATGAGTTGCGCCATCTCGCCGTGCGCGGGAAGAAAATCGAAACCGCGGTCGCGATCGCGAGGTGTTCCGGAAGCGCGTGTGCGTCGTTTGAAGATGGTCACGGCACCCCTGCCCCCGGCATTTCGTGCCTCTCAGTGGCGTGCTTGGGTAGGTGCCGCATCCATCAATTCCTGATCAAACCGTGCTTTGCCGCATGCCCGGATTTCGTGAGCGGCAAGCGCTGCTTCGCTTCCATGCGTATTCGCAAGCCCCAGCATCGCCACCGCTTCGTGACGAACAGGTGACAACGTGAGTAGCGACTGGCCAACCCGGACGAACTCGCCCGTATGCTGGCACTGCCAAACCCGTCTTCCAGGCGAACGCCCGGATGACACCATTCAGGAAACATTCGCCGATGCCGAACATGCCGAACACGCGCACCCTGCGCCAGCGTTACCAGCGGATCGCCCCGTTTTACGATTTGCTGGATGGCGCCTTTGAATACGGGCGCTATCGACACATCCGGCCGCTGCTTTTTCGCGGGCTTGGCGGGTGGATTCTGGATGCCGGCGTCGGCACCGGCCGCAACATGTTGAGCTATCCCGCGGGGTCCGACGTGGTCGGTGCGGACCTCAGCCCGGCGATGTTGCGGCGCGCCGAGCGCCGACGCGCGGCATCGCGTGCACGCGTGCAGCTCATGGAAATGGATGTCATCCAGCTTGCATTGGCGGATGCGTCGTTTGACGCCGTGGTCGCGAGTTTTCTGTTCTGCACCCTTCCCGATGCATCGCAACTGCCTGCTTTGCGGGAACTCGCGCGCGTGATGAAACCAGGCGGCGCGATCCGGCTGCTGGACTATGTGCGCCCGCATCGCGGCACACGGCGTTTATTGACGAGGCTGTGGCAACCTTGGGTGCACTGGGCGTACGGCGCAAGTTTCGATCGCGATACGGAGCGGTACATTCCGATGGCCGGCTTGCGCGTGCGCCGGGCGGATTTCGTGGTGGCGGATTTGATACGGTTGATCGAAATTGAACGGCAACCGTGATGGTTCGTGCATGCGCGACTGCTATGCCGATGCGCCTACGTCTTTGCCGCAAGCAGCCGCTGCATCGTGGAGGTCAGCGCGTCCATCGAGAGGGGCTTGCCGATGTGCGCGTCGAAGCCGGCACGCAACGCGCGTTGCACGTCGTTGGGACGGGTGAAGCCGGTCATCGCGACCAGCGGCACCCGCGCGCCCTTGGGCAGCGCCCGCAGACGCTGCGCCAATTCGTAGCCATCCATGTTCGGCATGCCGATGTCGGCGAACACGATGTCGTAGCGCGTATCTTCGACCAGAGCCAGCGCCTGTGCGCCGTCCCTGGCGACGTCCACGCTGGCGCCTTCCAGCTCCAGCAATTGCGCCAGGGTCTGCAGGGCCTCGACCGCATCGTCGGCGATCAACACCTTGCGGCCTTGCCAGAGCCCCCCTTCCTGGGCCTCGCTGGCTGGCAATGGTGGCGCGTTGAGCGCGTCGTATTCGTAAAGCGGCAGCCACACGCTGAAAGTCGAGCCGTGGCCGATGCCTTCGGATTGGACGTTTATGCGTCCGTTATGCCGTTGCACCAGTTGCTTGACCAGTGCCAGCCCGATGCCCAACCCGCCCTTGCCGCTGAGCGCGCGATTGGGCGCCTGCCCGAACATTTCGAAGATGCGCGGCAGAAAATACGGCTCGATGCCCTGCCCGGAATCCTGCACGCTCAGGCGCGCGAGATTGTCCTCCACCGACACGCGCACCAAAATCCTGCCGCCGGCGGGCGTGAACTTGATCGCGTTGCTCAACAGGTTCCAGACGATCTGTTCCAGCCGCGCGGGGTCGGCGCGCACGATCACCGGATGTTCCGGAAGCTCGCAGGATAATTCGAGCGCGGCGGTTGAGGAATCGGCGCTGGCGACATCCACGATGCCGCACGCAATGGCGCCGATATCCACCGCTTCCATGTGCAGCACCAGTTTGCCGGTGCGGATGCGCGAGATATCCAGCAGATCGTCGATGATCTTGCTCTGGCCGCGGATGGCGCGCCGGATCATCTGCAATGCCAGATCCATTTGCGGCGAAACGCTCGTCCTTGGCAGCCGTGACAGCAGATCGGTATTGACGCTGATCAGGTTCAACGGGTTCTTCAACTCGTGCGAGATCACCGCCAGGAAGTCATCCTTCAGGGCGCTCGCAGCTTCCACTTCGCTGCGCAATTCACTGCCGGTGCGCGACTGCTGCCTTGCCGCGTCGGAATCGCGCAATTCGCGGCGGGTGGTGTTGCGCACGATCTTGACGAAGCCGTGGCCGTTGTCGTCGATGCGGCTGAGCACGCCGCTGCAGAACACATGTTCGCCCTGCATGGTGAGATGCCAGCGCGCCACCTCGATGTGGCCGCTTTCGGCGGCTTCTGCCAGTTCGGTTTGCGGCACATTGGCAGCGACGTCTTCCGGTGTGAACAGGCGCTCGAAATTCTGATTGAGCATGGCCTCGCCCGGATAACCGAACAGCGTTTCCGCACCGGAGTTCCAGGCGGTGATCCGGCCGGCATCGTCGAGCACGATGATGGCGTAATCGTGCGTGGCCGCCGCGGCAAGCCGCAGCTTGTCCTCGCTGGCGCTGATCTGCTGCTCGGCATGGTGGAGGCCGGTGACGTCGAAGAAAGTGAGCACCGCGCCATCGATGCGGTTTTCCGCGGTGCGATACGGCAGCACGCGCGCGATGTACCAGCGCCCGTCGACGCTGCGCACCTCCCGTTCGGCCGGACGCAGCGCCTGGAATGCCGCAGCGGCATCGTCGGCGAGATGCGGATATTCCAGGCGGCTGGTGATATCGAGCAGGCTGCGGCCGACGTCGCCGGTGATCAGGTTGAACAGATCCGCCGCGCGCGGCGTGTAACGCTTGATGCGCAGCCCGGCATCCACGAACAGGCTGGCGACATCGGTGGAACCGATGAAATTCTGCAGATCATCGTTGCTCTTGGCCAGTTCCTCCACCTTGGTCTTCAACTCGTAATTGACGGTGGTCAGTTCCTCGTTGACCGACTGCAATTCCTCCTTGCTGGTTTCCAGTTCCTCGGTGGTCGAACGCAGTTCCTCGTTGAGCGCCTGCAGCTCCTCGTTTGAGGCTTTCAATTCCTCGTTGGAAGTTTCGTACTGCTCAGTGGTGGTTTGCAGGCGCTCGCGCGTGCGTTGCAGTTCTTCTTCCATGTTGAGCAGCACGCTGCTCTTGTCCTGGCCCGGGATCGGCTCGAGGCTGGGCCCGAGCGCGTCTTCCACTTCATCGAACAGCACCAGCACGAATTCGGCATTTGCTTCCGGGTCGCGGAACGGTCGCGCAACGATATTGACGAAACGCGCGGGCTTGCCATCCTCCTCGATCTTGACCCGCGCCTCGACGCTTTTATTGGTGTGGATCGCCTGGAACAGCGTGCTGCGCAGATCGATGCGCAGGGCCGGTTCAATCACCGCCACCAGATTGTGGGTGGGCTCGCCGCCGCCGAAACGCAGGTAGCGCCCGGCATGCTCGGAGGCATGCACGATGTTGGAGTCGCGATCCACGATCACGCTGGGCGGCGCGTAGAACTCCAGCACGCGCTGATGCACGTCGGCGAACGAGAAGCCGCGTTGATCGCGGGTTGCCCGCGCGCCCTGCCCTGCGGGCGCGGGTTTGCCGTCTATCCGTAGCGGCAGCGTGGCGAGGCGGGTGCCGCGCGCCAGGGCGCGCGCACGATAGATATGGTGTTTCTTGTCCACCACCTCGAAATGCTGGGCGGCCGCGTCCGCCGATTCCGAATTGCCGAGGAACAACCAGCCACCGGGGCGCAATGCAAAATGGAACATCTCCAGCAGCCGGCCCTGGATTTCGCGATCGAGATAAATCAGCAGATTGCGGCAACTGATCAGGCTGGTGTTGGAGAACGGCGGATCGCGCAAGACGTTGTGCAGCGCGAACAGCACACGATCGCGGATCCCCTTGTTGACGCGATAGCGGTGCTGCTCCTTGGTGAAGAACTGGCGCAGCCGCGCCGGCGCCATGTCGGTGATGATCGATTCCGGATATACGCCCGCGCGCGCGGTCGCAATCGCCTTATCGTCGATATCGCTGGCAAAGACCTGATAAAGGGGCGGGGCATTCAGCGTATCGGCGTGGTCGGCCAGCAGCATCGCGAGCGAATAGGCCTCCTCGCCGCTCGCGCAGCCCGGCACCCATACGCGCACCTGTTCGGGTGGACGGGTTGCCTCGAACAGTTGCGGAACGATTTCGCGTTCCAGCGCTTCGAAAGCTTCGCGGTCGCGGAAGAAATTGGTGACGCCGATCAGCATGTCGTCCAGCAGCGTCTTGTTTTCATCCGGATGCGTGCGCAGGAATTCGCGGTAGCCGGGCAGGTCTTTCACCAGGTTCACCTGCATGCGCCGCTCGATCCGGCGCAGCACGGTGGCGCGCTTGTAATGGCGGAAATCGTGGCCGGAACGCGCCGCGAGGATCTCCAGGATTTCCTGCAAGGCGTGCTCGGCTTCCGAGCGCGTATCCACCAGCACGGGCAGCACCGGCTCGGCGTCGGGCTCGGGTCTGGGCAACCGGATTTCGCGCGCATTGCGCCACCACCCGACCAGCTTGTCGGGTATCTCGGCTACCGGCAGCACGAAATCGATGTGCTCGCTGGCGATCGCGTTGCGCGGCATGTCTTCGTATTCGGCATCTTCCGGCGTCTGCGCGAAGGTGA
>Ga0134126_10004993_pt1 | contig 16575 bp, 12 predicted proteins | sample KB31752_FD_96881 | JGI IMG/M metagenome (GOLD analysis project Ga0134126, IMG submission 96881) | Terrestrial soil microbial communities with excess Nitrogen fertilizer from Kellogg Biological Station, Michigan, USA - KB3-175-2 | ecosystem: Environmental > Terrestrial > Soil > Unclassified ...
AAACGTTGGGAACGGTTGTGATCACCGTCATATTGTATTCCCTTTCAAGCCTTTCCTGCACAATTTCCATGTGGAGCATTCCAAGGAAACCGCAACGGAACCCGAAGCCAAGGGCAGCAGAAGTTTCAGGCTCAAAAACTAGGGAAGCATCATTGAGCTGCAATTTGTCCATAGCATCCCGGAGTTCCGCATAATCCTCCGTATCAACGGGGTAAATCCCTGCAAAAACCATGGGTTTTACGTTCTCGAAACCTTTGATAATTTCCTGGGTGGGGCGGTCGCGGTGCGTAATGGTATCGCCTACTTTTACTTCTTTGGCAGACTTAATGCCAGATATTATATAGCCCACATCACCCGCTTCAATGGTTTGTTCGGGTTGTTTATCTAACCGCAGGATGCCAATCTCTTCCGCGATATATTCTTTCCCGGTATTTACAAATTTTACAATATCGCCCTTATTTAGCCTACCATTAAATATCCTGAAATAAGCGATAATGCCACGGTAGGAATTAAAAACGGAATCAAATATCAATGCCTGTAGCGGCGCTTCCGAATTTCCTTTGGGTGCAGGGATGCGGTTGATAATAGCATCCAGGATGTCGTCAATGCCCAAACCTGTTTTGGCGCTGGCAAGGACAATATCTTCGGGTTTGCAGCCGATCAGGTCAATGATCTGGTCTTTCACCTCCTCAACCATTGCGCCGGGCAGGTCCACCTTGTTTAAAACGGGAATGATCTCCAGGTCCTGTTCGAGGGCCAGAAAAAGGTTTGATATCGTTTGGGCCTGTATTCCCTGGGCAGCATCTACCACCAGCAACGCCCCTTCGCATGCTGCTATGGCGCGACTCACTTCATAAGAAAAATCCACATGGCCGGGGGTATCTATGAGGTTCAGTTTGTACTTCTTGCCATGATGCACATAGTCCATCTGTATGGCATGGCTCTTAATGGTAATACCGCGCTCCCGCTCCAGGTCCATATCATCCAGAAGTTGCTCTTTCATTTCCCGTGAAGTGACCGTGGCCGTAGTTTGCAGCAGCCTGTCAGCAAGGGTACTCTTTCCATGATCTATATGGGCTATGATACAGAAATTACGGATATTCTTCATGAAGGAAGCGGGAAATAAAGTGCAAAGGTACACAGGATTTAGGGAATTTTAAGATACACAGGATAACTGGAAGGGGAAGAAGTTCTACTTTTTGAAAAAGTGGAACTTCTACACATCCCTAACCCTTCTTATTAGAAGGGAATATACAGCACTGTGTTTCAGTAAGATGGTTTGCGATGCTGGTTCATTATGTAAAATTCTCTTTGGAAAACCCACGCAGTCAAACTCCTTCCGGCACATTCCCTTCTAAAAAGAAGGGTTAGGGATGTGTGAATGGACATTGCTAAGAAGGTGAAGTACTGCTTTAAAAGTAGGGTTTACCTACAGATCATAACCTTGCTCACATCCGAGCTATGTGCAGTCTCAATGTTTATAAGGTACAAACCATCGGGAATTGCTGCACAGCCCATTAGTGGCAGGCTGATATTTTCTCCCGCCTTGGCAGTATAGGGCCATGAGGCAACCAGTTTCCCCATCATATTCATGAGTCTGATGTTTCCAGTACCAGACTCATTCATTTGTATATTGACAACATCCTTAGTAGGGTTGGGATATATTTTGAAGGAGGCTTGAGTTGATCGCGGAATAATGCCCGAGGTTGAATCAATAGTAAGCGTATAGATGGCGTTTGGAATGGTATCCAACGAATCATTGCCTGATATGGCTTTTCCACCTGTCGGCCATACAATGATAATATTGACAGCTCCTTTCTGGAAAAAGGCTTTAGTTAGAACAAAGGAATCCTCAACTGTTTCTGTACCTTCCCATCCCATACCGCTCAATAGAATGGCATGGGAAAAATCAACTTTACCCTCATTTACTGTACCTACCCCGGCATTATAATTAAAATAATAAGTGCCTCCAGGGAATGTATCTGGCTGGTAATTGGTCCCGACCAAAGGGAAAGCCCCATCGTTTTGCAGGTGAATTGTAACTTTGGCCATCTGACCAATTTTTGCAGGATTTGGCGAAATAGACATGCTTGTGATATCTATATGAAACTTCTTTTGTGCGCTCAAAAGACTAACGTAACCAAACGCGAAAACAAACAGGAGTAATACTTTTTTCATAGCTTTCTGAAATATATCGGTAAAGATACGCATCATTTTTGAAAATTTGCATTATATTTCACGAAAATCTTACGCTTTCAAAATTAGTAGTATTATATGGATTCATTGCTTGAGATCATTAAAAACCTGAAGAAAGAAGAGATCAGGAACTTCAAAATTTACGCCAAACGCTTTCACAGGCAGGAAGATATAAAGATTACATCTCTATTTGATCTTATCCGTTCAGGTTCTTATGACGATGACGAAAAGGGAATGATTTCAAAGCTTTTTGTACAGGATAAAGATGTTTCAAATGCTTATTACCGTCTTAAAAACCGTTTGAAAACCGAACTTGAAAAGAGCCTGTTGAACCTGCATCATAACCTGGATGAAAAAATTGAAACCATCAACCTCATTACCTTATCAAGTATCTTTTCATATAAAGGGCAATATGATCTTTCATTTCACTATTTGAGAAAGGCTGAAAAAACAGCCCTTCACAATGAATTTTATGACCTGCTTGATTTTATATACAGCCAGATCATCGAACTGACCTATAACTTTAATTTTGATGAAGTCAACCCGCTTGAATATATCGAAAAAAGAAAAGAAAATACGCGCAAGAACAGTGTTTTCATGGAGGCCAATAATGCAATTGCAGCAGTTAGTTACAGCCTAACCAAATCAAACCTTAAAAATGCGGAGGATATAGATTATACCCTTCAGAACACACTGCGAGAATTGAATATTGCTAATGAGGTTTACAATATTCCGAACGTGAAACTTAAAGTACATTATTGTATTCGTAGTATTCTTTTCCAAAATAAGGATTTTGCAAGGCTTGAAAGGTATCTCATTGAATCATTTAGCACTTTTGAAGAAGATAAAATTTTTACCAAGAGTACACACTTGCCTAAAATTTCGTTGATTAGCTGGATAGTTAATACATTGATGGTCAATAAGAAATGGGCTGATGTTATTGTGTACACAGAGCGATTGCACGTAGAACTATTTAAATATAATAAGCTCTACTACGATAACTTTATATGGACTTATTATCAAAGCCTTATTACAAGCTATATTGCCTCAAACCAGCTTGAAAAGGCTGTTCAACTTCTTGAGCAAATCATAGAAGAACAAGCTGATAAAGGGTTGAATTTCTTTTATGAAGTTGCTACTCATGGAAATCTCGCTCTTTGCTATTACTTCAAAAATGACACATCTGAAGCCATAAAAATTCTTTCAAAGCTTTTTTTAAAAGATATTTACCCCAGACTATCTACGGAAAACCAGTTCTCAATTTCCATTATTGAGATAGTATTGCATTATGAAAATTCTGACCTTGAATATGTTACTTACCGTATTGGCGAAATAAGAAGACAGTTTAAAGTTTTACTCAAGGATAATGCACATTCAGAAGAAAAGGTATTTTTAAAACTTTTACAGAATATGTGTAATAAACCTGATGCAATGCATGATAAGCAATTATTGACTCAGATGGAAGAGTTTGTGGCGAATGCTTCCAAAGTACAAATAGGTTCTGGCAAATACATAGAATTAGGCTTGTGGGTACAATCGAAATTAGATAAAAAACAGTATTATAACAGTTTGTATGAGGCTTTGCAGGTGTGAGCGCTTTTGGAGCTGTAAGATGAATTCAGGTTTGGAACAATTCCCATCCACACATCCCTAACCCTTCTTTTTAGAAGGGAATATAAGGGCCTGGTTGTTAATCATATAGTTTAACTATTACCATTGAATTCTGAGAAAGTTTCTCAAAGTTAAACTATCTCAGTTAAACTCATTCCGGTACATTCCCTTCTAAAAAGAAAGCCTGTCCCGACTTCTTCGGGAGGTTAGGGATGTGTGCTTTCCCTCTTCAAAAAAACAAAACCATTTTCAGCTCCGATTTCTTTAAACCCCTGGTGGCTGGTAAATTCCTTGATCGCGTCATCATTACCGGCTTTGGTTACAATATATACCGGTTTAGAGAGGTACTTTGCAAATACTATATTGTCCTCGGTTTTCTCCGTTTGCGGCTTTTTGTCCGCATAAAATAACTGCGCATAACTCTTATACCCCCAGACAACTATGTAGCAATTTTCGTTTTGGCGCTGAATAAAAAAGTCAATAGCTGCTTTCTGCGAATACGATTCAATTTTAGGGGTAAAAATATACAAGGTAAGCTGGATAAACAATACTCCTGCGATTAACGATGTTACCACGCCCTGAATCCTGGAACGCCTGGATACGAATAGAATAACTCCTGTGGCAAACAGTATGAAATATCCAATTCCCACCAGGCTCTCCCAGCCTGGCCAGTGGATATTGGCTTTCAGGGCGGCCCTGCCGAAATCATCATGAACATAGGGTTCTATTAGGTTTACATGCCTCGCGATATAGGGTATGCCTGCAATAGCTGTGGCAACGAGCAGGCTTATAATTATCAACGTAATAATCAATAGGATTTTAGGCCTGGTTTTACTGATCCAGATAAGTTTAAAAATTCCATAGGCGCCCAGGAACGTGATCGGGAAATAAGCGAGGGACGAATAGTGTATGATCTTGGTTTTTACGATAGAAAAAATAAGTAGAACCGTGAACAGAAGGATTGCCATCCACTTTTTCATGTTATGCACCTGATAGGTTTCAGAAGCGTCGTTTCGCAGCGCAGCAAACATAAAAACCGAAGCAGGGAAGCAACCAAAAAACAGTACAACGAAATGAAAATAAAAAGGCCCTCCATGGCCTGCATCCGGGTTTTTGAAAAGCTCTATTTGCCGCTCAATAAAGGCAAACAAGAAAGCCGGGCCGTTCTTAATGGTATTCAACCCAAACCAGGCGCATGAAACTATAAATGCGCTCACCAAAAAAACAAAAAGATACCTGAACGGGATGACGGGCTTAAACCTGAACAATAGCCAGTAAAAAAACAAGCAGAATGCCGTTACAAGCAACGCCACCGGGCCTTTTGTCAATATGGCCAATCCTATGAAAATCCCCGCCAGCACGGCAATCCTGAAATTCTTCGCCGGCTTAAAATTTTCAATATTGGTGAGCAGCACAAACTGATAGATGCCCGCGAATGTAAAAAGGTTAAAAAGAGGGTCGATCAAGCCTGTTTTGAAATAGAAATGCGGCAAATAAGAACCGATATAGCATAAAACCCATATCCACCCGAATTTTTCATTAATGAGCTTTCTGCCAATGCTGAAAACAAATACCAGTGTTATGATACCGATGACGGCATTAGGGAAGCGCGCAGCAAATTCATTCACCCCAAAAACGGACATAGACAAAGCCTGTACCCAAATAAAAAAGGGCGGTTTTTCATAAAACGGCTGGAAATCTATTTGCAGATAGCTGTACTTATGGGTGAGCAGCATTTCCCTCGCCGATTCGGCAAAATTTATCTCGTCCCAGTCAAAAAGATGCACCATGCCCAGGAAAGGAATAAAAAGCAATGCTCCAAGGCAAATGATGAGTATAATGTTCCGGGTTCTCATTTTTTCAGGCTTAGCAACGTTCGGTCAAGCCAGGGAAAGTGTTTTTCAGGATTGTATTGATAGCGGTAAAAATAGTAATACATCAGAATAGAAGATAAAATCCCGATAATAGAGCCTACATACACATCTATAAAATAATGCTGAGAAAGATATATGCGGCTGTAAGCCACGCTTATTGCTATTGCGAACAATATCACCTGCCATATTCCTTTCATTTTGAGATATGCAAGTACAAAAAGAACTGCCATGCAGAAAATAGTTGCTGTATGTCCGCTCGGGAAACTGTTATTAGAGTATGGGGTGAAATCAGGAATAAGATGAATCGAAAATTTATGAGCATACTGCGCCCAGGGCCGGGGCCTGTTTGTGAAAATAAGCCTTTTTAAAACCTGAACTACAATACCTTCTAAAGAATAAGAAGCAATAAGGGCCAGTCCAAACCGTATGGAGAAAATACACAAAGAAAACAGACTGATGAAGACACAAAAAAAACCATTGCCGATATCGGTGCACCAGGGCATAATAACATCCAAGAAAGAAGAATAGCGTACATTTACCCAGAAAAATATTTGTTTCTGGCTGAACATGAGATTGATAATTAATCCCAGGAAAAGAAAAACCAGGTAAAACCAGAAAAAGATATTGATTTTAAAAGGTTTCATTGTTGATTCTCCACAATGTAATGATGTGATGATTAATTTCTAGCTTAAGCAAAATCACCACATTAGCATATTAGCACATTAGCACATTGTTTGTTATCTCCCGGTAAACTTCGCAGGTCTTTTTTCCAGGAAAGCCTCAACCCCTTCATGGAAATCCGCCGTCTCAAAGCACTCCGAAAACACATCAATTTCTTCCTGAAACCCATTGGTTTCTTTTTCATAATACTCATTTACCAGGCTGAGTATTTTAGAAACTGTCAGAGGGGATTTCTTTGCGATTTTATTGAGGATTTCAACTGCCTTGGGCAATAACTGGTCCGCTTCGGTTATATAATTCACCAAACCGAGGTTCCTGGCTTCGTCCGCTGTTATTGCATCGCCCGTAAGCAGCAATTCAGTTGCCTTGCCCTTCCCGATAAGCCTCGTTAACCGTTGCGTACCACCATATCCCGGTACTACGCCCAGGCTTATTTCAGGCTGCCCGAATTTTGCGTTAGCACTCGCAATCCTTATATGGCAAGCCATCGCAAGCTCGCACCCACCTCCTAATGCAAACCCATTTACTGCTGCGATTATGGGCTTGGAGCAATTTTCAATACTGTCAAATACTGTGTGGCCATTTTCTGCCATCACTTTAGCCTGGTGGTCTGAAAATGCGGAAAATTCTGCGATATCCGCGCCTGCTACAAAAGCTTTTGGCCCTTCACCGGTGATTATTATACCGGTAACTTCCCTGTTTTTTTCTGCCTCTGCCACTGCCAATCCCAATTCCGAGATGGTATCAATGTTCAGGGCATTCATTTTCTCAGGCCGGTTGATGGTGATGGTGCAGGTACCGCCTGCTATTTCAAATTTTAAGTTCTTAAAAGTCATTTATTTATGTTAGTTCAATTAATCAAAAATTCCTGTGTTTTTCTACCCATTCTTTTATATACCGCGCGCTTTCTGAAGTGGGCGTACCGGGCGGGAATAATGCCCCAACGCCCATTTTCTTCAATGCCTCCATATCTTCTTCAGGGATAATGCCACCACCGGTAAGCAATACGTCTGTCATGCCTTTTTCTTTCATGAGTTGCAGAATTCTTGGAAAAACAGTCATGTGCGCCCCGGATAAAATGCTGACGCCGATAACATCAACATCTTCCTGCAATGCAGTATTGACCACCATTTCAGGGGTCTGGCGGAGACCGGTGTAGATGACTTCCATGCCTTCGTCGCGCCAGGATGAGGCAATAACCTTCGCACCACGATCGTGACCGTCGAGGCCAACCTTAGCAACCAATACGCGAATGGGGCGGTTCATTTGAGGTTGCAATTTAGGGTTAATGTTTGGATTTTGAATTTTTTGGATTATGTGCCCTTATTCACAATAACGGTTTTTAAACTAAATTTGCCTTTATTAAGACGGGTTAATATTAACTATTTGACAAAAGAAGAACATATTAATTATTGGATCCACACGGCAGCAAACGATTTGTTGAGAGCAGACCGGTGTTATTCGGACAAAGATTACGTTTTTTCACTCTTTTGCTTGCATTTGGCACTTGCGAAAACAATTAAAGCGCTTTGGGTTCAGTCAAATAAGGATAATTTCCCGCCAAGAATACATAATTTAGTGAAACTTATTGGTGAAACTTCCGTTAAATTGGATGATACACAATTGATTTTTTTGAATGATCTGAACAGGTTTCAGATGGAAGGCCGTTATCCGGATTACACAGGGAAACTCTATAAAGAATGCACAAAAGAATTCACTTTCAATCTGATGCAGTACGGCAAACAACTACAAAAATGGTTACAAGAGAATACGCGATAAGTACAGTTAAGGAGTTTATTAAAGCATGTTCCAATAGTAACATCTTTTTTAATAAGATTATTGTTTTTGGATCTGTTGCTGTCGGAACTACACATTCAGGGTCAGATATTGATGTAGCCCTTATCTCGGATCTATTTACAGGACAACCTTTTACTGACTGGCATTTGCTATCCCCGATAAATATCAGGTTCCCGGATATAGAACCGCATCCTTTTTCAACTCAATATTTCAAAGCAAGCGATCCATTTATTGATGAAATAGTGAGGACGGGTTTTGAGATAAAGTTGGACTGAAAATGCTTAGTAAAGGGTTCAACAAGTCTCATATTTGCTCATGCGGAACTTTAATACAGTTGCTTTTAGTATTTCTACTTTTATCTTGTCAATCGTCTAAAAAACCTCAGAAAAGACATAATGAAATAAACAAGATATATTTTGGCTCGTATGGATGTTTTGGAAGATGCCCTGTTATGTCATTAGGAATTGATAGTAGTTTGAATTATTATTTCTATGGTGTTCGTTATACTAAAAAGTTAGGGCTCTATCATTCTAAAATATCGCAGGGTTTTTGGGATACATTAAATTTGTACTTCGAAGCAGTCAATTACAAACATCTTACCATATCGCATGAAGATGTTGTTGATGATCCTGTATATGAGTGTGTTATTTATTTTGAACATGATTCGGTAAACATTTTTGCCCATTCTGAAAATATTCCTGATAATGTAAAAGGACTGTTTTATTGGCTTGGTAAAACCTACGAAAATGAAGACCTGAAACCGATGTCCAATGATTCATGCATAGAACTTTCAACAAGAATGAAACAATCACTTAGAATTGTAGTGCCTCCTCCGCCTATACTCCAATTCAGAAAGCACTTTAGGCGTCCCCGGCCTAAAGAAATCCAATGAAATAAAATATATATTCCTAACAACAAGCTCCTAATCAATTGCCCCTAAATTTGTAACATGTTTTTTTTCAGGATAGCCCGTTTCTTTTTATTCATGCTCCCGGCAGAAAGAGCGCATTATTTCACCATGAGGCTATTGAAGATGCCTTTTGCAACTGCTATTTTCTCAGGGAAAATAAAGCACGAAGGAAAACTAGTCAGAGAAATTGCCGGGATAAAATTTCCCAACCCTGTTGGCCTTGCAGCCGGTTTCGATAAGAACGCGAGATGGATACCTGTCCTGGCAAAGCTTGGTTTTGGCCACATCGAAATCGGAACCGTAACTCCCAAACCTCAACCCGGCAACCCAAAGCCACGATTGTTCAGACTGCCAAAAGATAAAGCCCTGGTAAACAGGATGGGATTTAATAATGATGGCACCGACGCCATAGCCGAAAGATTGAAAAGTATTGACAGAAGTAAAGTTAAGGTAGTAATCGGTGGAAACATCGGAAAAAATAAAATCACGCCAAACGAAGAAGCCGTAAACGATTACCTGGTTTGTTTTGAAAAGCTGTTCGACCATGTAGATTATTTTGTTGTAAACGTAAGTTCGCCAAACACACCGGGATTACGTGAATTGCAGGAAAAAGAATCGCTCACAGGAATTCTATCAGCCGTTCAAAATGCCAACCGGGAAAAACCTGTTCCCAAACCCGTGTTTTTGAAAATATCACCGGACCTGCATTATGACCAGATTGATGAAATTATTGAAGTGGTAAAAGAAACCGGACTTACAGGTATAATTGCCACCAACACAACCATATCAAGAGACGAACTGAAAACGGGGATGGAAACCGTTGAAAAAGCCGGAGCGGGTGGACTCAGCGGTGCGCCTTTGGCTATGGTATCGCAAGGCATTCTATGGTACCTGCGCAGCAAATGCCCTAAAGATATGATCCTTATAAGTTCAGGCGGATTGATGCATGCACACCAGGCCAAAAAACGTCTTGACGATGGGGCAGACCTGGTTCAGATTTATACGGGATTTATTTACGAAGGCCCTGTTTTGACCAAAAGAATCAAAAAACTTTTGTTGCGGGAAATTCATTGACAATAAAGGAGTGGCAATGGACCGTAAAATAAAAATATGTCATTTAACTTCGGTGCACCGCGCCACTGATACGCGCATTTTTTATAAGGAATGCAGGAGCCTGGCTTCGCTGTACGATGTATCTCTAATTACCCCCGCAGGCAAGGATTCAGAAATAGACGGCGTAAAGATCATTGCGCTGAGAAGGCCAAAAACCAGGCTTGAAAGGTTCATTATTACTGACACGGTTTTGTTAATTAAAGCTGCTAAACTAAACGCGGCTTTATATCATTTTCATGACCCGGAACTGATTATCGCCGCGCTGGTTTTGAGATTACTCGGAAAAAAGATAATTTATGATGTGCATGAGATGGTCGTTGCTGATTTTGATGAAAAAAAATGGCTCCCGTTCAAATCTGCCATGAAGGCAATCTACCACTTTTTTGAAAATCTTGCCCTTAGGTATTTTAACCTGGTACTTGCTGATGAAGCTTATGCTGAAATATATAATAGCCGCAAACCCGGATATACTGTCATCCAGAACTTTGTACCTCTTAGGGAATTGAAAGTAAATGAACCTTACCATGTTGAAAGCAATGCCATTGCATTTGTTGGCATGTTGTCTGCAAGGCGCGGGCTGCCATATATACTTGAGGCCCTTGCAATATTAAAGCAAAAAAATATCAGGATAATTCTCAGATGCATAGGTGAAGTAAATGAAGACGTTAAAGAAATCCTCAAAAATTCATCATCGTGGAACGAAATAAAAGAGCAGGTGGATTTTAAAGGCTATATCCCTTTTCCGCAAAGCATTCTGGATGTCAGGGATTGCATGGCAGGCGTGGCCCTATTAGAAGATCTGCCTAATAACCAAAAATCATTTTCAACCAAAATGTTTGAATATATGGCTGTCGGCTTGCCTGTTATTTGTTCTGACTTCCAGGTATTTAAGGATATCATTGAAAAATATGATTGCGGTGTAGCGGCAAGTCCTGAGAATCCTGAATCTATTGCCGCTGCCATTGAGTCATTGTTTTTTGATAAAGCCAGGGCTACGCAAATGAGTGTAAAAGCAAAATCTGCCGCAATAAATTTTGACTGGAAAACCGAAGAGGAGAAGTTACTGGAATTTTATAACAGGATATTGATTCACACTAATTGAAAGTATTTATATTCAGCGCGTTTGATGGTGTTCCATATTCGGGGGAAGAACCGATGCGCTATGCGGCAATAGCAGATGAATTTCTCAAAAATGGTCACGAAGTTATTTATCTTACTTCTGCTTTCTCGCATATCCATAAAAAATTCCGAAAGGTTTCAGATACCCCTGAACGGTTAAAGGTCATCCTGTTATCTTCCAAATCCTATCGTAGTAACTTTAGTATTGACAGGGTATTAAGCTATCAGCGGTTGTCAGTTTCTTTGAGTACATGGCTTAGTAACTTGGAGACCAGTTCGTTGCCTGATCTTATTATTGGTGCCAGTCCACCATTGGTCCCGAACTATATCCTGGCAAAATTTTGCAAAAAAAGGCGCATCCCTTTTATATATGACATACAGGATCTTTGGCCCGAAGAATTTCTGAAATTTTCGCCGTTAAAAACTGTCCTTAAATTTATACTAAAGCCATATTTTACTATGGCAGAGAATATTGTGCGTATGGCATCGGCAGTTATCGCCGTTTCTTCAGATTACCTTGATTATTACAAAACCCAGGTTTCCGATAAGCCGACGGCAGTTTTTTACCTGGGAACAGAAACCGCGAAATTTGAGGCCGTTGGACAAAAGCACTATCCGGATCAGAACTTTAAAAAAGTTATCCTGCTCGGTAACTCACAAGCCGGCAAATATGTGATGGCCGCAGCAAAGGCTATTCAAAATATTGAAGGTGTGAAATTAACCGTTGCCGGGCTAAAGGAAAAATCCTGGGACTACAGGAATAAAATCAAACAGCAGAACCTGGAAAACGCAGAAATCATTTCATGGCTGGACAAAGATAAAATGTATGCAATGCTACCAGGTTTTGATGCTGGGCTTATACTTCTTGACCCCGAATCAAAAAGCGCTTTCCCGAACCGTGCCTTTACCTATTTTGCAGCAGGGCTACCGGTATTGAACACAATATCAGGCAGTGAGCTCGAAAAGTGTATTGCTGACAACAAACTCGGTATAACCATTAAATTTGCCGATGCGCAAAACATCATGGAAGGAATAAAGTACTGCCTGGATAATTTTTCGGTTTCAGAACACAAACGGATACAGAAATTTGCGAGAGAACAATTTGCGCGGAAGATTATATATGCTGATTATTACAAATTTGCTTTAAAAATTATCAATAAAGAATGACCGATAAAGAATTTCAAGACCCAAAATCCCTGCACTTAGGTATTGTCGGCGGCGGCCTTGTCGGTGCGCTGCTCGCAGTAGTCCTTGCTAAAAAAGGATATAAAGCAAATGTTCTGGAAAGACGGGAGGATATCCGAAAAAACACGTTACAGGGGGGAAGGTCTATCAATCTTGCTCTTTCTTATCGAGGCCTAAAAGCACTGGAAATGATAGGTTTAGATGATCAGGTTAAAAAAATGTGCATTCCCATGTATGGCCGGGCTGTACATGATACCAACGGTGAGGTGCGCATAATGAAGTATGGTATCAACGGGGAAGCTATAAATTCAATTTCGAGAGATGGGCTTAACAGGATGCTCCTGGAAGAAGCAGATAAAAGCGATCATATTAATATTCATTTCAACGTGCGTTGCGAAAATATTGACCTCCGGAAAAATGAAATTATTCTCCGAAATGAACAGGATGGGCAAATAATTAAAAAACATTACGACGTATTATTTGGGGCTGACGGAGCTTTTTCTGTAGCGCGCCTGGCACTTATGAAAACGGATGGTTTTGATTTTACGTATAACCAGAGTTATTTGAATCATGGCTATAAGGAACTTCATATTCCCAGCGCGCCCGGTGGCAGTTGGCTCCTTGAGAAAAATGCCCTCCATATATGGCCACGCAAAAGCTTCATGATGATTGCCTTGCCTAATATGGACGGGAGTTTTACCTGCACCTTGTTTTTAGCGCTTAAAGGGGAAGTAGCTTTTGAAAAACTGGATTCTGATGCAGCTGTCATGCGCTTTTTTGAGCAATATTTCCCGGATATAATCCCTTTAATGCCGGACCTGTTGCATCATTTCAACAAGAACCCGACTTCAACCCTGGCTACTATTAAATGTGATCCGTGGTCGTACCAAAATAAAATGACTTTGCTTGGCGATGCCGCCCATGCCATTGTTCCTTTCTACGGACAAGGAATGAACTGTGGGTTTGAGGATTGCAGCGAAATGAGTAACCTGATTGACAGGTATCCCGGCGACTGGCAGACTATCTTTGACGCTTTTACTACGAACCGTAAACCCAACTCAGATGCCATTGCCGACATGGCTATCCGCAATTTTGTAGAAATGCGCGACCTGGTGGCCGACCCGGAATTTATCCTGAAAAATGCCATAGACAAAACTATCGGCAAGCTGTTCCCGGAAAAATGGACGCCCATGTACACGATGGTAAGTTTCACAGACACAGGATACGCGGAAGCAAAACGCCAGGGAGAAGCGCATGATAAAATCCTGGATGAGATTGTACAAAAAGAAGGGCATGGAATTGGAGAAAAACTTTCTGATGGGAACATTGGAAAAGTCTTGGAAAAATATTTAAACTGAAATTATCTGCAAAGAATCTTTTTTGCGGTGTTTTTTCCACTGAAATAAAGGCTTAATCTTAAAGCCTTTATAAAATAAACGGTCGAAAATTTGGATTTTTCAATTTTTAACCGTACATTCGGAATTCAATTGCCAAATTGTCAAAATTATGAAAAAACACTACAATGCTGTTTTTCCATTTATCGCCTTTCTATGCTTGTTTGCGCCGTTTTCTGCCCGTGCAACGCACGTTATGGGAGCCGATATTGAATGGAAATGTCTTGGGAACGACACTTTCGAGTTGATCGTTCATGCCTACCGTGATTGCAACGGTATCCAGCTCACCGGTACCAATCTTACGTACCAGACCACAGGTGACACCTGTGCGCCTACCCCGGTGAATGCGAATCCTGATGTCTGCTGTGGAACAGACGTTACACCTGTTTGTGCTGGTATGCCTGACGCGTGCAACAGTCCTGGAAACCCGTATATGCCTTATGGGATTGAAGAATTTACAATTACAGCAATCGTCTATTTGCCTCCTCCATGCTGCAATTATACTATTGCGTGGTATGAAAGCGCCAGGAACAGCGCGATAACCACGGGGGCTGCGAACAAGGATTTTTATGATGAGGTTTATTTAAACAGGTGTGTTAAGCCTTGTGTAAGTTCACCTTATTTTACAATTCCGCCCATCGCGATGTATTGCGTGAACCAGTGTATTGTTTACAATCCGGGTGTAGATGATGACAGCCGGGATGCAGAAGGAAGGGCCGATTCCCTGTCTTATAGTTTTGGCAGGCCTCAATCTGCCCAGGGAACTTATATTCCCTACGACCCTCCATATTCAAATGATGCCCCCCTGTTATACGCCGGGAAAAGTAAAGACCAGCCTTTTGTGCCTCCATTTTGTTATGGATTTCACCTGGATTCGACAACCGGGGATATCATGTTTAAGGCTACCAAAACGGATATAACCGTTATGGTGGTGGTAGTTACTATTTATAGAAGGGATTCTCTGGGAGTAGAACGAAAGATAGGCCAGATTAGCCGCGATTTACAAATTATTATTCTGAACTGTCCCACAAATAGGCCTCCTATTATCCCCGGCATTAATGGGGGTAATACTTATTCCGAAAAGATATGTGCCGACCAGCAAACCTGTTTTAAGGTCCTGGCTTTTGACCTGGACCAGCCTGACTCAGTTAAACTTGGATGGAACAACCCTGGGACAATGAATGGAGCTACTTTTACAGTTTTGCCTGACGGAAAGAAATGGCCAACTGCCGTATTCTGCTGGTACCCGACTGATAAAGATGTAAGATCATACCCTTATACTTTTATTGCAATGGCTCAGGATAATGCCTGTGATCCCCTTCCTGGTCGATCATCAAGGGCTTTTAATATCTATGTAATCGCGGCGCCATCGGCCACATATAATGCAGATGTAAACAAGTGTGGGATGGTCTGCTTCCAGGCAAGCCCCGCGCCCAATTCAGCTACCTCCATTACGAAGTATTTATGGACCGGGGATGGGGCTCCTGGTTTCGGTCCGTTGTATATATTGGGCCGTACGGGCTGCTACCAGTACAACAGGGGCGGCACCTATCACTACACACTGATCGTGACCGGGCCAAATGGCTGTACAAGGAGTTATTCCGACAGTTTTGTCATAGCTAAATACCCTGGAATAAGCCTGCCCCCGGATACAATAGTATGTAACGATGGCCCGACTTTGACTTTTAAAGCCACTCCTGTTAACGCCTTTCAGCCCTACCAGATATGGTGGAGCGCCCTGAAAAATGCCAATGGCGATTCATTGACCACCGGTTCCATCACTGAAAAGATCACAAAAGATACAGCATTCAGGGTAAATATATTCGCCCAGGGCTGCCGGAATTATGATTCGGTAAAGGTGCATGTGAAAAAGTTACCTTTGCCTAATGTAGGGCCAGACCAGCGCGGCTGCTGGGGCCATCCTATCCTGCTCACAACCGGCCTGAAACATGAGCCAAAAGTAACATGGACCTGGATATTGCCCGGGGATACCCAGAGGAACGCATTCCGCGGGGATTCGATCCGGGTAGCAGATTCAGGGCTGTATGTGGTAACCGTGCAGGATTCCATAGGCTGCCCCGGTACATCTTCGGCCAATGTGTATTTTAACCCGCCGGTAAAGGCGAACCATGTTGACACAACCGTTTGCCTGAACGCAACGGTAACGCTCAATGCCGGGGTAGGCGGGCCGGGAGCATCTTACACATGGATTGACAGGATACACAACAGGATAGTGGCCACCACGCCAACCTATACATTTACAGCCAATGCCAAATCGGGTTATGGCGTGCAGGCAGACCTTGAAATGGTGATAAAGAACAGCGGCCATAATGTAACCTGCGTGGACACCGGGTATTACAACGTCACGGTAAATACGCCAACCCATCCAAAATTAACCGCCCCTAAAACCATGTGCATCAGTGACCCCGCAGTTGCATTGGGGGCAAATCTGGTTGACCCCGCGCACCCGAACGGCAACTGGATATACCCGAGAAAACCCTCTGCAATCGTGAACAACTATCTTTATCCCTCCGTGATGGGCGAGACAGACAAAGACCCGGCCCTGGGGTACATACACTATATTTATGTGAACGGGTTCAAATGCCTTACCAACGATTCGGTAAAGGTTAATATCGTAAACAAGCCCGTGGTAACCGCCGGCCCCGATACCGAGATATGTACCGCGAACGGCCGT